>JAEEGL011155349.1_pt1 | contig 21678 bp, 19 predicted proteins | sample 9134231 | NCBI WGS metagenome assembly JAEEGL01 (sample SAMN16246548, study PRJNA631951) | gut metagenome | biome: gut microbiome; feature: rumen; material: fiber-attached | host: Bos | place: Iran: Karaj | collected 2018-10
GATACAAAAAAGGCAGAGAGATTTTTTAAGGAACGAGGCATCAGGTACCAGTTCATCGATATGAGAGAAAAGGGGATGAGCAAGGGCGAATTAACATCTGTTGCTCAGGCAAATGGCGGACTTGATAATATGATCGATCAGAATGCGAAGGATAAGGATACGTTGGCTATAATAAAGTATATTGCCGAGGAAGATAAGCTAAGTAAAATCCTGGAGAATCAGCATGTTATTAAAACTCCGATTGTCAGAAATGGAAAGCTGTCTACACTGGGCTATCAGCCGGAAGCATGGAAAGAATGGGAGTAAAGCCAATTAAGATGATTTTTGAAGGAATAAGCAAGACGTTTTCAACAGAAGAAGATAAACAGTATAAAACGATTGGAGCATTCTGGGATGAACTGTCAGCAAAGTATGGCAGGGAAAATCTGCGCGGATTAGGATATAACTGGACTGATAATACGATAGAATATGTTATCGGACTGAAAGAAGGTGTCATAGAAGGAGCAAATTGTTCTGTTCGATTGCCTGATGAGGGCTGGTCAGTAGTAAAGGGTAAAACGGAACAGCTTGGTCAGATGTATAATGATATTTATCTGGAAGGCTGCTTGAAATATGAGATAGAAACATTTAACGATAAGGGAGAATGCGAGATCCGGTATTGTCGTTAAGGAACTATTTGTAGATGCGCTTACTTTATGGCGGTGGCTATAGATCGAAAAGGATTTATGGCTACCGCTTTCTTATTTTTGTAAAATATTTTATACAACTTGACACAAGTAAAACTTTATGCAATATAAAGATATACTTTCTCATAAATATGACATTAGTTAGAAAAAACAGAAGACCGCTTATTTCATTTGAGCGGAGCCTTAAATGTGCTATACTTTCCCTTGTGAAATATATTGGTGGAGGTAGTTTATGAGGCTGAGAAATGTACTGATCGTGGTCAAGGATATAGAGCGGTCAAAGAAATTCTATAAGAATCTGTTTGGCCTTGAAAATGTATGAGATTATTGATGATTCTACTTTGCTTAAATATCGCGTTCCTGGTGCGCATACTGGATTATTACCTTATTCTGTTGCCTGTGAAGCCAGAAATTATGTAAGAGGGTATTTGCCTATAATTGAAACCTGGTTTAGGTAGTATGTGGAGACACTTATGGCTTATAGTGAAGTGATCAAGAACTTTAACAGAATACGGGATTATATGCGCGAATTCTATATTTATGGGTTCAAGAGCCGAGAAGAGTATAATAAGAAGAGCGCCCGGTCTTATGATGATGAACGTCGCCGGCTTGAAAGCTGGCTGGGTGATCATATGCGTTTTCGTCAGACTGCTGAAGGAAAAAATGTCTTTATTTCAATTGACAGCCGCATTTTACATCATAATCCTTTGTATAAAGCCTGGAAGGCAAAGAGTTTTACGGATGGGGATATCACACTTCATTTTGTTTTAATGGATATACTTTCAGAATATAAAGAGCCTCTTTCACTGAGTGATATAGCGGCTCAGGTAGATGTGTATCTTGTTGGTTTTGATCAGCCTAAAATGTTTGATGAATCAACGATACGTAAGAAACTGAAGGAATACGCTTCGGAAGGGATCGTTGAGGTGAAAAAACAGGGTAAGGCTGTGTATTATAAGCGCTCAGAACTCTCGGAACCGTGCGATGTCAATGTCCTGGATTATTTTTCTGAAATAGCACCTTGCGGCGTAATAGGATCATTCCTTCTGGATAAGCAAAGCCGCTATGAAGAAATGCTTGCTTTTAAACATCATTACATTACCGGTGCATTGGACAGCGAGGTCATGTGTTCGCTTTTCATGGCTATCAGGGAAAAGAGAATGGTCACCATGGAAACAATAAACCGTCATAAGGACCGTATTACCGAGAATCATGTAATCCCCATACATATCATGATAAGTGCGCAGAGCGGCAGGCAGTATCTTATGGCATATGCTCCACGGTTTGACCGTATCAGACCATTCAGGATCGATAATATAGTTTCGGTGATGCCTGATGAGAAAAGCGAACGGTTTGATGAACTCAAGGAAGTGTTTCGGGGAATGCGCCCGCATATATGGGGTGTAAGTACGCAGAGCCGGTCGGGTAAGCGGATGGAGCATATCGAGTTCACTATACATTATGACGAGTATGAACGGCATATCCATAGACGGCTTGAACGTGAAAAGCGATGTGGAACCGTAGAAAAAATAGATGAGAATACCAGCCGTTTTTATGCTGATGTATATGATGCGAGTGAACTGGTCCCGTGGATCCGTACCTTTATCTGCAGGATCATTGATATCAGCATTTCTGATAAGGAACTGGAATCCCAGTTTAAAGAAGACATAAATGAGATGTACAGAATGTATGACCTGGAAGGCGGTGGTGATGAATGATCTTCAGTGAGTTATATAGCGCCTATTATAACGCCGTTGCCAGGATCATAAGAACGGCGATAGACCATCCGATCGAAAAGAGCGAGTTTAGGAGAATAGTGGAGGAATGTGCTTTTGGTGAAAGCATATTAAACATCGAACCGGCAATATATGAGGAAAGATGGCAGCTTATCAGGCCCGATGGCACAACAAACATCAGGAATGTACCAGATATGCCTCTTACATTGATTCAGAAACGATGGATAAAGTCGATCTGCCTTGATCCGAGGATCCGGCTGTTTACAGATGATATTCCGGATCTTCCTGATGTTGATCCTTTGTTCACATCGGATGATTATACGGTTTTTGATAAGTATTCTGATGGGGATGATTATGAGGATGAAAACTATAGACAGAATTTTCGGCTGATAATGGATGCGATCAGGAATACATACCCTATTAAGATCAGGGTTGGAAACCGTAGGGGTAAAACAAGTGATAAGGTTATATTCCCCAGGTATCTGGAGTATTCCGAGAAAGATGATAAGTTCCGTCTTATCGCTTCCGGAGTACCATTCGGAGGGATATATAATCTTGGGAGGATAGAATACTGTGTCAGGGTTGAATGCGGCTATTCCCCGGGAAAAATGAGGCAGCATGCTCCTGTAAAGTGTAAGGTGATATTTGAACTGTATGACAGACGGAGTGCCCTTGAGAGGGTGTTGCTTCATTTTGCTCATTTTGAAAAGGAGGCTGAAAAGATTGATGAAGATAAATATAAGGTCACTATCTGTTATGATGGCGATGATGAAACAGAAATCGTAATAAGGCTCTTGTCTTTCGGGCCGATGGTAAAAGTCATAGAACCGGAATCCTTTGTGGATCTGATAAAGAAGCGTTTGGTGGAACAAAAAAGTTGTGGACTCTGACGGGTTCGCAACTTTTTTTCCGTGAAAGTTTTTCCCCTGTTCAGTAGAATATGTTCATAAAGACGCAGACAGCAAAACATACTTTCATTAAGGGATACATCCCGCCTCGGCGGATGTGTGGAAAGACAGCGTCTTGTTGATTAAGGCACCAACAGCAAAGATAGGTGAGTTAATGGCAAACAACCGGGCTGCTTACAGTAGTCAGGGTTATGCGGGTTCAAATCCCGCCACGGATGGTGCCTTGCAGATAATAATGCAGGAGGAAAAGATCATGCTGGAATATATGAATGAAGAAATGAACATGGCTCTCACGGAAAACGGTGCTGCTACATATAGCTCAACCGGTTCGGACTGTCTTGATCTATTTGCAACTATCGGTGCGTTAAGGGGCAACAGTGATGAAGAAGTAGTGGCCCGTTTTATCTGTGCTTATACTGAGGATGCTGATATTGCAATGAAGATATTGTTTTTTGCCAGAGATATCAGAGGCGGCCTTGGAGAAAGGCGGGTGTTCCGCACTATATTTTACTGGATCGCAAAGAATCAGCCTGGATCCGTAAAAAAGAATATAGAATTCGTTGCGGAGTACGGCAGATATGATGATCTTTTGATCCTTCTTGGGACACCCTGTGAAAAGGAAATGCTGGCCTATATCAGGAAACAGTTTGAGGCAGATGTTGATTCCATGAAAGAAGGAAAAAATGTGTCTCTATTGGCAAAATGGCTTCCTTCGGTGAATGCATCCAGTCACCATACAGTAAGGCAGGCTAGGAAGATTGCCGGTGCTTTGGGGCTTACTGATGCTGAATACAGGAAAAAACTTACCGCTATGCGTGCGAAAATACGTATCATTGAGAATAACCTCAGGGAAAGGGATTATACGTTTGACTACGCTAAACAGCCTTCCAGGGCCATGTTTAAATACAGGAAGGCATTTCTGAGGAATGATACTGAAAGGTATAAAGAGTTCATCACAAAAGCGATACAGGGTGAGGTAGTACTGCATGCGGATAATGTGGCTCCTTATGAACTCGTGGAACCTTATTTGGATTCCTTTATTTCACGGTGGGGGAAGCCTTTTATGAAGGATATATCTCCTGAAGAAAAACAGATATTGAATGCTACATGGGAAGCTATTCCTGATTTCGGAGGAGATGAAAATGCTATCGCGGTAATTGATACTTCCGGATCGATGTATTGGAGTGCGAAGCCTCTGCCTGCAGCGGTGGCTCTTTCACTGGGACTGTATTTTGCGCAGCACAACAGGGGCTATTTCAAGGATCATTTTATTGGGTTTTCTGCCAGACCCCGGCTTATCAGGGTAAAAGGGGAAACCTTTGCAGAAAGGCTGCGTTATGTGTCTACCTTTAATGAAGTGGCAAATACGAACCTGGAAGCAGTGTTTGATACGATACTTACAGCGGCAGTAAAGAATCGTGTCACTCAGGAAGAACTTCCTGCGAAACTGATCATTATTTCTGATATGGAGTTTGATGCCTGTGTAAGCAATGCTTCGGCAGTGAATTTAAAAAACGCTCAGAAGAAATATGACAGTGCCGGTTATAAGCTGCCTGAAATAGTTTTCTGGAATGTGGCAAGCAGAAATAAGCAGCAGCCTGTAACACAGAATGAGCAGGGAGTAGCCCTGATCTCGGGAGTCACGCCCAGGATATTTGAGATGGTTGCAGGTGGACAGTTATCACCTTATAGTTTTATGATGGAAATACTGGAAGGGGAGCGCTATGCGAGAATAGTGGCATAGCGCCACCGGATGAAAGGAAACAGCTATGTTGGAGATCAAAGGAAAAGTAAATACAGCAATATGTTATGCCAATGTAATAGAGGAAGGCGCTATAGAACAGATCCGCAGGATGTGTGACTATGCCCTTACTGAAGGAAGCAGGATAAGGATAATGCCGGATGTACATGCAGGAAAGGGATGTACGATAGGTACAACCATGACCATTATAGATAAAGCCTGTCCGAATATCGTCGGAGTGGATATCGGATGTGGCATGTATACACTTAAGATAAATGAGAAGGAACTTGATTTTGAAAAGATCGATGAGGCCTGTCATTACATTCCATCCGGCATGAACGTATGGGAAGGCAGGAAAGAAAAGTTTGATATCATGGATCTTAAGTGTTACAGGTCACTGAAGGATACAAAAAGGCTTGAAAGGTCGCTTGGAACCCTTGGTGGCGGAAACCATTTTGTAGAGATCGATAAGGCCTCGGATGGAACATTTTATCTTGTCATCCATTCCGGTTCCAGAAACCTGGGAAAACAGGTGGCTGAGATATATCAGCAGCTGGCTGTGGACCTTCACATGGGAAAGGAAGAGTATTTCAGAAACAAGGATGAGATAATCCGGTCATATAAAGCCCAGGGCCGGAGGAACAAGATTCAGGAGGCACTTGTTGAACTCAGAAACAGCTTTGAGGGGCAGATGCTTCTCGTGCCGGATGATATATGCTGGCTGTATGGTACGTTCTTAGAGGATTATCTCCATGATGTGGAGATATGCCAGAGGTTTGCAAAAAGAAGCAGGGAACTCATGGCTGAGATCATACTTGACAGATCTGGTATTACCGGTAAAGAAGGTTTCCATACTATCCATAACTATATTGATACCGATGAGATGATCCTCAGGAAGGGAGCTATAGCAGCACACGAAGGAGAGAAGATACTTATACCGATCAATATGAGGGATGGCGTTGTGCTTGCGACAGGAAAGGGAAACCCTGAATGGAATTACTCGGCACCCCATGGGGCGGGAAGGCTCATGTCACGGTCAAAGGCGAAGGAAACGCTGGATATGAAAGCGTATATCGAGTCAATGAAGGGGATTTATACGACATCAGTAAACGAGCAGACTATTGATGAGGCCCCCATGGCGTATAAATCTCTTGAGGATATCATAGATGTGATCAGGGATAGTGTGGATATCATCGATATAATGAAACCCGTTTACAACTTCAAGGCATCAGAAGACGATGTACCCTGGAAGAAGAAAAAAGAGTGAAGTTAGGTAGTCAACTGACTGATTTGTTAATAAAAGCTGACTGATCCTTATGGCAAACCGGCCCCAACTATGCTATAATCTATGGCTGTGTTGGGGCCGTTCTATTGCAGAAAATCAATGGGTAAGCAGTGGATTGATCCCGCTATAACACCTTTTATTTTCATAAAACAGAGGTCGTTATCGGAACAAAAACAAGCGTTACAAAACACAGAAAACAGAGGAATTTTTAATATGATACGAGTGTTATTTATCTGCCACGGCAATATTTGCAGATCGGCGATGGCTGAGTATATGTTTAAGGATATGGTGAGGAAGCTGGGGGTGGAGGATGAGTTTTATATTGAGTCTGCGGCCACCAGTTCGGAGGAGATAGGGAATCCGGTTTACCCGCCGGCAAGGCGTGAGCTGGCGGCGCATGGGATCAGATGTGACGGTCATCATGCCAGGAGGATCAGGCGTGAGGATTATGACAGGTTTGATTATCTCATAGCCATGGAACAGTATAACTTAAGAAATATGAAAAATGCTTTCCCAAGTGATGATCCTTATGGTAAAATATACAGGATACTGGATTTCACCGACGAGCCGGGAGATATTGCGGATCCCTGGTATACCGGTGAATTTGAGCTGACTTACAGGCAGCTGGAAATGGGGCTTCAGGGCTTTTTGCGCGCATGCCGTGCTTAAGTCTAAGGATGTCATTCCATGGGAGATCGGGTATGTTAAAGGCGCATGAGGAACAGGAACTGCATGAAAAGATAAAAAAGTATCTTGATCATCCGCGTGTACAGCGGATGAATGAATTCTCCCAGCATGGGAGCATCACCACCTATGCCCATTGTTACAGGGTGACCAGGTGGTGTTACTGGGTGGATAAGAGGCTGCATCTGAACTCCAGGGAGCATGTGCTGCTTCCGGGGGCTATGCTTCATGATATGTTTTTGTATGACTGGCATACCATAGGAAAGATGAACAGGGGACACGCCATCAATCATGCGGAGCTGGCCTGCAGGAACGCCACCAGATACTGCGATATAGATGAGCATACCCAGGATGTGATACGGACCCATATGTGGCCGGTGAATATCACGAAGCTTCCCAGGACCCGGGAGGCGGTGCTTGTCAATATAGGAGACAAGTGGTGCTCGCTGGTGGAGACGCTGGCTTTTCGCAGGGGCATGAAAAAGGGTAAAAAAAGAGGAAAGAAACACTGATTAGGCGATCATGGACAGGATTTTTTTGAGTGGTTACGTAATTTGGTTTTTTATTTTCAGCCTGATAGGCTGGATCTTTGAGACGGTTTATTGTTCCATTAAGGACGGATTTTATCAAAACAGAGGTTTTTTATACGGACCTGTCTGCCCCATATACGGTTTGGGTGCTCTTTTGGCCATCGTTATAGCCGATGTGGCTAATTATCATGGTTATTATGACAGGTTTGCGGCCTGGCAGATTTTTGTCATAGGGTATGTTTTCAGCGCGGTGCTGGAGTATTCCGCGCATTGTCTTCTGGAAAAAAAGTTCCATGCAACCTGGTGGGATTATTCGGAGATGCCCCTTAATCTGCACGGGCGTATTTGTGTGCCTGCATCTACGCTTTTCGGGCTTTCATATATGTTTATTTTTAAGTATGTATATCCGCTGGTGCTGGGTATGCGCAACGGTCTGATGCCTCAGGTGCAGGAGGCGCTGGCTATGCTGTTCGTGGTTATCCTTGCCATTGATACCACTCTGACGGTCACCACGCTTAAGAGCTTTGAGCAGGAGATGGTTTCCATGGATGAGGTGGTGAACACCAATATGATCGCCCTGTCCAAATTGCTGAAGGAGAAGCGCAGCGGCGATGATCAGGAAGTCAGCGAGGGCGTCGAAAAGACTAGAGCGCAGATGGCTGCCGATATGGCAAAGCGTATTGTTGCGAATATGAGTTCTTTCAGGGTTTCCGCCCTTAACCGTATCAAAAAGTACAGCTATCCCAAGTTCCTCAATATCAGGATAGAGACCCTCCGCAGGGAGATAATGGCAAGAAATCCTTTTATAAAGCGGAAAAAGAGTCAGTCCCTGAAAAAGACTGATGAGGATAAAGAATAAAAGCCGGGAGATTTATTCAGTTGGTTATACAGGGCAGTTATAAAAATAAAATGAGAGATAATATTTCACGGTTGTCCAAGGGATACGTGGAATATAACCGCCCTACGGTGGATATCAGACCGGTGGCCATCGAGCTGTCCGTGCATGAGGGACAGAAGATCGAGGGTGCTATAGAGGTCAGTGTCAAAGACGGGGGGATAGTATACGGAAATGCCATTTCCCATAATATCAGGATGGAGCTACTGAATCCGGATTTCTCCGGGGAAGACGCCAGGATCAGATATTGCTTTGATTCTTCGGGCCTTGAAAGCGGTGAAGTGATCAAGGGCGAGATCTGCCTGATCATGGACGCAGGTGAGTTTGTCGTCCCTTATGTGGTTTTTATCCTTCACGGGGATATAGAGACTGCGGCGGGACCGGTCAAGAACCTGTTTCATTTTACAAATCTGGCACAGGAGGATTACGAAAGAGCAAAGGAAATATTTTATTCGGACTCTTTCGGTTCTCTTATCGCAAATTCAGACAAACAGTTTTTCGGCATATACAGGGGATTCAGCGGTGGCACAAAGTGTAATGAGAATTTTGACGCCTTTCTTCGTGCTGTCAAAAAGAAGAATCCCAGCACATATTCTTTCTATTCCCCGGCTTTGGAGAATGGGGTGTTCCGGATCAGCTGTTTTTCCGACAGGCAGGAAGATATCACTGTTGTGAGAGACGGCTGGGGGAGTTGCTATTTTGATGTAATCTCGGATTGTTCTTTCCTCGCTCCTCTGACCACGAGCCTGACCCAGGATGATTTCATTGATCAAGAGGCTTTGATAAGCGTTGAGATCTGTGAGGATGAACTTCATGAGGGCCTGAATTTCGGCCGTCTGATCCTGAGATCCTCGGATGAGGAATTTGCGGCTGATTTCTGTGTGAAGAAGGAACGTGATGAGGAAGGCGAGGCAATGCGTCTTCGCCGCAGGATGCAGGCTTACAGAGGTGAGCTGCTCAAATCTTATATTGCATACAAGATAAGAAATATCAGCCGGAGCGAGTGGGAGGAAAAGTTCAAAGCGCTTACGGACCGGCTTTTGGAGATAGATCCGGAGGATCCGGTGTCGAGACTGTCACGGACGCATTCGCTTCTGGTCCAGGGGCGGCTGGGCGAGGCTACGTCACTGATTGACGAACTGATGGATGTGGCCCAGCTCACCGGACCTGTGGAATACGGTTACTGTATGTATCTGTCCAGCCTGGCTTCCGACAGCGCAGATCATATATCCAACTGCTGTCGTCTCGTGAGCCGTCTTTTTATCGAGCATCCGGAGCAGGACGCTCTTTTGTGGATGCTTACCCAGATGGACGAGGATATGATCGCGGACCCGGGGATGATGCTCAAGACCATTAAGCATCAGTTCAATACTCACGGCATAGGCCCGCTTCTCTATCTGAAGGCCTACGAGCTGCTGACACAGGATCCCCTGCGTATGGAGAAGGCAGAGCGGTTTGAGATACAGGTGATGAATTTTGCCACCAAGACCGGTCTTTTTGATGAGACGCTGTCGAAGCGTTTTTCGGGGCTGATACGGGAACAGAGGGAGTATGATCCCGTGGCGTTGAGAGTGCTCAAGGCCATGTATGAGGAATATAAGGATAACGAATATCTGGGCGCTGTCTGCATGCTGTACATGGCTGAGAACAGACAGGATGAAGAGGCTTTTGAGTGGTATCTCACGGCGGTGGAAAAGGATGTGAACATCACCAGGCTGTTTGAGATTTTCATAGATTCCCTGCCGCCGGATTATGCGAAGGAACTGCCTGCGCCGGTGCAGCTGTATTTCAGCTACGGCGTGTCTATGGAACCAGCCAAAAAGGCCGCCCTTTACGCGAATATCATACATTATCACAACCATAATCCTGAGATAATGTCTTCTTATGATCCGCAGATACTGGAATTCGCAAAGCAGCAGGCTGAAAAGGGAAATGTGGATTCCTCTCTTTCGGTCATCTATTCTTATCTGAAGGATAATGAAGAATTTGTTCCCGTTTTTGAAAAGAATGCGGTTTCTTTTGTTTTTGCACATAATGTGACCTGTTCGAAGGAACAGCCGGACTATCTGGTGGTGGTGGAGGAGGCTTTTTCCTCGGAACGCAAGGTGAGCTTTTCCAGAGGCGAGGCCTGTGTGAATATTTACGGAAGTGAGTATGAGCTCTTTGGAGAATATGAGGACGGCAGAAGGATCTACGGGGACATATTTGAGGATGAGGCTCTGTTTTTCCCTCAGGATTATAAAGAGATCCTGTCACAGGCGTCTGATGACGGCAGTGATCTGAGGTGTGCCGTGTTTTTTGCGGAGCACATGGACCGGGCTCAGATACCCGATGAGCAGAGTTACCGTTATGTACTGACTCTGGCTCAGTCGGATGATATAAGGAGTCTGTATAAGAGGCCTTATATGATCAAGCTTTTGAGATATTATGAGGACGATGACAGCCATAGCTTTGACCTGATGGAAAAGATGGATATCCCGGCGCTGGATGGTGCGGGCAGGGCTGAGCTTCTGGAACTTCTGATGCACAAGGGACGTTATGACAGTGTCCTCGGTATCATAAAAAAATACGGAATAAACGGCGTGTCTCCCAGGCTTCTGGTAAAGCTTCTCGTCTCCATGCGAAGGGAGCTGGAAAACGAGGATGAACCGTTGGTACTGTGGCTGTGCAGCGAGTGTTTCGCCATGGGAAAATATGACGGCGTGCTGCTTAAATATCTTTGCGAGAATCTAAGGGATACCACCAGGACCATGCGGAGCCTCTGGAGGGCCGCCAGGGATTTTGAAATAGACACCAGAGCTTTGGAGGAAAGGCTGCTTCTTCAGATGATGTTTACCGGGGCCTTTGTGGGTGACCGGGAGGATATATTTGAGGCTTATGAGAGCCATATAGCCATACCGATGGTGGAGCTTGCCTGGGTGACCAAGTGCTCTTATGACTATGCGGTGCTTGATGAGGTGATGGATGAGCGGTTCTTTACCAGGCTTCTTAAAATGAAGAGCCAGGGGAATCCCCTCAACGAATACTGCGCGCTGGCCCTGATCATGTATTTTTCACAGCAGAAGAAGGAGTACGGCGACAGGCTTACGCTGGATGAGCCGATCAAAGAGATCCTGGCGGAGTTTATCAGGGATTTCATTTCCAAGAAGATAGTGCTTTCCTGCTTTATGGATTTCAGGGATATAGTCCCGGAGCTGGCTTTGTATGAGGGGTATGTGTTCATCGAGTACAAGGCGTCGCCGGATTCGGTGGTCACGCTGAATTATCTTCTGGAAAATGAATCGGGAGCAGCTAACGATTATACGAGAATGAGCATGAGAATGGCGATAGGAGGGATTTTTACCGCGTCATTCATGCTTTTCTATTCCGAACAGCTTAATTATTATATTTCCATTGAGCATGCAGGACATACTTCCATAACCGAAAGCGCCAAGCTTCAGGCTGCGCATGAGGCGGGAGAGAGGACGAATAAATATGAGGTCCTCAATGAGATGTATTCATGCCTGCAGATGGAGGAGAGAGAAAAACTGATTGAGCTGATGGAGGTCTTCAGGAAGCGGGAACAGGTCGGGAAGGCTTTGTTCAGGCCGCTTACACAGAAAGACGCATGATATATAACTGGTGGTATTTATGATTATCGGGATCGATCTGAATGATACAGGAAGCAGAATATCGGTTTTGGAGGAAGGCCAGAGCCTGCCGGTCACCATTTCCCTGGTGACGGGAGGTGAGGATTATGATATACCCATGCTGGCCGCAAAGCGGAAGGATTACGACGAGTGGTATTTCGGAAGGGATGCCCAGCGCCTTCCGGAGAGCGAGGATGTGTTTAAAACGGATTCTCTTTTTTCAAAGGCAGTCTATGATGATATCGTCATAGCCTTCGGTCAGGAATACAAGGCGTTCGATCTGCTGGTCATGTATGTGAAAAAGCTTTTTTCCCTGACTTCCTTCATGGAATCCTGGCAGATGGCGAAAAGGATCTGTTTTTGCGCCGGGGAGCTGGGGGGGCAGAGTGTGAAGATGCTCAGGAGGATGGCAAAGTCCTTCGATTATCCCTATGACAGGTTTGATTTTATCAGCAGATCGGAGAGCTTTTACGAATATATGATGCATCAGCAGGAGGATCTGTGGAACCATGATGTGGTGGTCCTGGATATGACCGGAAAAGGGATACTGGCAAGACGTCTGTCCGTGGACAGGCGGACGAAGCCGGTGGTCTGCAGGATATACAATGATGAAGACAGGAATCTGGATCCCCGGGATGATGAGGCGCTCAAGGCTTTTGCCCAGAAGCAGACCGAGGGGCGCATCGTCACCAGCGTGTATCTGGTGGGCGGGACGGCGGATAAGGAGACCACTCCGAAAACCATTAGATATCTGTGCATGAAACGCAGGGTTTTTCATGCGCATAATCTTTATACCTGGGGGGCCTGTCATTTCTCGGATGACAGGAACAACGGCATAGACAAACGGCGCAGTTATCTGTACCTGGGTATGGATAAGCTTCGTTCGAATATCGGTATCAGGGTTTCAAAGGTGAACGAGGAGATCTACTATTCGCTGGTGGAGGCCGGTGTGAACTGGTACGATGTGAATGAGGTGACGGAGCTGTATCTGGGAAGGGAGAGGGAATTGCGGTTTCTGATCAGTCCCATGATAGGAAGAAATGAACATAACGCCATAATGAGGCTTACGGATATTCCCGCCAGGCCCGAGCATACTACCAGGGTCAGGATCAGGGTTACCATGGATTCGGAGGATTATCTGACGGTGAATGTGGAGGACCTGGGGTTTGGTGAGATATTCCCGGCTTCGGGGACCATAGTCACGGAGAGGATAGCCGTGAGTATTTGATGGTGCTGTCAGGAGGTTGGAATAATGCTTTATCTGCCGGTAGGCAATTACGCCACAACTCCATATTATCTGGAAGAACTGGGAGTCTCCCTGCATACCATAGAGGAGCTTTGCTACTATCTGCGTGAGAATACGGCTTCTCTGGAGGAAGGGATCATGCGCCCGGCTCTTTGTTCTTTTGTGGAAAAGGAACTGGGTTTAAAGGATCTGGGCAGGGCTTTGATGGATGTGATCTCCGGAAAGGGCAGCCTTGCGTCTTTTGTGAAGCTTATTTTTGAAGAGTGCGGTTATGTGAGCAGAGAGGAGCTCCGTACCATAGAATCCATGCTTCGTGAAAATGAGGCGGTGGGAATGGCGGGCAGGAGAAAAAACAGCGGTGACTATCATCTGTTTGCCGGCAGGTACACCCTGGCCCAGAGAGAATACATGCTGGCTTTAAAGGGCAGCGATCCCATGAGGGATCCCGAACTGTATTCCATGTGCATGCATAATCTGGGCTGCGCCCAGGCGGGTCTTTTCATGTATGAGGATGCTGCAAAATGTTTTAAAAAGGCCTGGGACCACGGCGGCAGGACGGAAAGCTATTCCTGTTATCTTGCGGCTTTGAGAATGGGCGGCAGCCGTGAGCGGTATGCAGCTCTGGTGAGGGAACTGGGATTGGACCGTACCAGAGTGGCGGAGCTTGAAGAACGTATATCCGAGTCTTCCGATATGTCCAGACAGTCCGAGGAGTATTCTGTTCTCAAAGAGGCGCTGGATGATCTGGAGGCAGGCCGGGAGGAGGATTTTGACCGCCGGGCCGAAGCGATACTTGCTTCCTGGAAAAAAGATTACCGCCGCAATGTGGAGTAACCTATGTTTGAATGGCTGAAAAAACTGTTTCGCAAGGCAGATGAATATGATATAGACAGTGAGCCTGACTGGGATTACTACGAAGACGGGGACTTCCTGGCAGGAAACAGGCGTGAGCTTAACCTGAACGATGTGTCCGGGATGGAGCATTACATCAACGAATGCTGTCGTCAGATGAAGGAGGAGACTGAGGAGATAGAGCAGAGTACCCTTGAGTACAACGCCGTCACCGAGAGGCTCAGGGATATAGAGGAGATAGAGGCGCTTCCTTCCGATGAGGCGGAGCATCTTCGTGCCTGTGCGTCAAAGATCCTGGATAAGGAAGAGATACGGCAGGAATTTTTGAACCGCAGGGATGTGATGCCCAAGGAACAGTACTACCGGATGGAACGACATGAGTCTGATTTCCCGGGGGCGATAAACAAGCTTCGGGAAAACGAAGACTATAAGGCGCTGGTGCGAAAGGACCTTAAGAATCTGGAGGGTGAAAAGATATCCTACCGTTTCAGGCGTCATGAGCTCATGAATTCCCAGAAAAACAAGCGGACGCTGGTTATGGTGATCCTGGTATTTGAGGTGCTCACCCTGGCTGTACTTTTTGTGCTTCAGCTGAAGCTCAATATGGATGTGTCCGTGGGCATCCTTTTGTGCGTGGCGGTGGGGGCGATCTTTCTGACCGTGATCTTTACCGCTTTTCTGAAGGATAAACAGGAACTTAAAAAAACGGAGAAAAAACTGAATCAGGCAATAGTGGTCCAGAACAGGATAAAGATCAGATATGTGAATGTGACCGGGCTCATAGATTACGCCTGCTCAAAATATCAGGTAAATTCTTCCGAGGAACTGGCCTTTCTCTGGGACAGATATCTGAAGGAAAAGGCCCAGATGGAAAGATACAAGGCTGCGGATGAGGAGCTGAACGCCGTGGGCGGCGAGCTGGTGGCACTGCTGACAAACTACAGGATAAAGGATCCGCAGATATGGGTACGTCAGGTGCGGGCGCTGGTGGACCGGCGCGAGATGGTGGAGATCAGACATGAGCTGGTGGCCCAGCGGGGAAGCCTCAGAAAGCGTATCTCCTATAATGAAGAGAAGAGGAACGATCTCAAGGAGGAAGTAAAGCGTCAGGCCATTGACCATCCCGATATGGCGCCCATGATCATGGATATAGTGGAAGAGTATGGTCAGTGATTGAATTATTCGGCGAAATATAGTATTATTGACTTTGTGTGACTTTTAATGATCATAAATGGAGGATAATTATGAAAAAATCTGTATTAACGGCCCTGCTTACTGCTTTCGCGTTGACTTCGGTCTTTATCACGGGCTGTTCCGGTGCGGCCAAGAATGAGCCTGCTCCCGCGGCCCCCGCTGCTGATGCGACTGATGCCGCTCCGGCTGAAGGGATAGGGGACAAGACCACTTTTACGGTTGGATTTGACGCGGATTTCCCGCCCTACGGTTATGTGGATGATGATGGCAAATATGTGGGCTTTGATCTGGATCTGGCTGCAGAGGTGGCAAAGAGACTGGATCTGGAAGTGGTTTACCAGCCCATCGACTGGGATGCAAAGGATATGGAGCTGGAGTCCGGGGCCATCGACTGTATATGGAACGGCTTTACCATGAGTGAAGAGAGAATGGATGCATACACCTGGTCAGATCCATATGTGGATAATTCACAGGTGGTAGTCGTTGCAAAGGATTCCGGTATCAATTCGTTGGCGGATCTTTCGGGTAAGGTTCTGTGCGTGCAGGCTGATTCCTCCGCACTTGAGGCTATAGAGTCCGAGGATCACTCAGAGCTCCGGGCTTCTTTGGGCGATCTCATCCAGGTGCCTGAATACAATACGGCTTTCATGAATCTTGAGGCCGGTGCGGTAGACGCCATAGCAATGGATGTGGGAGTGGCAAAGTATCAGATCGAATCAAGAGGAGTGGATTTCGTGATATTGGATGAGAAGCTTTCTCCCGAGCTTTACGGAGTCGGTTTTAAGAAGGGCAACACGGCTCTTCGTGATGCGGTTCAGGAAAAACTGAACGAGATGGCTGCTGACGGAACCCTTCTTGAGATCGCCAAGAAGTGGGACCAGCAGGATACTCTGGTATTGGGAAACTGATCATTTGGTTTCGCCCCGGCAGGTGTGGATAGTGCCGGGGCGGAGTTTTTTTAACAGACTATGAATCTTCAGACTCTTGTAACACAACTGGTGTCCGGTATGGTCACCTCCATAGAGATATTTTTACTGACACTTTTGTTCTCACTGCCGCTGGGACTTCTGATCGCCTTTGTGCGGATGTCCAAAAACGGATTTTTGCAGTTTGCGGCCAAGGTGTATATTTCGGTGATGAGGGGTACGCCTCTTATGCTGCAGCTGATGGTGGTCTATTTTGCCCCGTATTATGTGTTCGGTTTAAAGATCACTCCGGCATATCGTTTTGTTGCGGTGATCATCGGATTTGCCCTGAATTACGCCGCATATTTTGCCGAGATCTACAGGGCGGGCATAGAATCCATAGCCCTGGGACAGTGGGAAGCGGCCAGACTGCTGGGATATTCCAGGGTGGCCACGTTTTTCAGGATCATTTTTCCCCAGGTCGTGAAGAGGATACTTCCTCCCGTGACCAATGAGGTGATCACCCTTGTGAAGGATACATCGCTGGCTTTTGTCATTGCGGTTTCGGAGATGTTCACACAGGCCAAGGCCATCGCGGCGGCACAGGCTAATATCATGCCTTTTGTGGCAGCGGGCATATTCTATTACGTGTTTAATGTGCTGGTGGCTTTCGTCATGGGGCGTATAGAAAAAAGGCTGTCATATTTTAATTAGAGAATAAGTGTAACCATGAGCTTACTTGAGATAAAGCATTTAAAAAAGAGCTTCAAAGAACTGGAGGTATTAAAGGATATCTCCCTGAAGGTGGATAAGGGGCAGGTGCTTTCCATCATCGGCCCTTCCGGTTCCGGCAAGTCCACGCTGCTGCGCTGTGCGGTCCTTTTGGAGGATGTGGACGGCGGAGAGGTGCTGTACAACGGTAAAAATGCTGTCGGGGCGGACAGAAAGACACTCAGGGATATCAAATCCTGTTTCGGGCTGGTGTTTCAGAATTTTAATCTGTTTCCGCATATGAATGTGATGCAGAACCTGACTGACGCCATGATCCATGTGAAAAAGATAAACCGGGATACGGCTAAAAAAGAAGCCCAGGCATTGCTTGACAAACTGGGACTTTCGGAAAAAGGGGATGCTTACCCCGGTCAGCTTTCCGGCGGCCAGCAGCAGCGTGTCTCCATAGCAAGGGCCCTGGCGCTGAGGCCCGAGATCCTGTTTTTTGACGAGCCCACATCGGCCCTTGACCCCGAGCTTACGGTAGAAGTGTTAAAGGTTATAAAGGCCCTGGCCAGGGAAAAGATGACCATGGTGATAGTGACCCATGAGATGGCCTTTGCAAGGGAGGTTTCGGATCAGATCATATTTATGGAAAATGGTTATATCGTGGCCCAGGGAAGTCCCGATGAGGTGTTTGAGGGCGATAATGAGAGAGTGAAGGAATTCATCGGCAAGCTGACGATGCAATAAAACGCGTTTTACATAGGAGGATGAGAGATGGGTGAGAATACAGACAGATATATGAGTCCGCTTTCGGAGAGATATGCCAGCAGGGAAATGCAGTATATTTTTTCTCCGGATAAGAAATTCCGCACCTGGAGGAGACTTTGGATAGCTCTGGCTCAGGTGGAAAAAGAACTGGGACTGAATATCACCGACGAGCAGATAAGTGAGATGATCGCTCATCAGGATGATATAAATTATGTGGTGGCAAAGGCCCGGGAAAAGGAAGTACGTCATGATGTGATGAGCCATGTATATGCGTATGGTCAGCAGTGCCCCAAGGCAAAGCGTATCATCCATCTGGGAGCCACTTCCTGCTATGTGGGTGACAATACGGATATCATAATAATGAGCGAAGGGCTGGACCTTATAAAGAAAAAGCTGCTCAATGTGATCGACAGGCTTTATACCTTTGCGGATACATATAAGGGTCTGCCGACTCTGGGCTTCACGCATTTTCAGCCTGCGCAGCCTACCACAGTGGGTAAGAGGGCTACGTTGTGGATCCAGGATTTCCTCATGGATCTTCAGGATCTTGAGTATGTCAGGGACAATATGAAGCTTCTGGGGTCGAAGGGAACCACAGGAACCCAGGCCAGTTTCCTGGAATTGTTTGACGGTGACCATGAGACTATCGAAAAGATAGATCCCATGATAGCAAAGAAGATGGGCTTTAAGGAATGTGTGGCGGTTTCCGGACAGACCTACACCAGAAAGGTGGATACGAGGGTCTGCAATGTGCTGGCAGGTATTGCGGCAAGCGCCCACAAGATGTCCAACGATATAAGACTGCTCCAGCATCTTAAGGAAGTGGAGGAGCCTTTTGAGAAGTCGCAGATCGGTTCATCGGCCATGGCATACAAGCGGAATCCCATGCGCTCCGAGAGGATCGCAGCCCTGTCCAGATATGTGATGATAGACGCTCTCAATCCGGCAATCACTTCGGCGTCCCAGTGGTTTGAGAGGACGCTGGACGATTCGGCCAATAAGCGTCTGTCCATAGCAGAGGCTTTCCTGGCGATAGACGGAGTGATGGATCTTTGCATCAATGTGACGGACGGACTGGTGGTCTATCCCAAGGTCATTGAGAAGAGACTGATGAGTGAGCTTCCTTTTATGGCTACCGAAAACATCCTGATGGATTGCGTAAAGATGGGCGGTGACAGACAGGAGCTTCATGAGCGCATCAGGGAGCTTTCCATGATGGCCGGAAATGAGATAAAGACAAAGGGCGGCGAGAACCGTCTGCTTCAGATGATCGCCGAGGATGATATGTTCCCTGTGGATGAAGAGACACTTAAGGATGCCATGCGTCCCGAAAAATACATAGGCAGGGCAAAGGAACAGACAGAGAAATTTTTGGATACGGTGGTAAAGCCCGTACTTAAAAATAATGAGGCCATTCTCGGTCTCAAGACAGAAATAAACGTTTGATTATCATGGAGGTTTAAGCAATGGTTAAAGCGATCGTAGGCTGTAACTGGGGTGATGAGGGCAAAGGAAAAATGACCGACACTATGGCTGCGAAGGCAGACATAGTGGTTCGCTTTCAGGGCGGTGCAAATGCAGGCCATACAATAGTGAACAATTACGGTAAATTTGCTCTTCACACCTGCCCGTCCGGCGTTTTTTATTCACATATCACCAGTGTGATAGGCAACGGCGTGGCTCTGAATATTCCCGTGCTGATAAAGGAGATCGATGAGATAGTGAAGCAGGGAGTGCCCAAGCCGAAGCTTCTCATTTCGGACAGGGCCCAGGTGGTGATGCCCTATCATATTCTTTTTGATCAGTGTGAGGAGGAGAGACTGGCGGGAAAGAGTTTTGGTTCCACAAAGTCGGGAATAGCTCCTTTCTATTCAGATAAGTATGCAAAGATAGGTATTCAGGTCAACGAACTTTTCGATAAAAAGGGCCTTAGGGAAAAGATCCATAATATCTGTCAGATCAAAAACGTACTGCTGGAGCATCTTTATCACAAGCCTCTTCTGGATGAGGATGAATTGATGGAAGTGTGTGATGAATATGCGAATATGGTCAAGCCTTATGTGGCTGACACGGCGCTTTTCCTTCATGAGGCAGTAAAGGCGGGAAAGGAGATCCTTCTGGAAGGTCAGCTGGGATCCTTGAAGGATCCGGATCACGGTATTTATCCGATGGTCACTTCGTCTTCCACGCTGGCAGCCTTTGGCTGTATCGGCGCCGGGATCGCTCCCTATGACATCAAGCAGGTGGTCACGGTCTGCAAAGCTTATTCATCAGCTGTAGGCGCAGGTGCTTTTGTTTCGGAGATCCTTGACAAGGATGTGGCTGATGAGCTGAGAAGAAGAGGCGGTGACGGAGGCGAGTATGGCGCCACCACAGGCCGTCCCAGAAGAATGGGCTGGTTTGACTGTGTGGCTTCCAGATACGGCTGCAGGCTCCAGGGAACCACGGATGTGGCCTTTTCGGTGCTTGATGTGCTGGGATATCTGGATGAGATACCTGTCTGTGTGGCTTATGAAGTGGATGGAAAGGAGACTAAGGAGTTCCCGGTCACATATAAGCTCAATGAGGCAAAGCCGGTGCTTAAAAAAATGCCCGGTTGGAAGACTGATATCAGGGGGATCCGCAAATATGAAGAGCTTCCCGAAAACTGCAGGAAGTATATTGAGTTTATCGAGAAGGAGATCGGTTATCCCATTACCATCATTTCAAACGGTCCCGGAAGGGATGATATAATCTACAGATAAGATAAATCAGATAACTTGCGTTTTGAATAGCTAATGTTTTAGATGACTGATGTTCTTGAATGATGTTCATAAAATTGCTGCCGTTGTATAATTAAATGAAATAACTGATGTTAGTAACTTGTGATATTTACTGAAAGATAAAAACACAACTGAGATTGATAACTACTGATATCAAAAAAGAGATCCGCTTGGCGGATCTCTTTTTTTGCTCGTTGTCAGTGGCTTATTTTACGGAAATAGAGAACATGGGTTATAGTTTAATTTTGGTACAAGGAAGGCGTTATTTTGCTCCGTTAAGATCTGTCGGACTTATTACATTTGTCTGCTTTTGAAATATTTCATGCAGAAAATGCCGGTGTGATCAAAATGAATCCGCAGTGGTATTATCCTGAGCGAAATCCTGTTGTTTTTATTTTTGGGGTGAAAGTAATGCAGAGTTAAACTTTATGAAGAAATATGACACGAAAGCTGTGGCGGAAAACCAGTGAAAAACAGTCGGGTGACAGAGGTGGCGCAGGATGCCGGAGCTTATACTCAGTCATCTTCGGTTTTCGTATTTTGAGATTTAACATTTTTTTTGAGGAAACAGTGTCGCACGGAATAATCCAGTGTCATCTCGAGACCGACAGAAGAGATTTTTGAGGGGCTCTGAAAGAGTTGGTTTAATCCTGATTTGCGATAGCGGTAAAACAGTGAAAATTAAATGGATCATGTTGCCAACAAAACGGGTGGTATTGAATGAAATCAATCAAAGACGGGTGGTATTTCACTGCTTATTTTTTCTGTGGCGTAAGTTTGGGATATGGGGTATAATATTTTTCGGAGTCGGAGTGTTACCAAATTTAAGATTCTTCGGGCTGAAGCCCTCAGAATGACAGAGGGAGCGCAAATAAACCCTCAGAATGACAGAGGGAGCGCAAATAAACCCTCAGAATGACAGAAGGGGAGCAAAATAAGCCCTTAGAATGACAAGAAAGGTTAAGCGAGGTTATGTATTATGAAGATGATAGCTGCAGTGGATAATAACTGGGCCATAGGATATGACAATAAATTGCTGGTCAGGATACCTGCGGATCAGAAGTATTTCAGGAATGAGACCATGGGAAAGGTGATTGTCATGGGCAGAAAGACGCTGGAATCCTTTCCCCAGGGCCAGCC
>JAEEGL013610491.1_pt1 | contig 21678 bp, 14 predicted proteins | sample 9134231 | NCBI WGS metagenome assembly JAEEGL01 (sample SAMN16246548, study PRJNA631951) | gut metagenome | biome: gut microbiome; feature: rumen; material: fiber-attached | host: Bos | place: Iran: Karaj | collected 2018-10
CCGTTGGAGCCAGATCACGAAACAGAACATCGGTCGTGGCGTTGCCATCGTACTCGACGATGCCGTCTATAGTGCTCCTCGTATCCTCACCCAGATTGACGGAGGAAACTCTTCCATCACGGGTAACTTCACCATCGAGGATACCAAGGACCTTGCCAACACACTGAACTCTGGTAAGATGCCGGCTCCTACCCGTATCGTACAGGAGGAGGTTGTAGGCCCGTCACTCGGTGCACAGTCTATCAAGCAGGGTGTCATCTCATTCATCGTCGCCTTCGTGCTCCTGATGATCTACATGGTGATGCTGTACGGCTTCATCCCGGGAATGCTTGCCAACATGGCACTGCTCTTCAACCTGTTCTTCACCCTCGGTATCCTGACCTCGTTCCAGGCGGCACTGACGATGCCTGGTATCGCCGGTATCGTACTGACATTAGGTACCGCCGTGGATGCCAACGTGCTCATCTATGAGCGTACCAAGGAGGAACTCCGCAAGGGACACAGTGTGAAGGAAGCACTGAACCTCGGTTACTCGAATGCCTTCTCTGCTATCTTCGACTCTAACTTCACGTCGTTGATTACCGGTATCATCCTGTATGTCTTCGGAACAGGTCCTATCCGTGGTTTCGCAACAACCTTGATGATCGGTATCTGTGTATCGTTCTTCACCGCCGTCTTCATGACCCGTCTGATCTACGATGCCAAGATGAAGAAGGACAAGTGGCAGAACCTGACCTTCTCTACCGCCTACTCTCGCAATATGATGCAGAACACGAAGTTCAACTTCATGGGTATGTACAAGAAGTCATTCACCATCTGGGGTATTGCTGCCATCCTGTTCATCATCAGCTTCGCTGTCCGTGGCTTGAGCCAGAGCATCGACTTCACCGGTGGCCGTAACTATGTGGTGACCCTTGACAAGGAAGTTCCCGTTGAGCAGGTACGTACCACCCTCGCCGGTGCCTTCATCAATACCATGGGTGAGAACCTGGGTAAGGAGGCTAACACGAGTGTCATCGCCCTCGGTACCGACGGCAAGACTGTTCGTATCTCTACCAACTGGGATATCGAGTCTAACAACCCACAGGTAGACGACCAGGCAGAGACCATCCTTTACAATGCCTTGAAGAAGGCTGGTCTGGTTAACCAGGCCAATGAGGAAGCTTTCAAGAATCCTGATGTCCGCGAAGGTGGTTCCATCATCAGTTCTGCAAAGGTAGGTCCTTCAGTAGCTAAGGATATCACCTACGGTGCCATCATCAGTGTGATTATCGCTTTGATTGCCATCTTCATCTACATCCTCGTACGTTTCCGCAACTTCGCATACTCCGTAGGTGCTATCATCGCCCTGGCACTCGATGCCCTCATTGTAATCGGCTTCTACTCCGTATTGTGGGGCTGGGTTCCGATGTCATTGGAGATCGACCAGACGTTCATCGGTGCTATCCTGACGGTAATCGGTTACTCCATCAACGATAAGGTGGTGGTCTTCGACCGTGTCCGTGAGAACTTCAACCTGTATGCAAAGCGTGACCGTCAGAGCCTGTTTAATGGTTCTCTGAACCAGACGCTGGCACGTACCATCAACACCTCTGTGACCACGTTGATCGTGTTGCTGTGTATCTTCATCCTCGGTGGTGACAGCATCCGCAGCTTCTCGTTCGCCATGATTCTCGGTGTCATCTTCGGTACTCTGTCGTCTATCTTCATCGCTGCTCCTACAGCCTTCCTCGTGATGGGTAAGACCATCCGTGAGAACGACGTGGAAGAGACCAAATAAGGATTACACCTTATTATATATATAAAGTCAGCCCGCATCCAATGATGGATACGGGCTGATTTTTGTTTGTCAACGGATTACCGCTTCAAAAGACCTTTCCATTTATAATAGCCTGCCACAGCGATGATGACGTAGAGTCCGTAGAGTCCTGCCTTGAAGGGTATCCCCTTTTGGATATAGAGCATGGTACATACAGCATCCACGACAATCCAGAAAAGCCATTGTTCCAGGTATTTCCGGGCGAGTGCCCAGAGTCCCACAAAAGAGAGGGCGTTGGTAAACGAGTCGAGTACAGGTACGGTGGAATTGGTCCACGTCACTAATATATAATAGGTCACACCCCAGGCCATGAAGAAAAATACCGTGACAGGCAGGTATTTCTTTTTCGGCATGTGGATGATCGGCAGTGGCAGATGGAGCTTCTTTGTTTTCTTGAATTTCCAGATGGCAAATCCGTAGAAGGCTGCCAACGTATAATATACCGCCATGCCTGCATCGCCATAGAGTCCATGCTGCCAGTAGAGCACCACGTCCAGTGCCGGCATGATAATACCTACCACCCACAGCCAGATATTGACACGATATTCAAGCCATATATAGATCAGCCCGAGTATCGTGGTAAAGATGTCTAACCAATGTCCTGAAAGATACTCCATACCCCTTAACTAAAAGCGAAGTGTCACATTTCCCATCATCGTGAATCCCGCCATCGGAATGAAACCGATCTGGTAGTAACGGTTGTCATTGTCATGACCGCCACTGGCATAGATGGCAGAGTACACCCATCCACTGGCAGCATAGCGACGGTTGAAGAGGTTGTTGAAATTCAGTCCGAAGACACACTCCCTCAGGATTCTCTTGGGCTTCAGCGTATAGCTCAACGAGAGGTTCGACGTGCTATAGGCAGGCAGGGAACGGTCTTTGTTCTCTGTATTGTCAAGATACTGGCGACTCACATAATTGGTATGCCATACTGCCTGTATACCCTTCCAGTGGATATTTACAAAGCCGTTGAGGATGGCGGAGGGACTGAAAGCAAGGGTGGAGTTATCATAGTGGAAAGTTGCCTCTCCGTTGTCCCAGTCTTCCACAACCTCGTCAAAGTCCTTGATCCTGTTCTTGCTCAGGGCGGCATTACCCTCGAGAGCCAGCCAAGGGGTCACATTCACACCTGCCTGCAACTCCATACCTAAACGATAAGAGTCCTTGATATTCGTCGTCAGGTTCTCACCGATATCACTCACTGCACCCGTCTGCACAAACTGGTCTTTGTAGTCCATATAATAAAGGTTCACACCCACGTGCCAGTTCTCGCCTGTAAAGGTATAGCCCAGTTCGTAGTCCATCAACTGCTCTGCTTTGGGGGCAGGATAAGAGCCGTTATCCGTGTAGTTATTACGCTCCGGCTCACGGTGACTCATCGCCAGCGAGCCATAGACACGGTGTCCGTTGAGGCTCCATGAGAAGCCCGCCTTGGGATTGAAGAAGTCATACTTCTTGTTGATGTCGAGGAGGTGGTTGTAGTATCTGCTGCCCTCTTCATAGAACTTGTCGTTGAAGCCGTCAGTCTTGTAGCCTACATGGCGGTACTGGATGTCGGCAAACACGTCCCACTGGTCGTTGATGTGGTAGGCAGCCTTCACAAATACGTTACCGTCCAATTTGTGGGCATCGCTGTCGTAGTACTTGAAGTCTACATCACCTCCTGTCGTATTTCCGTCGTTGGTGTCAGGATGTTGCAGCCAGACGAGATACTGCCGTACAACCTCATTGCCGGCATAGGTGATGTGGCCAAAGTGGTTACCGTCGAAATTCTGCAACGACCCTCCACCGACGATATCCCAGTGGTCATCCTTGTAGTTGGCATTCCATACCAATCCATAGGTGTGTTGCGTCATCCCTTTCTTGCGTATGAAGTCGGAGCGCTTGATGAAGTTCCCTTCAGCATCATTGACTGTCAGTCCGAACTTCGAGAGTTTGTTGTTCGGGCGGAACTCCTCATAATAGCCATAGCCGTAGGTATAGTGCAGGGTTGCCGTCGTCGACCAGTGATCATTGATGTCCCATGCGGCAGACAGGATATTGTGGTTCTGCCAGAAATTGTCCGTGGTTCTGCTCCAGAAAGAACCGTCAGCCATCCTATAGCGTTCTGTCGTGTAGGTACCGTCATCGTTGATGATCAACTGCTCATACAGCGAGTTATACTTGCCCAGTCCGACGTTCCACATATCTTTATAGGTCTTGATGCCCGTCTTCACGCCATAGGTACCGTCCATAATACTCAGGTCGTTAGTACCTGCCGTCACACCGTTCCAGGCCTGTCCCGTACGCTCGAAGTTGCCAATGTTCTTGTATCTGACAGTAAAACGGTCAGACACATAGGTTAGTCCTCCGTAATAGGAACCGCTACGTCCTTTCGTACCATGCACAAAACCATCGGTATGTGTCTCATGGTAGGCACCATCCAGTATCCAGTGATTGCACAACAATCCCGTAGAGAACTTTCCTCCCACGTTGAAGGTGTTAAAAGAACCGTAAGAGAACGTAACCTCGCCCCCCAGGCGTTGCAAGGGCGTTGCAGACGAGAGTGCCACTGTACCACCGAAGGCTCCGTCGCCATTGGTGGAACTACCCACGCCACGCTGTATCTGTACACTTCCCAACAACGAACTGTAGGAGTTCATATTCGCCCAGAACACACACTGGTCCTCAGGAGAATTCAAGGGTACGCCATCCAGTGTCACATTGATACGGGAGTCACCGGCACCACGGATACGCATGTATGTCGTTCCGACTCCCAAACCATTCTCACTCCAGGCAAGTACGCCAGGAGTCTGAGAGAAAAGGAACGGCAGTTCCTTGCCAGTCTTCGAAAACTCGCTGAGTTCTTTCTTCTTGATATTGGTAACGGCATACGGTGCATTCTTTTGTGCACGAACCCCCTGTACCACTACTTCCTGTAACTGTTCTACCTTAGTGGAGTCATACTCCACAGACTCAGCCTGTACCGTCATCACGGCACCCAGCATCCCTAAAAAAAACAATCTTCTCATACCTTTACTTTTTAATTTTTACATTATTAAATTATAAAATGTCGTAAAGGGGGTTGTATCGATTTCTGAACTCTATCATCCCTACGTCGGTATGACCCGCATCAGGTTAAGAGGGTATCATCTCAGCCGCCAACAGACGGCACCCCTTGATAAATCGGGGGCAAAGGTAGATAAAAATGTTTAAAAAACAAAATATATCCAGTTATTTTTGTATATTTGCCCTCAACTATGGAAAAATATCAATATCATATCTTTTCGCCCTATCGGGTATGTCCCTTGGGCGCACATGTGGATCACCAACACGGACTGGTGACGGGTTTTGCTATCGACAAAGGTGTCGATTTGTGGTTCAACATACGGGAGGACAGTGTCGTCAAGCTGTCGTCACGGACATTTGAGGGTGACGTGGAGTTTCATGTGACGACTCCCTCACAGGTCCGTGAGCACCACTGGGGTGACTATGCCCGGGGTGCGAAGTATGCCCTGCGTAAACGTTTCGAACTGACAAAAGGTATCGAGGGAGTCATCCAAGGGTCACTGCCCGTAGGAGGTCTCTCGTCCAGTGCCGCTGTCCTGATTGCCTATGTGATGGCTTTCGCCAAGGCGAATGATATCACCTTGCAACCTTTTGAGGTTGTAAAAATTGCCTCAGAGGCGGAACGGGAATATATCGGATTGAACAACGGACTGCTTGACCAAGCATGTATTGCCCTGGGCAAAAAAGACGGACTGCTGTTCCTCGACTGCGACAGTAACGATTGGCGTATCATCAAGCGGAATCCAGAGATGCCCGACTTCGAGATCGGTATCTTCTTCTCCGGATTGACCCGCTCGTTGGTAAACAGCGATTATAACCTGCGAGTCTATGAGTGTAAGACGGCGGCATGGAATATGCTGGCGTATACAGACCAGCCCTTGAAGACCTTCGACAAGACATTCCTGCGTGACATCCCCAAGGCAACTTTCGAGAAGACACGCATCGCCATGCCTGCCCGTTTTGCCCGTCGTGCCGAGCATTTCTACTCGGAATACCGCCGGGTACGTCAGGGGGTGACGGCATGGGAGACGGGAAACCTGAAACTTTTCGGAAAACTATCGTTCGACTCCTGTGAGAGTTCCATCCATAACTATGAGTGTGGCAGTCCTGAGTTGATTGCCATCTATGAGATTATGCGCAGTCTACCTGGTGTCTATGGCGGCAGGTTTAGCGGTGCCGGTTTCAAGGGTGCCTGTATCGCCCTTGTCGACCCAGCCAACAAGAAGGAGATAGAGAAGGAGCTCACCCGTCGTTACCTGGAGGAGTTCCCAGAGTATGAGAAAACATTCAAGGTGTTCTGGGTACGTCCAGATGAAGGAGCGAGGTTTTGTTAGTGTAAAGTGTAGAGTTGAGAGTGTAGCATTATGATTAATGTAGTAATAGCGGCAGGATATGCCACGAGACTGGGAGAACTGACGAAGAACTTCCCGAAGCCTTTGTTGAAGATCGGTGAGAGCACTATCCTCGGACGGATGCTCGACGACATCGACCAGATTCCTGACATCAAGGAACATGTCATCATCACCAACCATAAGTTTGCACCTATCTTTGAGGAGTGGAAACAGAAACAGCATTATACCAAACCCGTTACCATCATCGACGACGGTACCTCGACCAACGAGACACGCCTGGGTGCCGTCTGTGACTTGCTGTTTGCAATGGAGCAACTCCATATCAATGACGACATGCTTGTTGTCGCCGCCGACAACCTGTTGTTCTTCTCCTTCCAGGAGTTTGTCGACTTCGCCAAGGAGAAGGGTACTTCCTGTATCATGTGTCACGAGCAGCCGAGTATCGAAAAACTGCAACGCACGGGAGTCATCGTGGTTGATGACCAGATGAAGGTTCTGAACATGGAGGAGAAACCTCAAGAGCCAAAGAGCCACTGGGCAGTGCCACCTTTCTATATTTATAAGAAAGAAGACCTCGACCTCATACGTCATTCTGTAGAGAACAGCTGCGGAAAGGATGCCCCTGGCAACCTCGCCCATTATATGGTAGACTACACTACCATCCATGCCTGGAAGATGACGGCAGGACGCTTTGATATCGGCAGTCTCGACACCTATTACGAGGCTGTGGAGAGATTCGGGTAAACAGTCAGGAAAACTTAATCCTCACCGCCTCCAGTCTGGAAATTCTGATTCTGCTGCTGGGGGCGATTATTATCAGAGCGTCCGTTCTGCTGCTCGTCATTGAACGGCTGCTGTAGTTCTTCACGCTCCCCTCCCTTACGCTGGTTATTCATATTACCGAAATTCCATGTGACCTGAAGGTTGATATTGGGGTCACGCCAGTTCTTCTGATGACGCCAGAAGGTATCACTCTCGGTATAGTTCTCCCAGTGACGTGTATTGAACACATCACGCCAGTTAAAGGCGACAGAGATGGTCTTGTTGAAGAAATTCTTACGGATACCAAGATCCAGAGAGGCATTGGGCTTGCGATATCCCTGTGTAATGACCCCGCGGGAACGGTAGTTACCCGTCAACTGGATGGAAATGTCATAAGGAAGGATAAGGGAAGCAAGCATACGGGCATCCCACGAGAAACTGCTTTCCTCCTCGCCGGTAACCGTCTGTCCGTCGATAACATAGGAGAATCCGTCGAGTTTATTGTAATAGCCATTGACGGTCGTAGTGAGGTCGAGAATACGGAAAAGTTTATTCTTGCCAATCAACTCTACTCCGACACTCTGCCGTTTGGTGAGATTCATCGTCGTCATATACATCATACCGTCTGCCTCATTTTGATAACGGATGCGTTGCATGACATCCGTGGTAGGACGATAATAGGTAGAGATACTGAGAGTATGTTCCTGCCACGTCTTCAGGAAATTAAGGGAGATGGAATGGGTATACTCAGGAGTCAGTTCCGGATTACCGAATGATACCATCGAGGCATCACTGGTATTACGGAAAGAGTTGAGTTGTCCACCCCAAGGGCGACGCAAACGACGAGTATAGTTGAGTTGCAACTGCGCCGTCTCAGAAAGTTCATAATTCAGGAACAAGGAGGGGAAGAGTTGGAAGAAATCTTTCTTATAGGGAGCATCCTTGGTGGTGATACCGTGTTCCTGTGCATAGTCATAACTCTCGGTATTCACCTTCCAGTATTCTGCACGCAGTCCTGCCATGACACCCAGTTTTCCTATCTTGGTATTGATAGTAGTATAGAGTGCATGCGTATCCATGGAGTAGATAAAGCGGTTGAAATACTTCTCATCCTCCACCAAGTTATGACCATCCCAATTATTGGTCATCCATGACTCCTGCGGCGTGTTCTCATGGGAGAAACGACCGTTATAGCCTGCCTCTATCTTAAAATGCTCCGATATCTGATTCTCATAGTCGAGCTTTGCCTCCCACGAGCGGTTACGGACGTGCATGGGTTTTAATTGATAACTGAATTCTGTGGGTCTTATGGGCGTCGCAACAAAGGAGACAGAGTCCTGATAGACATTGTCGTTGTCGCTCATCCAACGGTTATACTCCACGTTGGCTGAGAGTTTATGGGTATCCGTAAAACGGTGCTCATAGCCCACTTCGGCATGGTACATGTGCATCTTGCCATCCCCACTATTACGACGGAACATCTGGTAGGTGTCCTCCGGTGCTCCAATGATACCATAATGATAGGGGGTCTCACTGGTATTTTTGTTCTTTCCCTGCAAGGTCATACCTCCAATAGAGAGTTCGTCTTTCTTGGTAATATGCCATGTGAGTCCCATACGAGCAAAGAGATTATCACCCCTGTCTTTGTTGGAACTCTCGTAATTCTGGTACTCATTGGTCTGCTTATAATGCTGCTGGCTCTCACTACCTCCGCTGCCACGACGATGGCGGTATCCGACATTGGCATACGCATCAAGGATACCACTGGAGTAGTTGACATTTCCACTGACATTATAGCCCATATGATTATTTGCACCTGCACGCAGAGAACCGTAATAGCCAGCCTTACGGTCGCGCTTCAACACAATATTGATAATACCTGCTGAACCTTCAGGAGAGAACTTTGCCGAGGGATTGTCTATGACCTCTATCTTCTCAATGCTCTCCGCAGGTATCTGCTGTAAAATTTCGGCACGGTTATCTGTGGTGAGTCCACTCGCTTTACCATTAATCCACACCTCCACACTGGAGTTGCCACGCAAGGAGATTTCACCGTCTGTCGTTACCTCTATACTGGGAATGTTCTCCAATAAATCACTTGCCGTTCCTCCTGCCGCGGCTAGAATCTGATCGACAGAGAACACTTTACGATCGACCTCCAGTTTCATCTGGGAACGCTGTCCTGTGACCTGTATCTCTCCCAGCATCTTCGAGTCTTCAGCAAGGTAGAGGGCGTTATAATGCTGTTGACGATTCTTTGACGAGAGCGTAAACTGGCGGGTGAGCGTCTTATAGCCCACGAAGGACACCTGCAATTGATAGCTGCCATCCTGCAGTCCTGTGATATGAAACTGACCACTTACATCAGTAATGGCACCCTTGACGAGTTTTCCTGCGGGAGTTTGAACAACGACATTCACAAACTCCATGACTTCGTCGGTCTGCTTATCCAATACTTTACCACGTACAGATCCTTGTGCAAAGACCGTCATAGACACTATGATAACTAATAAGGTGGAAACTATTCTTCTATTCATAATACTTGTATGACGTAATTTTTTCCAGACAGTTTAATTTTTGTTGTAACATCTATGAATAAAAAAACGCTGTAAGAAATTCTTACAGCGTCATGCACTTCTAAGCCTTGTACCCAGACCCGGGCTCGAACCGGGATGGGTTGCCCCACTGGTGTTTGAGACCAGCGCGTCTACCGATTCCGCCATCTGGGCTCAAAAAGCACACGTTTTTTAATTTTGCGTGCAAAGTTACGAATAATAATTGAAATGGAGAAAGGATTACCAACTTTTTTACAAAAAACAATCTTTTTCTTGTTTTTTCTTGGTTTGTAAAAGTTTTTTTTGTATCTTAGCATCCAAATATTACGAAAAACTAGTCTTATGGAAATAAACAACAAAAACTACTGTATCATCTTAGCCGGTGGAAGGGGTAGACGCCTATGGCCCTGCAGCCGTGATATGAAACCTAAGCAATTTATCGACTTCTTTGGTACAGGACGTACACAACTGCAACAAACATTTGACCGCTTTGTTAAAATCCTGCCCAAAGAGAATGTGTTTATCTGTACTAATAAGGAATATGCACCCATCGTCAGGGAACAACTTCCTGACCTCCATGAGGAGAATCTGATGATTGAGCCTGTCAACCGTGGTACGGCACCGAGTGTGGCCTGGGCTACGATGAGGGTCTGCCGCAGAAACCCGCAAGCGAATGTCATCATCACACCCAGTGACCAACTGCTGCTGAATGAGGAGGCTTTCTACCAGAACATAGAAGAGGCGTTCTGGTTTGTGGAGCAGCATAACAACCTACTGACGCTGGGCGTACAGCCTTCCCGTCCAGAGCCTGGCTACGGCTATATCCAAAAAGGTGAACTCATCCAGCCCAAACGGGCTAAGGTGGCAAAAATCAGCACCGTACAGTCGTTCGTGGAAAAACCAGAACGTGACTTCGCCCAGATGTTCATGGACAGTGGTGAGTTTCTCTGGAACACAGGTATCATCCTTTCTAACGCCCGTTTCCTGAACCACTGTTTCCGTCAGTTATTCCCAGAGGTACTGAAACGCTTCGACAACACACCCAGCGACTATACCATCGAAGAAGAGATGGCTTTCGTCAACGAAAACTATCCTTCCTACCCCAATCTTTCGATAGACCAAGGTGTGCTAGAGCATGTAGAACATGTGTGTGTCATGGCGTGTGACTTCGGATGGGCAGACCTCGGCACGTGGCATGCCCTCTATGAGTATCTAAGCAGAGGTGAAGGCGATAACGTGGTGGTCGACTCAGAGGTGATGCTCGAAGACTCCCATAACAACGTCATCAAACTGCCAAAGGGACGACTGGGTGTCATCGACGGACTTGACGGTTATATCGTCGCCGAGAACGATAATGTATTGTTAATCTGCAAGAAAGGCGACTCATCAGCACTCGTCCGGAAATACGTCAATGAGGTACAGATGAAATACGGTGACGACTTTATCTAAAACAGAAAGCGTTTGAGTTATTCAAACGCTTTCTGTATCTTTGCTGCTATTTCCTTGAACTCCTCTTCCGTGAGTTTCAGTTTCTCTTTGCGGAAATCGGCATCTGCCTCAGTCTGCATCGGAATCAGGTGGATATGGGCATGAGCCACTTCCAGGCCCAATACGACCTGTGCCACCTTCTTACACGGGAAAGCCTTCTTGATGGCGACGGCTACACGCTTGGCAAACTGCTGGTAACGTGCCAACTCCTCATCATCCATATCAAAGAAATAATCTACCTCACGACGGGGAATCACCAGGGTGTGTCCTTTCACTAACGGGTTGATGTCCAAGAAAGCATAGAACTCCTCGTTCTCCGCACATTTATAACTGGGAATCTCCCCTGCTGCTATCTTACTGAAAATATCCATAGTTTTTAATTTTTTATCGGGATGCCGGAATGCCGGGGATAACGACTTATGCAATTGAAATGTTATCAATTCTCAATTTAATGGTACCGCGAGGAATCTGGATCTCCACCTCGTCACCAACCTTCTTTCCCAGAAGTCCCTGAGCAATAGGGGTCTTGATGGAAATCTTTCCGGCACGGAGGTCAGCCTCGTTCTCACTGACAATGGTGTACGACATCTTCGCCTTGGTAGTGAGATTGGTCATCTCCACCTTGGTCAGAATCTGTACGGAGTCCGTACTTAACCGGGATGTGTCCACTATCTTCGCCTCAGAGATAGTCACCTTCAACTGGTTAATCTTATCCTCCAAATGAGCCTGTGCCTCTTTAGCCGCATCATACTCACTATTTTCACTCAGGTCGCCTTTATCGCGAGCCTCAGCAATGGCTGCGGAGGCCTTCGGACGCTCCACACTCTCCAATCGCTGCAGTTCGGCTACTAACTTATCGTAGCCCTCTTGTGACATATAAGCCATATCTATTTCTATTTTAAATGTTCAAAAAAATAAAGAATTCCGACGGCGATGGGTCGAAATCCTAAACCATAATAAATGTCCTGTTATCGAGTGCAAAGATAGGAATTTATTTGCAACCCACCAAATTTTTCCCGTACTTTTCGTTCTTTATGATTGATATATATCAAGAAAGTGTGCGAACACAGAAAAATTCAATATACAGAACTTGCAGATTTACAGAATGTTCGTATCTTTGCAATGTGTTTTTCATAGTATTAGATTTAAGGTTAACAAAGATTAGGAACTCAGCGGAGTTCCATTTTTTTTGCCCATAACCTTAACACCCAGTAGACCACGACGCCCGTCAGGAGTCCTGCGATGGCATCAATGGCGTAATGGGCATAAATATATACTGTGGAAAAGCACATCAACAAGAAAAACGGAAGCATCGAGAAAATCAAGGTCTTGTTACGGGTATGACATGCCAGTAACATCATCACGGTTGTCACACCCACATGACTACTGGGGAACGCAGCTGTCGGACGCTCACCGGCATCATGGGTAATGTCAAGCATGTGATACCAAAAGCCGTCACTCCACCCAGGAGCTGCCATCCGTTCACTATGGGTCAGAAACCAGTTACCTAAGTCTGGAAATATTCCTGCAGCAATCTTGTCGGTTCCCACGGCGAGATAATAGAACTGCGGTCCGGTGACCGGCAAGACAACAAAGACAAAGTAGTAGACAAAGAAGGAAGATATCAGCACGAAGGAGGCCATACCGAACTCCTCATAACGACGTAAGAAGTAATAAAGGAGAATGGTGACCATTAACGGGAAATAACTGACATACCCTAGACACATCAATTCTGAGAACCAGCCCCACGGACAGATCTGTGAAAATAACAAGGAAGGCTGACAACCGAAGAGTTGCTGTTCCCAAGAGGCAAACACATGGTCGAGATTGGGCAATGCCCGGTTAACCTCATAGGTGTCCGAATAAAACCACGACAACAAAATCATCAAACCCGTGACTCGTATCAGACGGGTCAGTTTACAGGGGTGCCAGCAATAAATCAACCATAACATGCCCATCGCCAAGAGGAGACATCCACGCAACCATAACATCCCGACTGGATTCACTAGGCGATCCCACTGACATGCCATCAAAATCAGCGTGAAGACAATATAGCTGATAATGACCCATTCTGCCGCCCATATCTGGCAGTTAGCCTTTGGCTTTTGGCTGTTAACACTCATAACCATTTGTTTTCTTTATACCACTGGATACTACGGTGTACTCCCTCTGCGAGTTTGACCTGTGGTTCATACCCCAGTTCTTTCTTTGCCGGCTCGATATCGCAACGCCAGTTACGTTGGCGGAGGATATTAAACTTATCGTTGTTCAGTGCCGTCATCGTACCAGTCTTCTTGCCCAGATAGTCACCGCACCAGGTGATGATACGCAACAGCCAGATAGGGGCCGTGATACGAATCCACCACGGACGACCTAACTCCTCATGTACCAAGTCACTGAACTCAGCTGACCGGTAGACCTCTCCGTCAGAGAGGAAATATTTCCGTCCAACGGTACCTTTCTCCATAGCAAGGAACACCGCCTGTACCACGTCTGTGACATAGACGAAGGTGATGTCCTGACGCTGGAAGCCTACGGCAAAGTCGAGATGGTTCTGAATACTCTTCACTTGCAAGAAATAATCACGCTCCCGAGGACCATAAACTCCTGTGGGGCGCAGAATGATGTAAGGAAAAGTTGAAAGTTGAGAGTTGAGAGTTGAAAGGTACTTCTCTGCTGCCAACTTACTCTCACCGTAGGCGGTATTGGGGCTGGGCGTATCGCGTTCGGTGATTTCCTCGTAGGGTTGTTGTTCACGGATGGCTCCCATGATACTCAGACTACTGATGAATACGAATCGTTTCAAGGGCATCTGAAGATGTATCAGGGCATTGACCAGATGTTGTGTTCCTTCCGTGTTAATACGGTAGAAGTCATTCTTGTCCAAGCATTTCGTCACCCCTGCGGCATGCACCACATAGTCAAAGGCATGTCCCTCCAACTGCTGTTCCAGTCTTTCCTGCGACGAGAAGTCCAGTTCAATAAAATGGATACGCTCATCCTGCAGAAAAACCTTTGAACTCGACTTGCGGATAGCGGCCCATGTCTCAAAGCCCCTTTTCAATGCTTCTTCTACAATGAAAGACCCGATAAAGCCACTAGCTCCTGTGATTAATATTCTCATTTTATTAAAATTTCGGGGCAAAGGTACAAATTAATTGGGAATTATTCGTATCTTTGTGCCAAAGAAACTAAAAACGAAATACTATGAGCAAAAAGAAAGGTGGAAAACGACTGACAAAGAAGCAAGTCATTGAGATGCTTCAGACATTCTTTCAGGAACATCCTAACGAGACCTATTCATTCAAACAGATATTCCGTGCCCTGAAACTCGATACGCATCCTGCAAAGATGCTTGCCATCGATACAATGGACGAGATGACATGGGACGACTATCTCACCAAAACCTCTGACAACTCCTACCGCCTGAACCTGAAGACACAGGTACAGGAAGGTACATTTATCCGCAAGGCAAACGGCAAGAACTCCTTCCAACCTGATGACGGCGGTAAACCTATCTTCGTCTCGGAGCGTAACTCGATGTTCGCTCTTAATGGCGACCGCGTCAAGGTTACAATGATGGCACGTCGTCAGAATCACATCAAAGAGGCGATGGTGGTGGAAATCCTGTCACATAAGATGGACCAGGCGGTCGGTAAGTTACAAGTGGAGAAAGACTTCGCCTTCCTCATCACCGAAGGAAATATCTTCGTGCATGACATCCTGATTCCGAAAAAGAAACTGAAAGGCGGAAAGACGGGTGACAAAGCGGTGGTGAAGATTACGCAATGGCCCTCGAAGGACTCGAAGAACATCGTGGGCGAGGTCATCGACGTGTTAGGCAAGGAGGGTGACAACAATGTGGAGATGCATGCCATCCTTGCCCAATACGGACTGCCGTACAAGTATCCGAAAACCGTGGAGGATGCCGCCGAGAAGATAGAACCGGGTATCACTGAGGAGGAGATCAAGCGTCGTGAGGACTTCCGCGACGTGTGGACCTGTACCATCGACCCGAAGGATGCCAAGGACTTCGATGATGCCCTGTCATTGCATCCAGCCGGCAAAGGACTTTGGGAGGTTGGTGTCCATATCGCTGATGTGTCACATTATGTCAAGGAAGGCAGCATCATCGACAAAGAGGCAGTAAAGCGTGCCACGAGCGTCTATCTCGTCGACCGTACCATCCCCATGCTGCCTGAACGCCTTTGCAACTTCATCTGTTCCCTTCGTCCTGACGAGGAGAAGCTCTGTTATAGTGTGGTCGTTGTTTTAGACGAGGAAGCAAATATCAAGAGCGGACGCATCACGCATACCGTCATCAAGAGTAACCGCCGCTATGCCTATGAGGAGGTGCAGGAGATCCTGAAAGGGAAGAACTCTGAGAGCTCAGAGAACTCAGAGTACTCCGAGAATCTTAAAACTCTCGACTGCCTCGCCAAGAAATTGCGGGAACGTCGCTTCAAGGGCGGTGCTGTGAAATTCGACCGCGAGGAGTTACACTTTGATATTGATGAATCAGGAAAACCGATTCGCGCCTACTTCAAGAAGTCTACCGATGCCACTCAGCTCATCGAGGAGTTCATGCTCCTTGCCAATAAATTTGTAGCAGAGAGTATCAGCAAAATCAAGAAGCCAACAGCCAAAGGTCAACAGCCAAAGGCTAAGACCTTCGTCTACCGTATCCACGACCAACCAGACCCCACCAAACTGGAGAACCTCCGTGAGTTCGTGGTGAAGTTCGGTTATAAACTGAAGACGGCAGGCACGAAGGGGGCTATCTCCAAGAGCCTCAACAGTCTGATGGATGGTTGTCAGGGTAAGAAAGAGCAGAAACTCATCGAGACGGTAGCTCTCCGTGCGATGATGAAGGCAAAATACTCTACTCATAATATCGGACATTACGGACTCGCCTTCGACTACTACACGCATTTTACTTCCCCCATCCGCCGTTATCCCGATACGATGGTACACCGTCTGTTAACAAAGTATCAGGATGGAGCACGTTCTGCCAATCAAGAGAAATACGAGGAACTGTGCGAGCATTGTTCCGCTATGGAAACGGTGGCCCAGCAAGCGGAGCGCGACAGTATCAAATACAAAATGGTGGAATTTATGGCTGACAAAGTCGGAGAGACCTACGATGCTCATATCAGCGGTATCCAGTCGTACGGTATCTACTGTGAGGTGGACGAGAACCATTGCGAGGGCATGGTGCCCATGCGTGACCTCGACGACGACTACTATGACTTCGACGAAAAGAACTACTGTCTCGTCGGTCGCCGTCATCACCATAAATACCAGTTAGGCGATCCCATCCGCATCAAGGTGGCTCGTGCTAATATCGAGAAGCGACAACTCGACTTCGCCCTGGCGGAAGACTAATGAATGGTGTCTGGCTTCTCGGGAGTTTCGTGCTTCTCTGGTGTAGCAGGAGACTCTTTGTGTCTAGTACTGTCTTTCTTTGCCTTCGAAGGCTCTGCACCGGGTCGTGACCACTGCTGGTGGAGGAAGCGCAGGTAGGAGCCGTAGGTATGGCTGCTGTATGCCTTGAAGATATTATTGGCAAAGAGGATGTCGGTAATCTTGTTCTCGGCCACGTAGGCGATGATATCCTTCGTGAAATAACGGGAGTCGATGACATGAACCTCCTCAAACGAGAAGAACAGGTAGCCTGGGATCATATTGCCGAAGCTGTCCTTGAGGATGATGACACGACGACCGTTATGCGTGGAGGTGCGTACCTGTGTGAGTTTGGTGTCACCACCCATCATCGTACAATAGGCTCCTCCGTGTCCGTCCTTGAACTTAAAGAAGAAGGGAGCCGTGAAAGGCTTGCCCTCACCCGTCACCTGGTAGTTCTTGTTGATAGTATAGTTGGTATACGTGGTAGTATACTCCACACCTTTCGGGACATAATAAACGAAGTCCTCGGGAGCGTTCTTGATGGAGATGTCCTTTGAATAGCCGTACATACTGCCTACATAGCCATGTGTGACCCGACGCTCATAATGGGAGAGATCCTTGAAGGGAACGCCTGCCACACGGGCAAACTCCTGGGCGGCATAATAGCCCCCAAGAGGCGACCAGTGGTGGTCAGTACGCAAGTAAATATCCTCATTAGCATGTTTACCCAAGGTGGTATAGACATCGACGGGTTTCACACCCGGGTCGAGATGTGCCACCACATTACGAATGGTAGGCAACTGTGGGTTGGTGCGGCTCTTCGCCTTGTCGGGACAATAGAACTCGGCAGCGGTGGGGATAACCATACAATAGACGTTCACCTTGTCGCCAAACACCTCTTTATATTTATTGGCAGCTTGGGCATAACCCACGCAGCCCTTCGGACCACCGCCATACGCCATCAGCGCACGTACCTTGTCACCCTTGCCGACGATGATAATGCCTTTGTTGGCAATCTTCGCATTTTCGTCGGCATTGATATGATTCTCATAATCGGCGATGGTCATACTGTCAGGCTTCTGCTCTTGTGACTTCTGACTCCTATCTCCTGACTCCTCAGCATTCTGCGGTGTATCGCTGGCATGGAAGGTCACGTTGTCATCTGACGGGGCAATGCCGATGAGATCCTTAATTTGCATACTCATCGTCATGAACACATCACGGTAAGGCTCGCTGTCACTGAACCACGTGGACACCTCACTGGTGAACGAGCCGCTGGCAAGACGCTCCCACGTAAACTCGGGGAAGGTGGCCAGTTCACGTTTCTCCAACTCAGACACCGTACTACGGGGGAAGGTGTCGAAGACCACGGCAATAGCGAGGAAGACGACGGCAACAATGCCGATATACAGGTAATTCTTCATTGCTCTAAATAATGGTTATAGGATTGATGGGTAACGGCAGAATAGGCATGTCCTGCATTGTTGGCGAAGAGGATGTCCGTGATGTCGTTTTTCTGCACGTAATGTACGATGTTCTTCGTGAAATAGCGGCAGTCCACCACATGGATCTCCTCAAAAGAATGGAACAGATAGGCAGGAAGGGCATTGCCGTAGCTGTCTTTGAGGATCAGCAGGCGACGACCGTTGCGCGTGGAGGTTTTTACCTTCGTAGTATTCAGGTCACCGTGCATGAAGGTCATATAGGCAGCACTGCTGCCGTCATCATAAATATAAAAGAAATCACCCTCCTCAGGCGCTTTCTCACTGACCACCTTACGGTTCTTGCCTAACTGGTAACGGATATAAGTAGTAGAATAATCGACATCCTTGGGGACATAATAGACAAAGTCCTCGGGAGCATTCTTCACTGCGGCATCATGCGAGAAACGGTACATCGTCCCCACATAGTCGTGGATGACATGCTTCTCGTAAGTCGAGAGGTCGGCAAAAGGTACCCCAGCCTGTTCTGCAAACTGCTGGGCGGCATAATAGGCACCGAGGGGTGCCCAATGATGATCAGTACGGGAGTAGATATCCTCTTCGGCATGTTCGTCCATTGTGTCGAAGAGATCGATTGCCTTCACGTCCTTCGAGAGGTGGGCATAGATATTACGTACCGTAGCCCTTTGATCCTTCGTCCAGTCCTTGGCCTCCTCCGGACAATAGATAGCCACTGCCGTCGGGATAATCATGCAATACACGTTGACGGCATCACCGAAGGTCTCCTTGTATTTATTGACGACATCGGCATAGCCCAAGCCACCATCCAAGGCACCACGGAACGGCTCAAAGGCACGTACCTTGTCACCACTGCCCACAATGATGATACCCGAACGCGTCAGACGCACATTCTCTGCTGAAGCAGTAATCAATGATAAGTAAAATACGAAAAGGAAATATAGTTTTTTCTTCATAACTTAGAATCTCGTATATATAAACGCATTGTTCGTGGCACCCACCAGAAGGGCGGTGCTCAGTATCAGGATACATACCGACAGGACGATACGGGCAGTATAGACCACGACGGTTTTGAAACCACCGTTACCCAACAAACGGTCTGTCCACTCCGACACAGTGGTACGGACGGGCAGACAGAAGAACAGGGCGACAATCCACAGCCAGAAGTTATCCAGCAAGGCACTCTCATCCACAAAGTCATAGAGCGATGCGGCATTACCAAAGAATGCCTGGAAGAAAACAATCATCTGGTCGAAGTTGTCGAAATAGAAAATGCCCCACCCTGCGATAACCAACAGCATACTGTAGATATGCAGGAAGACGGCAGGTATCTTGTCTTTGACACGCAATAGCGTGTATTTCTCAATCATCACAATGAGTCCAAAATAGACACCCCAGATGATGAAGTTCCAACTGGCACCGTGCCACATACCCGTCAGGAACCATACCACGAGGATATTCACTGCCTGGTGGGCACGATTACCTCCCAAAGGGATATACACGTAGTCGCGAAAGAAACTACCCAGCGAAATATGCCAGCGACGCCAGAAGTCGGTAATGGAGTTACAGCAGTACGGATGACGGAAGTTCTCATTGAAATGGAATCCCATACAACGTCCCAAACCGATTGCCATGTCGGAATAACCTGAGAAGTCAAAATAGATCTGGAGGGTAAAGGCGACAATACCTATCCATGCGCCTGCCGTCGTCAGGCTGTTCAAGCCATTCACCAGGAACTGGTCAGAGATTTCCGACAACTGGTTAGCAATGATGACCTTCTTACCCAGTCCAATGAGGAAGCGGTAGATACCGTCGGCAAAATCGGCAGCATTCACATGACGATGGTGTATCTCATCCGCCACCGTCCCATAGCGTACGATAGGACCGGCAATGAGTTGCGGGAACATCGAGATATACAGTAACAAGTCGACAAACCGACGCTGTACGGGCGACTCCCTGCGATAGACATCAATCAGGTAGGAGATAGACTGGAAGGTATAGAAACTAATACCGATGGGCAGGGCGATATTCGGTTGTGCCACAGGGATGCCTATGTCACAGAGGCACTGGGCAAGGAATCCCAGGTACTTGAAAGTGCCGATGATGGCGATATTAAGAATTAGTCCGATGACCAGTACTGTCTTCCGATACCGTTCCAGATTGGCGATGCCCAGCCCTACGAGATAGTTGACGAGGACACAGAACAGCATCAGGAACACATAGACGGGTTCTCCCCATGCATAGAAAATCAGGGAGAAACATACCAGTATGAGGTTCTTGGCACGATTGCTCCGCATTCCCTCTGAAGACAGCCACTGACGGTCTATCCATGTAGCAAGCAGATAACACAGCAGGAAGGCTGGCAGGAATACGAAGAGAAAAAACAAATCCGAAAATACCATGTCGTTTTATTAATGTTGCAGAATTGCCTGCACTTGATTGTAAATATACTTTCCTAACACTTTCGCACCCTTGGGTATGGTATGCACCCCGTCCTTGGAATATCCACGACGGATGAGTTTGGAAGGTGGCAGCAACGATTTCACCCTATCCAGACGGATGACAGGCAGTCCCAGCGAGAGAGCGCATTGCTCAATAGCTTCAGCTGCCTGATGCTGTACCTCCATCGGTACCTTCGTAAACGGAGGGGGGGTGATGAGGATGATACGTGCCTCCGGGAAGGTTTCCGCCAGTAGTTCACAATTCTTGCGAATATATTTGGGAAGAGGCTCCGGGCGTTTGTCGGCAAACCACAAGTCGTTGGTACCTGCCATGATGAGAATGAGGCCTGGTATCGACTGTATCCCCGTCTCGTTGACATCCCTTATCAGTCGCCATACCTGGTTGCTGATGACATTGTTGTCGTTCAGAATGTCCCAATACCCGTCTATGTCACGCTCCGTCTGAGGTGTCTCTGTCCACGTCGCCCCGCTACGGGCATAACTGCGACAAGACAACGGCTGTGCCAGATCCTTAAACCATTTGTTCCATCCTTTGGGGTTGTGACAGTCATCCGCACCGATAAAGGTATTGGAGTCGCCTAACATCACGACATGCAGAGGCATCTGTGCCTCGAGAACCAACATGCCAGACCATAACAATACAAGGGTAAAAACAATCCTTTTCATGACCAATACTTCTTTCGGGGTGCAAAGATACACATAATGAATGAGAAAAGAGTCATGAGAAATGAGAAATTTAAGCCAAAAAGCGTTTTTATCTCTCACTATCCAATTCCTTCTCCAACTGGTCAGTACGATGCTGGAATTCACGATAGGCATTCGAGAGGTCGCTCTTAGTAATATCAATGGTATTGTCGACTGGTCGCCAAGGGTCACGCAACGTATGTTGGAACAGCCATTCGTAGGTCTTGCTGGTATAGAAGAAACGCGCCAATGCACCATGGGAGGCACCCGGCAGCCAGTCATAGCGCAACCGACTTGTAATTCCCAATGTCTTCATACCCGTCACCACCTTCTGCGACTCCTTCACGGACACCGCACGGTCAGCAGTACCATGAATTATCCACAACGGCAACTCCCCCAGTCCGCGATAGTCTTTGATGGTAGCTCCACCACACAAGGCTACGGCAGCCGCAATCTTGTCAGGATAGGTTCCTGCAAAGTCGAGGGTACCATAGCCGCCCAGACTCATACCCAGTACATAGACCCTTGACTCGTCGAAGACATAGTGTAGCTTCATCCATTCCAGAATTTCGTTAAGTTTATGGGGATTCCACGGTCCACCCGGATTCTGCGGCGCCACTATCAAGGCAGGAATCATCA
>JAEEGL010348722.1_pt1 | contig 21677 bp, 15 predicted proteins | sample 9134231 | NCBI WGS metagenome assembly JAEEGL01 (sample SAMN16246548, study PRJNA631951) | gut metagenome | biome: gut microbiome; feature: rumen; material: fiber-attached | host: Bos | place: Iran: Karaj | collected 2018-10
GGCACTCACCTAGCCGGCTTCCGTCAGGCTTTGACCCGTGTGCTGAAACGCTATGCCGACGACAACAAGATAACAGAGAAGCTGGAGAAGCAGAAAATCGAGATAAGCGGTGAGGACTTCCGCGAGGGACTGACCGCCGTGATCAGTGTAAAGGTGGCAGAGCCTCAGTTTGAGGGCCAGACAAAGACCAAGCTGGGCAACAGCGAGGTGTCGGGTGCTGTGAACTCCGCTGTCGGAGAGGCGCTGACCAACTATCTGGAGGAGCATCCTAAGGAGGCGAAGCAGATAATCGACAAGGTGGTATTGGCAGCCACCGCCCGCGTGGCAGCACGCAGGGCCCGTGAGAACGTTCAGCGTAAGAACCCGATGACAGGTGGCGGTCTGCCCGGCAAACTTGCCGACTGCTCCGACCGTGACCCTGCAAAATGCGAGATGTTCATCGTGGAGGGAGACTCCGCCGGCGGTTCAGCCAAGCAGGGCCGCGACCGTCACTTCCAGGCCATACTTCCAATCCGCGGTAAGATATTCAACGTTGAGCGCGTGATGTGGCACAAGGCATTTGAGCATGAGGAGGTGAACAACATCATCCAGGCGCTCGGAGTGAGGTTCGGTCTGAATCCTGAGGACACAAAAGAGGCGAACTACGACAAACTCCGTTACTACAAGACCATCATCATGGCCGATGCCGATGTTGACGGTGCGCATATCGCGACCTTGATCATGACCCTTTTCTTCCGCTATATGCCCCAACTTATCAAAGACGGCCGGCTTTATATCGCCAACCCGCCTCTGTATAAATGCACGAAAGGCAAAATCAGCGAATACTGCTACGACGACGTGGCAAAACAAAAATTCCTCGACACCTACGGCGACGGTACCGAGACTGGCGGCAGCATCCGTATCCAGCGTTACAAAGGACTTGGAGAGATGAATCCTGCACAGCTATGGGAGACGACCATGAATCCAGAATCACGTCTGCTCACTCAAGTGACGATTGAGGATGCCGCAGAAGCCGACATGACTTTCTCCATGCTGATGGGCGAGGATGTGGCACCACGCCGCGAGTTTATCGAGCGCAACGCCACATATGCCACAATCGATGCATGATTTAGTTGTTGGTTTATAGTTTAAAGTTTATAGTTTAAAAGTTTATAGTTTATAGTTTAAAGTTTATAGTTTATAGTTTAAAGTTTATAGTAATTAACTGGCTCAGTATAGACTAACAACAGACAAAAGACGCATTTATTTCATTCAATTCTTACATATATTCGCCGGATCGACAAGAAGTGATTCTGACCGTGCCGGCATCGTTTTCTCTATTCCAAAAGAGATAAACAAAAAGGGTTCAAGAAGTCGTTCTTGAACCCCTATTGTTTTTTCTGGGGATTTCCGGAGATTCCGGAGATTCTGGAGAATACGGAATAGCCAAAAATCCTGTGCGTTCAGCTTATTCAGCAGTTGGGATCACCCCGTTGGATAGATTCTCGAGCTGGTCGAGCACACTTTTCTTTCTTCCGCTGGTAGGCTGTGACACAACACTTGAGATGAGGTTGTCGTTGTCGAGGTCACGGTCTTTGAAGATGTAATAGTAGATGGGAACGTAAGCCAGCCCGTTCTTGGAGTCGGAGCCGTAGGTTTTTTCCCTTCTCTCCCTCCTTGCCTCCTCCAGCTGCCTCTGTTTCTCGTCCTGTTCAGCCAGCCTTTGGTTCATCTCATCGCTATTGATGTCCGCCATGCCGAATCCCGAAGCGAGAATGGTGATTTTGATTTTGTCCTTCAATGCCGGATCGGCCGAGAAACCCCATTTGGTCTCGATATTGTCGTCCTGCATTTTGTTCATGAAGTCCTGAATTTCCGCCATCTCGTCCATCATCAGCGGCTTTTCTCCCTGTTTACCCGGCTCCACGATATTCAGGAGGATTTTCTTCGACTTGAACACATCGCGGTTATTGAGCAGCGGAGAGTGCAGCGCATTCTCAATGGCCTGTGCCACGCGGTTTTCTCCCTGTCCGAGTCCTGTGCTCATGATAGCGACTCCACCATTTTTCAGTACGGTTTTCACATCCTGATAGTCCATCCCCACTCTTCCATGCATGGTGATGATTTCCGAGATGCTTCTCGCTGCATTGCAGAGCGTGTTGTCGGAAATGGCAAAAGCCTCCTCCACAGACTTGTCGGGATAAATCTCATAAAGTCGCTGGTTGTTGATGACAAGAAGCGCATCCACATTTTTATTAAGTTCATCGACTCCGTCGAGCGCCTGGTCGATTTTCGCCGCCCCTTCCCACTTAAAGGGAATAGTGACGATTCCCACGGTGAGGATGTCCATACTTTTAGCCACCCTCGCCACCACAGGCGCAGCTCCTGTGCCGGTACCGCCTCCCATGCCAGCCGTAATGAACGTCATCTTGGTGCCGTCGTCGAACATCTTTTGAATCTGGGTAAGCGATTTCTCAGCCTCCTCTCTTCCTTTTGCCGGCTTGTTGCCTGCTCCCAGTCCCTCTCCGAACTGTAGTTTAAAAGGAATAGGTGAATCTTCCAAAGCCTTTCTATCGGTGTTACACACAGCAAAAGTGACATCGTGGATACCCTCATTATACATGTGGTTCACGGCGTTTCCACCACCGCCTCCAACACCGACCACCTTGATGATGCTCTCCACTTTGTTTTCCGGGAAGACGAGTGGAAGTTCATCTTTATCGTCCTCATTCTGACCATACTGGTTGAGGTCTAAATTTAAATCCAATATGTCGTCGTTCATAATCTTCTAAAAATTATTTAGTTTAAACAAAAATTATTCATTTTCTCCCTCACCGTTGACCAGGTTTTCGAGTTTTTTCTTCCATCTCTCAAACAAGCTGTTGCTCTTTTTTGCCTGGTCGATGGCATTTTTGAGGTTTGCAGCCTGTTCAGAGAGTTTCTGCTGAAGGCTCTTCGCCTCATTGATCCGCTGGTCGTTCTTCAGTTTCACCTCAAGAGACTGCAGGAGTTTGTTGTACTCTTCGTCACACACAGCCATCGCCTCATCGATATACTGCATTCCCTCATTACGTAGAGTCTTGTTCTTAGGGCTGGCTTCAACCGCATTCTGTTGACGCATCAATCGGTTGATATGTTCCCGTATACGGTCCTTATAGGTTGTCAGCCGTGCAATCATGTCATCGAGTAGTTTCTTCTCCGCGTCGTTCTTGACAGTGTTCGCCTGAATGGTCTGTTCTTTCTTGCTGTTCTCAAAGATATCATCTCCGCTGTAAGCCTCCGGGTTCACACAGTTTGCCTCACCTGAAAGCAAGAGCGAGATGAGCGAACCGCTCATGGCGTTGTCGAGGTTGAGAGATGATGCGCTTGTAGACTTGATGACAGGCTGTACGATGGATTTCGCCACTCTGATCAGCTCGAACTTCTTCTGACGTGGGTTGTTCTTAAACGCCTTGTCGATATTCTTCATGTTAGCGCCTCCGCCAGTGATGACAATTCCCGCCAGCAGCACATCGCTGTATCCGCTATTTACGATCTGCACCACGGCATTTGCGATGATTTCGGTTAGACGCGCCATGATAATCTCATGAATACCGATGACAGACTTCATACTGCCATTCGACGTTTTATATTTATCCTTGAGCATGTCGGACACGTCCTCTTCCGGGTCGATGTATGCATTGCCATATTTGATGAGCACGTCTGTAGCCTCCTTATCCTCAATCTGGAGAAGCGTCTTGAGGTCGTCGATGATGTTGTTGAATCCAATCGGAATGGTGACAAGATATCGTATGATATTCTGTTTATACACCACCACAGTTGTTGTGCCCGCTCCTAAGTCAACCATTGCACATCCCGCCCGCTTCTCATGTTCTGTGAGCACATTCTTAGCCAGTTCGATAGGTGATAGTTTGGTGCCGGCAATCTCAATTCCCACATTGTTAAAACACGTTTGGATATTGCCCCTCAGCTGTTTGCGTGCTACAATATTGAGGAATTCCCCCTCAATATTCGAGCCATACACACCCTGAGGGTCGTCTGTGGGTGATGAGTCGATGATATATCCCTGTGGAATATTTTCCAACAGTTCATAATCAGGGATGGCGATGTCCATGCTCTCATTTCTCAGCTCCTCGATATGTGCAGCTGTAATGGACGTCTGTTCAAGCATATTTCTCGGCACTTTCTTCCTGATGGATCTCACCGACTGTCCTCCGATGCCCACATACACCCGATACACTTTCTGCTTGAGTGTCTGGCTGAGCATCTCAACCACCTTCTGAATGCTGCGTGTAGTTTTCTCAACGTTATATACCAATCCTCTTTTGATGCATGCGGTTGTCTGCTCCTCTGCGTAGGCTAAAATCTGGAAGCTGCCGTCTTTCTTCTTTCCTGCAATGCCAGAAATGCGGGAGGTCCCCAACTCAACCGCCACTATGATGGGTTCGTTCGCCCCTATGTTTGATTCGTTCATCATTTCATTCAGCTTTTATATGGTTATACTTTTTTTAAATGGGAGTAAATTTTTTAAATGGGAGTAAATCCCTGCGGGATGGAAGTTAATTTTTTAAATGGAGTTAATTTTCTTCGAAAATGGGAGTTAATCCCTATGGGATGGGAGTTAAAAGTATGGTTGAGAAGGAGAGTAGTTTTGCGACGGAAATCCGCCGGATTAATCACTTCTTTTTTGGGGAATCCTTTTGGGGTTCACTTTTCTTTGGAGCATCTTTCTTTCCTTCCTGTTTTTTAGGCTCCTCTTTTTTGTTGTCAGTCTTATTCGGCTCCTCTTTCTTTGACGTATCCTTCTTTGTCTCATCCTTCTTTGGTGTATCCTTCTTTGCCTCTTCTTTCTTTGGAGCATCCTTCTTAGTCTCTTCTTCTTTCTTTTGAGAGTCGTTCTTCACCTCCTTTTTTTGAGGTCCCTCATTCTTGGATTCAGCTTTCTTCTGCTCATCCTTCTTAGTTTCCACCTTTTTCGGCTCCTCCTTTTTCACTTCCTCCTTTTTCACTTCCTCTTTTTTTGTTTCTTCTTTCTTTGTCTCATCATTCTTTTTGGAATCATCCGTCTGTGTCAAATCCATGTCGGTCGCTTCGCTGTCGTTTGTCAGGACTTTTGGTTCCTTTCCTTTGATGATACCCACCACCTGATTTTCGAATTCCAGATTCAAAATGGAATATTTGTTCCATCCGACCACAGAAAGCCCGCGCTCATAGAATTTCTTCAGCCTCGACATTTTCTTTTCATAATTGTCGAGCGTACCCATAAAGATTCTCTGGTCGCCGACCCTGGGAATGAGTGTGACCACCCGGTTCTTGTTTTTATCGTATTCAACAAAAATCTGTTCAATCTGGCTGTTCCAGAATTCATCATTCCTGATATAAACGGCAAATGGTATTAACTCGTCTGTAATGAAATTATCGATTAAAACATCGTTGAAAACATTATCAATCCTCTCCCTCCATACCTTCCAGCAGTCGTCGGATGGTTCCGGATTCTCAGCCACCTGCTTTTTGTTTTTATTTTCAGCCGGACTGATATCGCCATTAGCCACCAGCATGTTTTTGGCATAGATAGAATCTGTTTTGATTTTATTTCCCTGGCTGTCGAGATAATACCGTCCCAATTTATTATCAAAGACAAGAAGCACCGGGACCATCTGCTTGATTTTCACACATACCCTTCCGGTCCCCACCTTCATGCCGTTGTTGTTGCCGTAGCAATCGACAGATGTGACAAATGGATTCTTCAATAGCATCTGCTCAATCTCCCGCATATCGATATTTCCCATCTTCTGTCCTTTCAGCGTGACGCCATTCTCTTCAAACATTTTCGCAACAGCCAGACTGTCGATAAACATATCCTCCCCGTCGTCGTCAAAAAGATAAACCACCTCATCGCAGACCTCATCGGGACTCGTGGGCTTCATGCCCCAGAAGGCATATCCCACGTAGGCAATCAGTCCGAGGAAAAGGACAACGGCAGCAATTATTTTTATTGACTTCGGAAATTTCATTTTCTTTGCAGTTTGCGGTTGAGAGAGTTTTTTTTAGGGTCGCCAGGGAGTTTAGGGAGTTTAGGGTCTTTAAGGACTTTAAGGACTTTAGGGACTATTGGGACTATTGGGAATTCTGATTATGCGTTGAAGAATTTCTGTCGGAGCATCTCCTCGATTTGAGGCACCATGTCCTCGATGTCGCCAGCACCTAAAGAGATGAGCACATCGAAATCGCCTTTGCTCAGGAGTTCCACCATATCCTCCTTATGTACGAGAAACTTCTCCATCCCCAGCCTTAGATTATCGTAGATAAGCTGTGAGGAGACTCCTGGGATGGGTTCCTCCCGTGCCGGGTAGATGTCGCAAAGATAGACGGTGTCGAGCAGCGACAGGCTGTCGGCAAAATCCTTGTAGAAGTCGCGTGTGCGCGTATAGAGATGCGGCTGGAACACGGCAGCGATTTTCTTGTCGGCATACAGCTCCCGTATGGACCTTACACTCTGTTCAATCTCGTTGGGATGATGGGCATAGTCGCTGAGAAAGACGATTTTGTCGGTTTTGATTTTGAAATCGAACCGCCGGTCAACCCCCTTATAGGTTTTCATGCCTTCGCGGATTTCCTCCGGACTGACGCCGTTGAGCTGTGCAATGGCCATGGCGGCGATGCCGTTTTCGATGTTGATGCTGACAGGAACCCCCAGTTCCACATCACGGATATTTCCAAGAGGCGACACGAAGTCGAAGACGATTTCACCGTTGCCGATTCTGACATTCTCAGCATGGAAGTCTCCCTTGTCGCGTGCATATTCATATACTTTCACCCCCGGTTTCACATCAGCCTTCATTTCGAGGTCGGTGTGAATCACGAGCACACCGTCATTCCTTATGAGAGAAGAGTAGATTCTGAAACTCTCAAGATACGCCTCCTTCGTTCCGTAGATGTCAAGATGGTCGGGGTCGGTTGCTGTAATGACAGTCATATATGGGCTCAGCCAATGGAAGGAACGGTCGAACTCGTCGGCCTCAATCACAACGAAATCGCTGTTTTCAGAAAGAATGTAGTTCGTGCCGTAGTTTTTTGATATACCTCCAAGAAACGCATTGCATCCCACAGAAGACTGATGCAGCAGATGTGCCAGCATCGTTGAAGTGGTGGTTTTGCCATGTGTTCCCGCCACACAAAGCCCCTTCATCTGACTGGTCAGCAGCCCCAGCACCTGTGCCCGCTTCTTCACTTCGAATCCGTTATTGCGGAAAAACGTCAGTTCGGTGTGGTCCTCAGGAATGGCAGGAGTATAAACCACGAGCGTGTTGAGCTTATCCTTGAAACAAGGCGCCACAAGCTGCAAATCATCCTCATAATGGATGTCGGCTCCCTCCTCTATCAGCTTACGGGTGAGCGGTGACGGTGTCTTATCGTAACCACCGACCTTGCATCCCTGATGGAGAAAATAGCGTATAAGCGCGCTCATGCCGATGCCTCCGGCTCCTACAAAATATACGGACTTTATCATGATTATCTAATTAAGGGTCAAACAATTCAGATTATTCATTAGCCAATTTCCAGACCTCCTGGGCAATGACCTTCGCTGAGTCGCGGAACGCCATCTTACCGGCATTCTCGGCAAGCGACTGAAGGGCAGCCGTATCGCCTACCGTCTTCAGCGCCGTCTCCACCAGCGTGTCTCTGGCATCAGCGTCACGTACAAGGACAGCTGCACCACGACTGGAAAGCGCCTGTGCGTTCTTTGTCTGATGGTCCTCCGCCACATTAGGTGATGGCACAAGAATGCTGGGCTTCTCAAGCAGACAAATCTCCGATATGGAGCTTGCACCCGCCCTTGAGATCACGAGGTCGGCAGCAGCGTAGGCCTTGTCCATTTCCTTGATGAACTCGGTAGCGATGAGATTATCCACCTTGTCGTTCTTTGCCAGCGCCTCGCTTATCTCAGCGCTATAGAACTTCCCATGCTGCCAGAGAATCTGTACGTCGGACGCATTGCGAATGTCCTGGAGGTGCTGAAGGATGCTCTCGTTCACAGTTCTCGCTCCCAGACTGCCTCCAATGACGAGAATAGTCTTCTTTTCCTCGTTGAGTCCTAAAGCCTTCCGGGCCTCCTCCTTTGTCAGCTTCGTATCGGTGAGGTTCTGTCGCACCGGATTGCCCGTCATCAGGATTTTCTCTTTCGGGAAGAACCGTTCCATTCCCTCGTAAGCCACACAAATGCGTCGTGCTTTCTTAGCCAGCAGCTTGTTTGTGACGCCGGCGTAAGAGTTCTGTTCCTGTATGAGCGTAGGAATGCCCATCTTCGCCGCCTGGTTGAGCAGCGGTCCGCTGGCATATCCCCCGACTCCGACCGCCACGTCGGGATTGAATTCGCGAATGATTTTCTTAGCCAAACGCTGGCTTTTCCATATCTTATACAGCACGACGATGTTCTTAAACGGATTTTTGCGGTTGAATCCCTGAATCGGCAAACCGATGATTTTATATCCTGCATCGGGCACCCGCTGCATCTCCATCCTGCCTTCAGCACCGACAAAGAGAATTTCCGCATCGGGATGCTGCTCTTTCACCGCATTGGCAATAGAAATAGCCGGGAAGATATGTCCTCCGGTACCTCCACCGCTAACGATTACCTTAAGATGATTACCTTTCATAATTCGATTATTTTATGTTTTCTTGGCAAATGTTGTCAGCAACCTGATTATCAATAAAAATCCTATTGATTTTCAGTCCTTGCGCAACAGCCGCCCAAATAACATGCAAAGATACGAAAAAAAGACGAGACAAATGCATCCGAACGATAAAAAACATCATCAATTTTCACAGTCTTACCACTTGCCTGATCAGACCATGCCCACAGAGCTATAAACCTCGTTAGTCTCGATGATGGAAGGTCGTTTCAACGTTTTGGTCACCGCCTTTTGCTTGTCAGAGCTCTTGGCGGCATAACGGCTCACACTGAGAATCATACCGAAGTTAATGCTCATGACGATGATGGATGTGCCTCCATGGCTGATGAGTGGAAGCGTCTGGCCAGTGACAGGCATGAGACCCACCGCTACTGCCATGTTGACAAGTGCCTGTATGACCATCATCAGCCCCAATCCTATGACAAGGAAGGCCGGGAAGAACTTGTCGCATTTCTGTGCCACACGTCCCACCCTGATAATCAGCATCACGAACAGCAGGAGCACAAAAGCGGCTCCCGCCACTCCCATCTCCTCGATAATGATGGAATAGATGAAGTCGGACTCAGCATGAGGGAGGAAGTCGCGCGTGACGGAGTTTCCGACGCCGACACCTGTGATGCCGGATGATGCAATAGCCACCTTCGACATATCAGCCTGCCATGTCTTGTCCTTATATTCCTGACTGTTTTTATCCACATCGAGAATCCCGACGGCAGTCTGGATACGGTTTTTCCATGTGAGCGTCCGCTTGAATTTCCCCAGAGTCTCATCGGGCGTAATGAGCAGAATCGCCACGAAAGCCACGGCGCCTATCGCCATAATTCCGACGAGTCTGAACAACAGTTTACGTGGCACATTACCCACAAACATCATGATGAGAATAACAAGGAAAAGCATCATCGCCGTTGAAAAGTTCTCAGGCACAATAAGTCCGCAGATAATAAAAGCTAAGATTAAAATCATCTTGAAAGCCTTTGAATACCCGCCTTTAGTAGCCATAATCATCATTTTTGTGCCGTTTTTTGTCTGGACCCTCTCCTCTTTCTGGAGTTTTGAGAGAATCACCGCCGTGGCAAGAATGAGCATGGTTTTAGCCAGCTCAGACGGCTGGAAATTCACTCCAAACAATGCAATCCATCTGTGCGCCTGGTGCGACTCGTTGATTTCGCTCTTCATAAAGAAAGCATAAATCAGCAATATAGCCACAATCGGAATTCCGAAAATGGGTATCAGTTTGAAATACTTGCAGGGTATCTTGCTCACCACAACCACCATGATGAATCCGACGATAAGGTAGGATATATGAGACATCAGGGGAATCCAGTGCCTGCCAGTGGAGAAAGACAGTCGGCTGGACGCACTATAGATGGTAGCAATAGAAATCATACAGAGGAAGAAATAAATCATCCACAGACCGACATCCCCCTTGAAGATGTTAAGCTTAAAAAAATCACTGATTTTCTTTCCCATGACGATATTGTTATATTAAGTGGAAGTTAAAGTGGAAGTTAAAGTGGAAGTTAAAGTGGAAGTAAAAGTGGAAGTAAAAGTGGAATTGGTTACAGATTTCTCACACATTCCTTGAACTGTTCACCCCGGTCCTCCATGTTTTTGAAGAGGTCGAAGCTGGCACAGCATGGACTGAGCAGCACACAGCTGCCGGGCTTAGCCATGGCATAGCATTCATCGACACAGTCTTTCATCGACTGCACATCCTTGACAGGAATTCCGAATCCGTCGAAAGCCTCATGCAGCTTACGGTTGTCAACCCCCAGGAACACCAGGCCTATACATTTTTCCCTGACCAGATCGAACAGCTCAGCATAGTCGTTGCCTTTATCCACCCCGCCAAGAATCAGTACAGTAGGTTTGCGCATGCTCTCCAAGGCATACCAGCAGGCGTTGACGTTGGTGGCTTTCGAATCGTTCACAAATTCCACACCCCTTACTTTACCAGCTTTCTCCAGTCGGTGCTCCACGCCTGCAAACGAGCTGAGTCCCTTACGAATAAACTCATTGCTCACACCAGCAATGTTCGCAGTGATACCGGCAGCAAGAGAGTTGTAGAGATTATGCTTCCCTCTCAGAGCCAGCTCTTCAAGCTCCATGTTGAACGGTGTGGGCTTCTCAATGATGTATTCCTGCTCCTCAGCATATGCGATTGCGTCGTCCTCATGGAATTCAGAGAAAGGGAAGAGCTGAGCCTTGATGTCATACTTCTCAAGTTCCTTTTTCACGACTGGGTCGTCGTTCCAGAACACAAACGCGTCGTTTTCCGTAAGATTCTGCGTGATACGCATCTTTGAATCGACATAGTTCTGCATTTTGAAATCGTAACGGTCGAGATGGTCGGGCGTGATATTCATCAGAATGGCGATGTCAGCCTTGAAATCATACATGTTGTCAAGCTGGAAACTAGAAAGTTCGATCACATAGTAGTCGAAGCTGCACTCAGCAACCTGAAGCGCAAGACTGTTGCCGATGTTTCCGGCAAGTCCCACATTATAACCGGCACCTTTCAGGATATGGTATATAAGCGATGTGGTGGTTGTCTTACCATTGGAACCGGTGATGCATATCATCTTCGCATCGGTGTATCTTCCAGCAAACTCAATCTCTGAGATGATGTGTATGCCTTTTTCCCTGAGCTGCCGGATTATCGGTGCAGTCTCAGGTATGCCCGGACTCTTCACCACCTCGCCGGCATTGAGAATCTTCTCAGCCGTATGCTGTTTCTCCTCCCACTCTATTCCGTATTTCTCAAGCTGTTGTTTGTATTTATCCTTGATTTCCGACATATCGGACACAAACACATCGAAGCCCTTTATCTTCGCCAGCACGGCAGCGCCTGCACCGCTCTCGGCTGCACCTAATATCACGATTCGAGAAGCCATTTTTATTTACTGATTAACAATTTACGATTAATTGATTTTTTCGGATTTCACGGAGATTCCCGTAATTCCGGGGTTTCCGGCTTTAAAAAACCAACTGGCATTGGAGACAGGCGGTCAGCCCGCCTCCGCCAGTTAGAAAAACTGAATGAATGTTATTGAATTGAATGAATGTTATTTTTTCTTATCTGATTTTCAGCGTGATGATTGTTATAGCCGCCAGCAGGATAGTGATAATCCAGAAACGGATTGTGATCATGTTCTCATGTAGCGGCGTACCAGGTCTTCTGATGAGATATTTAGCACCAGGAATGAGTTCGCTCTTTGTCACCCGGAAATGGTCGTGAATGGGCGTACGCTTAAACACTCTCCACTTCAGTCCTTTTTTGTTTCCTTTCTTAGCGTATGCCACCTGCAGGATGACCGACAGACTCTCCACGAGGAATATTCCACACAGAATAGGGAGCAGCAGCTCCTTGTGAATGATGACTGCAGTCACAGCAATCACGCCTCCGATGGCCAGTGATCCGGTGTCGCCCATGAACACCTTCGCCGGGAAAGCATTGAACCAGAGGAATCCGATGAGAGCGCCCACGAACGCGCAAAGGAAGACCACGATTTCCTCGGACCCCGGTATGAACATCACGTTGAGATAGTTGGCAAACTGGATATGTCCCGACACGTATGCCAGAATGCCAAGCGCCGTGCCGATGATGGCAGAATTCCCCGCACACATGCCGTCCATGCCGTCGTTGAGGTTAGCTCCGTTGCTCACCGCCGTGATTACAAAAGTCGTTACGATGATAAACAAAACCCATCCGCATGCCCTGGCAGTCTTACCGTTGGTGATCCAAGAGAAGGCGTTGAGGTAGTCGAGGTTGTTATTCTTCATAAACGGCACAGTCGTGATTGTTGATTTCACTGGCGGGTCGCTTTTATATACCACCTTCACCCCGTTGTTCTCCTTTCTCACATTCTCATGAAGCACAGCCTGAGGGCTGAGGTATAGCACCACTCCCACAAGTGCGCCAAGCGTGAATTGTCCCAGGAGTTTGTATCTGGGTTTCAGTCCGTCTTTGTCGCCCTTAAGTTTTTTCCAGTCATCGTAGAATCCGAGTAACCCGAACCAAAGAAGCGTGACCAGCAGGAGTATGATATAGACGTTCGACAACTTTCCCAAGAGGAGTACCGGCACGAGCATAGAGAAGATGATGACAATACCTCCCATCGAAGGCACCCCTTTTTTCTTCACGCCGTATGGGTCGGTCTCCTCATCGCGAGGCTTCTCTATATGACGTTTGCGTTTCATATAGGTGATAAACTTCTTGCTGAGCCAGAACGACAGGATGAGTGAGATCATCAAAGCCAGCAACGAACGGAAAGACACATAGTGGAAAAGCCCTGCACCGGGCAGCCCCCACTGACGTAAAAGATGAGAGAGATGGTATAGCATAAACGTGTAAAGATTAAAGTGAATAGTGAATAATGAAAAGTGAAAAGAGTATTTACTAAGGACTAAAAACCAAGGATTAAAGATTAAAAACTAAAGACAGATGGCAGCTGTTTAAAAGCACTTTCTCACCTCTTCCTTGTCGTCGAAGTGATGTTTTACGCCCTTCACCTCCTGATAGTCCTCATGTCCTTTACCTGCAATGAGGACGACATCGCCTTTCTGCGCCATGCGGCAAGCCGTCTTGATAGCTTCTCGGCGGTCGGTGATGGAGATGACCTTCTTGAGCTGGTTCTCGTCGAGACCTGCAAGCATGTCGTTGATGATGTCCTGCGGCTCTTCAAAGCGAGGGTTGTCGCTTGTGATAATCACGGTGTCGCTCTGTCGCACCGCTTCCCTAGCCATGATCGGCCGCTTACCCTTGTCGCGGTTGCCTCCTGCGCCGCAGACTGTTATGACTCTGCCTTTTCCTTCAAGCACTCCGTGAATGGCATTGAGCACATTCTCAAGAGCGTCGGGCGTATGTGCGTAGTCCACGATGGCAGTGAATCCCTCAGGCGAATTGAGTGCCTCAAAGCGTCCGTTGACAGGCCGCATCGCACTCAGTGCAGTGAGCACCTCATGTGAGTCCATGCCGAGCATCACTGCGGCTGCATACACCGCCAGCAGGTTGCTGACATTGAATTTGCCGATGAACTGCACGCCCACCTCATGTCCGTTGATTTCGAGATACATCCCTTCGAAATGGCATTCAATGATTTTCGCCATGAAATCCGCCATGTTGCCCACAGAGTAGGTCTTGACCGTGGCTTTCGTGTTCTGAACCATCACCATCCCGTTCTTGTCGTCCTTGTTGACAACTGCAAACGCGTCGGTGCCGAGACGGTCGAAGAATCCTTTCTTCGCGTCGCGGTAGTTCTCGAAAGTCTTATGGTAGTCGAGGTGGTCACGTGTGAGATTGGTGAAAATCCCCCCTTTGAACTTCAGTCCTCCTATACGGTTCTGCGCCACAGCATGTGAGCTCACCTCCATGAAAGCGTAAGAGCATCCGGCATCGACCATCTGCGCCAGCAGCTCGTTGAGTGTCACGGGGTCGGGTGTGGTATGCTCAGTAGGCACAGCCACTCCGTCGATATAATTGCAGACCGTTGAAAGCAGCCCCGCCTTGTAGCCCATGCTCCTGAACATATTATAGAGCACAGTAGCGATGGTGGTCTTGCCGTTCGTACCGGTCACTCCGACCAGTGTGAGCTTCGATGTCGGGTCGTCGTAGAAATCCGTAGCCATCTGTCCCACAATCTGCTCGGTGTTTTCCACCGTCACATAGGTCACACCCTCCGCCAGTTCAGCGGGCAGAGTCTGACAGACCACTGCACAAGCCCCCTTTTCAACAGCCTTGGGAATGTAATTATGACCGTCGGCAGCCGTTCCCTTCACCGCAAAGAAGAGTCCGCCCTGCTCCACTTTCCTCGAGTCGAGGTGGAGCGACTTGATGTTGGCTTGAGGATTCCCAATGATATCCTTCACAGCAACGTTTTTCAATATCTCAGAAAGAGTCATATCTTTAATGATTTATTTTTTAAGAAGTCAAGAAGTCGAGAAGACGAGAAGACAAGAAGACGAGGCTTCACATGAACTGATTATTCATCAGACAGCCGTTCTATCCAAGCCGGATGTTGACCGTGGCACCCCGTTTCACATTGGTACCGGGCTTGACGCTTTGTTCGACCACCTTTCCGCAGCCTTTCAGCATGCCTTTCATTCCACGCAGTTCAAGCGCATAGAGAGCGTCGCGCGCGCCCATTCCCTTGAGGTCGGGCACCTTCGACCACACGGTCTCCTCACCCTGAATCACCAGCGTGTTGTTGTTGACCGAGGCTTTACCCCAGTGTGCCGTTTCGTCGCCCTCCACCCTTGGAGTGAGTCCGAGAATGGCGAGCACCCTGCGTGCCATATCCATATTTCCGTCTTTCACCGTTGGCACGACCGAGTTGGTGGTGTCGCATGCCATACGTATGTTCGTCGTCACATGTTTGGAATACACCTGCTCTGCAATTTTCAGGAAGACAGGTCCTGCCACAGCCCCTCCCGAAACAGGGTTTTGATTAGTTCTGATAGCCACGAGGCACGTGTATTGCGGGTTGTCGGAAGGATAGTAGCCGCAGAAGCTGACATAATGTCTCGGGTTGGCAGAATGGTATCCACCTTTCTCGTCCGCCACCTGAGCGGTACCCGTCTTGCCGGAGATGTAGAAATATTTGCTTTTTGCCCTTTTGCCGGTGCCTCCCTGTCCGTTGACCACCTCTTTGAGAATACCCTGAATAGCATGTACGGTTGTGTCCTTGCATATATGCTCACTGATGACTCCGACAGGAAATTCCTGCACCACCTCTCCGTTCATCGCCAGCCCCCTGACCAATCGTGGCCGCACCATTCTTCCGTTATTGGCGATTGCATTGTAGAAATTGCAGATAGAGATAGGGGGCAGCTGGCTGTTGTATCCGATTGCCATCCAAGGCAATGACACTTTCGACCAGTATTTCTTGTTCTCCTTCGGTCCGAGAATCACCGGATCTGCCGCTCCGGGAATATCGAGATGCAGTGGACGTGCGATTCCGATACGTCTGAGTCCGTCGACAAACCGCTGCGGGTCGTCTTTGTAGTGGCTGTCGATGAGACGGCTCACGCCGATATTGGATGAATATTTCACCGCTGATGTGACATCAATGCGTCCACGTCCGCCTCCGCTGTCCCTCATGGTTCTTCCATACATGTTGTACTCACCTTTTCCTGTATCCACATAATCGTTGAGGGTGATTTCCCCGTCGTCGAGCGCCACCATGATAGAGGCGGTCTTGAATGTTGATCCCGGCTCCATGAGCGCTTTCACCGCATTGTTGAGGTTATCCACATAGACCCCGTTTTCGTTGCGGTTGAGGTTCACCAGGGCCTTGATGTCGCCGGTCTGCACTTCCATGAGGACGCAGACACCCATGTCGCCGTTCACCTCAATGAGTTTCTCCTTGAGCGCCGACTCGCAGATGTCCTGCATAGTCACGTTAAGCGTGGTCATCACGTCGTAGCCGTCCACAGGTGTATTGATGAGAATATCCACGAAATTGGTCTTCGAGCGGAGCATTTTCTTGTTCTTCTCCCCCGGCTCACCTCTGAGCAGCGAGTCGTACTGCGACTCGATTCCAGCCACCACAGAGTCGCGCACCCTTTCCTCGTCGGTGGCACGAGGCGACACCACATATCCCAGCGTACGTCCAGCCAGATTTCCGAACGGTTTCTCCCTGTAGTTCACATCCTTCACATAGAATCCGTTGACATTATGCCCCTTGTTGAAAATCGGCAGTTTCTTCAGCTCCTGATACTCCTTATAATCAAACATATGGTTTTTGAAGAGGTTGCAGCTTCTGTCGCGTTTGGCAAGTCCTTTCAGAATCACCCTCCTCACAGAGTCAGCATTGTTCTCATATTCCGGGCACAGGCGTGCAATCCCCACGCTCAGCGTGTCGAGATTCTCCATAAACTCAGCGTCCTTCTCCTTGAGATATTCGATCCTCGCGAGCGAGTCTTTCGTGTATTTCTCCGGGTTTTTCAGCTTATCCTCCTCTTGAGGGTCAGGAATGTTAGGCGTGAAATCATAGAGTATCTGATACTTTGGTATGGATGTGGCAAGAAACACCCCGTCGTCGGCAAGAATATTCCCCCTGACTGCCTTGACTACGCTGACCCTTCCGTCCACATTCTTTTTCTTGTATTCCATCCACTTGTCCTTATCGACGGTCATGACCTTCACAGCCTGATAGATGACCGCCAGACAGACAATGATAATCACCCCGACAATGTAGGGGAACTTTCCAGTGATGTATGATTTGTCGAATTTCGTCATAATTCTATAAAAATCTTCAGTTAGACAAACAAATTCATTCTTCCTGCTGTTTTGGCAGAGCAAAAGGGGGAAGATTGTTGTTGAGCATAGTTGTGTCGCCAGCTGCATAGAGCCGTTTCTCCACCGACGACTGCCGCTGCTTGTTGAGCAGCTTGCTGGACTGTGTCAGCGTCTGACTGTGTTTACGCTGATACTGCTCACTGAGATTGTCAATCTCAATGATGTCCTGAAGGCTTGAATATCGGTTTCCTGTGTAGAAGAGCAACAGAGCAACACAGAAGACGATGAAAATCACCTGGTTGAGAAAGAATTTGGAAAGGAGGATGTCTCCTCCCATGATTTTGCGGAACGACAGTTTCTCATCGCCTTCACCTTCGTCGTCGGCAAAGCGCCTGATGGCCTCCATCCCCTCTTTCCGCTCCTCTTCTTTCTGCAACGACTCGTCTGTCTCTTCAACAGTGGCATCCTCGTCGATAATCTCAACAAAGTCGTCGTTTATGTTGTTCCTGTCACTCATTATATATTATAGTTGAAAGTTTATAGTTGAAAGTTTATAGTTGAAAGTTGAAAGTTTATAGTTGAAAGTTGAAAGTTTATAGTTTATAGTTTTTGTTTTTAGTGGTTGGTTTTGGCTAAACCCGTTCCGCCACCCTGAGTTTGGCGCTTCTTGAGCGGGGGTTGTTTTCCGTCTCTTCCTCGTCGGGAGTGACCACCTTGCGGTTGACCAGGATGAAAGGCGAGAGCGTGTTGCCATAGAAGTCTTTCTCTTCCTTCCCTTCGCAGTTTCCCGTCCGCATCATGTTCTTCACCAGACGGTCCTCAAGAGAATGATATGTGATGACTACCAGCCTTCCACCTTTTTTGAGGAGATTCACGGACGAGTTGAGCAGTTCTCTGAGCGCTTCCATCTCGTGGTTCACCTCAATTCTGAGAGCCTGAAACGCCTTCGCCAGGTCTTTCTTCGCCCGCTGCTGCTTACAGAAGGGTGTGAGCAGTTCCGTGAGCTGTCCGACCGTCTGTATCGGCTCCACGTTGCGACGTCTCACAATAGCCTCCGCCACTCGTCTGCTGTTTTTCATCTCGCCGTAGAGGTAGAAGATGTCTGCAAGTCGTCGTTCGTCGTATGAATTGAGCACGTCCGCCGCAGTCTGTCCTCCTGCGCTGTTCATTCTCATGTCGAGCGGTGCCTCGTATCGGAACGAGAATCCTCTTTCCTGGCTGTCGAAGTGCCGTGACGACACGCCCAAGTCGGCAAGAATTCCGTCAACGGCAGTTACACCGTAGTACTTTAGGAAATTGGTGATGAAGCGGAAATTGCTTCTGACGAACTGAAACGACTGTCCGAACCCGTCGCCTTCCTCTCTTTCCTTCCGGAAATGTTCGTAAGCCTCCAAGTCCTGGTCGAAGCCATACAACATTCCATCCCCACTGATTCTTTTCAGAATCTCCCTGGCGTGTCCTCCCCCTCCAAACGTGGCATCGACGTAAACCCCTCCGTCGGTGATGTTGAGCGCATCGACGCTCTGCTTCAGCAATACGGGAATATGGTAGTCTTCTGCCATTGTCTGAACTGTTATTTTACTTTACTTTATTTCCACTACAGAGAAGGACGAGGCGCCGGACAATAGTCATCACTGGCGTGATTCTGCCATGGCCTTCATGATGAGCACGCCCAGATCGTCATCATCGTTGAAGTGGCGGTCGTACTCGTCTTTGTCCCACACCTCAATTCTGTCGTTCACAGCCAGGAAGACGATGTCCTGCTTGATTTCCGCCTTCTCCTTTTTCTTTTTGGTGATGAGAAACCTTCCGTTAGCATCGAGCTCAAACATTTCACCGCCGTTCACAAAGCGGCGGTGCAGATCCACATGGACGGGATTCCACATGTCGAGCTTCTGCTCAAGCTCATCCGCCAGCTGCTGCCAGACCGACTCAGGATAAATCGCGAGACATTTCTGGGAGGTGTCGGGTCTCAGAACGAGCCTGCGGACGTCCTCAGCCTCAAGCACCTTTCTGAATGCAGCCGGGAGGAATGCCCTTCCTTTTGCATCGACCTTACCAGAATAGCTACCGAAAAACCTCATTGAGTCGTATTTTTGGGGTGTAAATTTATTGTTTTATTAAACTTTTTGCAAAGATAGTAAAAAAATCCACTTTGCACCACTTTTTCACGATTTTTTTTTAATATTTTAAAATTTTTTTAATATTGATTTTTAACTATACTGAATATCAACAATTTACAAAAATGGATAAAAGTGGGGGAAATATAGGTTGCAAACTCAGAGTTTACAATTGTAATCATTAAATACAAAAACGTAAATTCAATATCGGGAGGGGCATCAAAGGGAGGAAAAGGGGGAGGGAAAACGGGAGTTATAAAAGGGAGTAAATTCTTTGAATTGGAGTTGACGATTCCGAATCGTTGACGCAATGAATCACATCTGCAGCCCCTTAAAAATAGGTGTTTCGGCAATAAAAACCACAAAAAACGCCATTCCATGACATTTTTTCATTCAAACAGTAAATAATTCAAAAAATATTAACTATCTTTGCAACAACAAACAACATCAACCATCAACGCTGACGGGCCAACCATCACACATGCTGAGACGGGGAGGCGGCCTACGATCCTTTATCCTTCCAACTTCAGTCGCAATAGCAGGAGAAAGCACACCGTAAGGGTTAGCCACGTCAGATATGTAAACAATCACGACAATGGCGGAAGAAAAAAAGCACCACCACTCCAATCATTCTGGAAGTTCACATCACCATCATCATTCAACAGGCAGTCTCGCTGAACACACAGCAGAGCAGAGCCATTCCCGGAGCCACAGCAGCCGTTCCGGGCAGTCGGGCCAGTCAGGGCATTCGAAAGCGCTGAAAGCTCTGAAGATATGCATAGCCATCAATGCCATCTACCTTGTGGCAGAGGCACTGGTAGGAATGCAGACCAGCTCGCTGTCGCTCATCACCGACGCCGGCTATAACCTCGGTGACCTTCTCGTGCTTGCGCTCGCCTTCTTCTCTCTGAAGCTGAAGGGCACTCCGAGTTATCAGACAGAGGCAGCAGCCTACAAGAAATACAGTGCTCTGTCGCTTGTCATCAATGCCGTGATTCTGCTGGTGGCAGTAGGCTTTGTGAGTCTGCTTGCATGGAACAAGATGCGTGGCGGCTGGGAGCACTGCTCAGCCGGACTTGCCATGACCGTCACAGCCGGCATCGGCATCATCGTGAACGGTCTGACCGCCTGGATTCTGCGCGAGAACTCCAAGAAATCGACGGGGATGAAAAACGCGTTTGTCAACATGGCTGCCGACACCTTCGTGTCAGTCGTAGTGATGGTGGCAGGCATCGTGCTCATGGTCAACCCTGCCTGCACCTCTGCCGACCCTGTCGCAACAATCATCGCGGCAGTCGTGATTCTCGGCTTCACTGCTAAGATTCTCTATAACTACATCAAGAAAAGCTTCCTCATATTCCCCGAGCACATCGATGCAGAGAAAGTGCTTGGCTATCTGCAGTCGAACGACCACGTGATTCACTGCCGCCACCTGAACATCTGGCGCAACAGCGCAGACGAGACCGAGGTGTCGGCACACCTCTCGCTCGACGACATGGACGCGGTGGAGGAGGTGAAGCGCGAGGCAAAGCACAACCTGCGCCGGATGGGCGTGGACATCGTCACGCTCGCGTTCAAGAAGCACAAAGACTGATTAAGTGAAAAGTGAATAGTGAAATCTTGGAGCAGCGAGAGCAGAATAAGCTTGCTTAAATTCTGCCGAGTCGTGACAAGATTCTACGAAGTGAATAGTGAAATCTTGGAGCAGCGAGAGCAGAATAAGCTTGCTTAAATTCTGCCGAGTCGTGACAAGATTCTACGAAGTGAAAAGTGTATTTTCTTTGGCAGATGAAAATTATATTAGAGTAATCAACAGAATTTACGATTTATTTAACCATTAACACTTTATTATTATACAGGAATTTCAGGAATTTTCAGAATTTCACATATTATCATTCTGCTCTCGTTATTTTTTTACGCATTTTCTTGGTTATATCAAAACAAAGGGATAACTTTGCACCGACAAATAAAAATCAACTTATTTTTAAACCTATTATTTTAACAATGAAAAAGATTTATTACGCTATCGTTTGCCTGGGTCTGATGATTGCAGGCACTGCAATGATGACATCTTGCGATGACGACACCATGGACTCAATCGACCTCTCAGGCGAATGGGAAGGAAACATGGGTATGTTTATTGATTATGGTGGCTACAGGTATGATGCCTACAACACATGGATTTCATTCCATCCAGATTATGAGTGGGCTACACACGGATGGGGTGAAGAGGTTGACTATTTCAGTGAGAAAGATGGTGCTCCCTACTATTGCCAGAACCTGCGCTTTAATTGGGAAATAAAAAACCAGGTGCTCTATCTCACTTATCGGTACAACCACAATCTTGACATCGCTATCTACGACTACCATTTCGGACACAAACGTACCACACTTGACTTCACAATCAACAACAAAATTCATTGTCACCTCAACAAGTTAGTTGACTATCAGGACAACTGGTACTGGTGGGATCATGACCGCAACATTGAGGAGAACCAGAATGAATATTATCACTTCATGACTTGGGCAGACTACCACATGATTAAGGGTCGCGACGGCAAGGTTGAGAAATCCGTTGAGATTAAGCCTGAGAATATCACAATGGGCCGTGATTTCTCGAAATTTGAGCAGGTAAACCCATAAAGA
>JAEEGL016488683.1_pt1 | contig 21676 bp, 16 predicted proteins | sample 9134231 | NCBI WGS metagenome assembly JAEEGL01 (sample SAMN16246548, study PRJNA631951) | gut metagenome | biome: gut microbiome; feature: rumen; material: fiber-attached | host: Bos | place: Iran: Karaj | collected 2018-10
ATCGTTAGCGCCGTAGCAGTTAACCTTTGCTCTGGGTGAATCAGCATCTTTAGAATAGCATGTTCTGGATACTTCTTTTACAGTGTTTGTATAAGGATCGTACTCAGTCTCAACAAATGTGAATCCGTTGATTCTGGAGATGATCTGTGCAGCATCCTTTCCAAGACCGTTAAGGATAACGCGAAGAGGCTTCTTGCGAACCTTGTTAGCCTTCTCTGCGATACCGATAGCGCCCTCTGCAGCTGCGAATGACTCGTGACCTGCAAGGAATGCGAAGCACTCTGTCTCCTCTTCAAGGAGCATCTTACCAAGGTTACCATGTCCAAGACCAACCTTACGTGTGTCTGCAACTGATCCGGGAATGCAGAAAGCCTGAAGGCCTTCACCGATTGCAGCTGCTGCATCAGCAGCCTTACGGCATCCCTTCTTTATAGCGATGGCAGCACCTACAGTGTATGCCCACTTAGCATTTTCAAAGCAGATAGGCTGGATGTTCTCGATAAGGTGGTAAATATCCAGACCAGCATCCTTTGTGATCTGTTCAGCCTCGTCGATCGACTTAATCCCGTACTCAGCGAGTTTAGCAAGGATCTGGGGCTCTCTTCTTTCGTATGATTCAAAATTTGCCATTTTTAAGTCCTCCCTTTATCACTCTTTACGAGGGTCAATAAGTCTGACCGCATCTGCAACACGTCCATACTGACCTGAAGCCTTCTCAACAGCCTTAACTGCATCATCACCGGCCTTGATGAAATCCATCATCTTACCGAAGTTGATGTACTTATAGCCGATGATCTCATCATTCTCGTCAAGTGCGATATGTGTGATGTAACCATCTGTAAGCTCAAGGTATCTGGGTCCTTTTTCAAGAGTTCCGTATGTTGTACCAACCATGGAACGTGTTCCCTTACCAAGATCCTCAAGGCCGGCACCGATCTGAAGTCCATCCTCTGAGAATGCACTCTGTGTTCTGCCGTATACGATCTGGAGGAAAAGCTCTCTCATAGCTGTATTGATAGCATCGCATACAAGGTCTGTATTAAGAGCTTCAAGAACTGTAAGTCCGGGAAGGATCTCAGCAGCCATAGCAGCTGAATGTGTCATACCGGAACATCCTATGGTCTCTACAAGAGCCTCCTGTATGATACCGTTCTTTACATTAAGTGAAAGCTTGCAGGCACCCTGCTGGGGAGCACACCAGCCCACACCGTGTGTGTATCCGGAGATATCCTTGATCTCCTTCGACTTTACCCACTTTGCTTCCTCAGGAATGGGAGCAGCGCCGTGGTGGACACCCTGATGAACAGGGCACATATTCTTGACCTCTGTTGAATAAATCATCCTGTTTCTCCTTTCGGTTATTGTTTCATATGGCCACCTCTCATGTGTGACCGCCGACGTTAATTATACAGACATTCATGATCATTTTCAATCTAAAACTTAGCGGCCGATCACATGTTCATGCCGAAATATCCCGCGAAAATACGTTTTGCTACAGGCGCTGCATGGGTGCCTCCGGTCCCGGCTTTTTCCATTATCACGGTTACCGCTATCTGGGGATCTTCCACAGGAGCAAAACCGGTAAACCATGCATGGCTTATGTCACTCTTGTCGGAAAATTCGGCAGAACCTGTTTTTCCCGCTGCAGTATACGGCTGTCCGCTAAGGGCCTTACCGGTACCCCCGTTTACAACCGCCGTCATAAAACCTGTAAGGGCCTGGGCTTCTTCATGAGACATCACCCTTCCAAGCTCCTGAGGTTCATATGACTTGATCACGCGTCCGTCAGCAGTTGTTACCTTTTCAACCATATACGGCTTCATCATCACACCATCATTTGCGATCGACTCTGTGATCATATTCAGATGAAGCGGGCTCATCAATGTCTCGGACTGTCCTATGGAAGTCTGACATATCTCATTCGCTGTCATATCCCGTCGCATGCTTATATGACTGGGTGATGAAATGATATCCGTCGGAAGATCCTCATTGAAATACAGATCCTTTAACGTTCTGGCAAATCCGGTCCTGTTTAAACCTGTTCCTAAATTGGCAAATGAAGAGTTACATGAATCCGCAAACGCTTCCTCCAGATCTTCCGAACCGTGAACTGTATTATGGAAGCATTTTATCGTGCAGTCTTCATAATTGAACTTACCCTGACAGTTAAAATGATAATCCTTCCAGTCTGTCGGATTCTCTCTTATATACTCCAGGGCAGTAAGTATCTTGAAAGTGGATCCCGGCGGATACATTCCCTGTGAAGCCCTGTTAAGCAGCGGGCTGTTTTCTAGATCCGATGAAACCTGCTCCCATTCTTCCTCTATCGTACCCGGATCAAAATCCGGCTTGGATACCATAGCGATTATCCTTCCCGTCTTTACTTCAGTAACCACAACAGCACCTCTGTAATCTCCGAGGCTGTTATAGGCTATCTGCTGTATTGCCGGATCAAGGCTTGTATAAACCGAGTTTCCCTGATCTTTCTTATCCGCCAGATCATTCTTTAGTTTTTCGTCCAGACTTATATCCGAGCGGATGAGATATTGCTGCATGCTCTTTTCGATCCCTGAAGCACCTTCTTTTTCATATCCGACCGTATGTGCAAACAGAGAACCGTACGGATAATCCCTGACTTCCTCTCCATTATCATCATTTTTGCTCTCAGCAAGCACCTCTCCCGAGGCTGCATAGATAGTACCTCTTGTAGTCTCGGCCTTTACCGCCTCCACTCTCTTACTGTTGTAAGAATTGGTATATGCAACATCACTTTCCTTCATCTGAAACAGGACAAGATTTCCTATCATCGCAAGAAAGATCAGCGCAAAAACCATCGCAGTAAGAAATACCTGCACTCCGCTTTTATTTATCTTTTTCTTTTTTTCTTTTTTTGCACTCATTGGTTTTGTTTCTTTTTTATTATTTCCTTAATCTGCGTCTGCCATGACGGCTTTGCATCTCAGCTTCATACGGATCCTCATCAAAATATTTATCATCAAAGCTCTTCTCATATTCAGAGCTTACATCCTTATCAGCAGCTTTATGATCATCAGATCCATGAGCAACCCTTGCTTTCTCACGCAGCATATGACTGCGTCTGCGGATCACAGGCTTATTGTAAACGATCGTATCTCCCGTAGCAGGAATATCTGCATCGTCTGTGTCATCATCCGCATCTTCATCTTCTGCATCATCTTCGTCGTATACATCATCTTCCGGATATTCATCTTCGTCATCATATAGATCATCGTCCGGACCATCACCCTCTTCATCATATGAATCATCATCCGCATCTTCATCTTCTACATCATCTTCGTCATATACATCTTCGTCCGGATACTCATCATCTTCGTCGTATACATCATCATCCGGATACTCATCTTCTTCATTATATGCATCGTCATCCGGATCTTCGCCATCTTCATCATATGAATCATCATCCGCATCTTCATCTTCTGCATCGTATATGTCAGCAGTCTGATGATCTTTTTTATCTTTATTTTTATCTATATATTCTGCAGGAGCCGCATCCTTTTCTATGTGCTCATCAGTTTCTGTCTCATCACCTTCTTCATCTTCCTCGGAAGGTTCGCCATATATTTCATCCATCCTCACAAGACTTATCCCCTGTATCACAGCAAACAAAAGACAGGTTGCCATGACAGAGCTTCCTCCGCTTGCAACAAGCGGAAGCGTCACGCCGGTAAGCGGTATGAACCTTGTGCCGCCACCAATAGTAAGGACAACCTGCGTACCGAAACATACTGCAAGTCCCATCACAACGATACGATAGAATTTATCCTCTAACCTTCCGGCAAGCAAAAGCATGTTAAAGATCACGCAAAGCAGGATAAGGATAAGCAGTATGCCGAACAAAACTCCCGATTCCTCAGCAACTGCCGAGAAAACAAAATCCTTTTCCACATCCGGTATGGTATAGGGTTTCCCTCTTCCTATACCCATTCCAAACCACCCGCCTGTGCCTATGGCAAAAAGTGACTGTGTCAGCTGGTATCCTTTATTATCTATATCTGACCACGGGTCAAGCCATGCATGAACCCTGACCTTTACATGTGAAAACATGAAATATGCTGCCACCGCAGCAAGCACAAATGCCCCCAAAGCCGGAAGGCCGTATATTTCCTTTCCGGTTGCAAATTTAAGCATTGCAACATACATCATAAAGAATATAAGAGCCATTCCCAGATCTCTTGAAGCCACAAGCATCAGAGCAAAGGCCGCCGCACACACAGCGGATATAGCAGCATGTTTGATATCCGGCGTCTTTGCAAGTATGCCGGCAATAAGAAAAGTGAAGAGTATCTTAACAAATTCAGAAGGCTGGAAAGTAAATCCCAATAGTGTTACCGATAACTTGGCTCCGTAGGTTATGGTTCCAAGTACATAAACAGCAGCAAGAGCCGCAAATCCCATACCACCAAAGATCAGTCCCAGTTTCTTTATCTGTCTGAATCTGTAAATAAGTTCAGGGATAAAAAGAGATATCACTAGCGAAACTGCCGTGATGATGTCCTGCCTGACAGACCTTGAATAATTGATACGCATCTGCACGACAAAACCAACCGCAAGCAGAAGCTGCATATGTGCAAGAAGCAGACGGTTAAGCTCCGGATAAAGAAAATACATCATCCTTGCATACGCAAAAATCAGCGCAAGCAGTAATCCGCCCGTGATGAAAGTTTTCTTCACACTCTCAACTTCACCTGCATTTGCCTGTGAAAGTGCCAGACAGGTTATACCGCTTGCAAAAAGAACATAAACAAAGAACTCAAGCCAGCCGTATATCCCATTCTTCGGATCCGTATCTTTCTTCTTAAGAGCAACAAAAGAGATCAAAGTATACAGTCCTAACAGAACGATATTTATGTATTTTCCAAGTTCTATAAGAAAAAGAACCATTGATCAATCCACCGCTTTTGAAAAATGACCTCCGGTATATTCCCTGAGTGATCCCGGTATAGGGGCATCCCCATTTTCATTTACGAAAACTTCTTCATAATATGAAAGAATATCCTTTACGTCCTTTTCATCTTCTGTCAAAAATTCAAGTCTGAGTGTTCCGGCCGCTCCCGCCTTGATGATATCCTGCGCTCTGTTATGCAGAGAAAGCGGATAGCAGTTGAGCATTATATTGCAGCAGTATCTGTGATCGAATATCACATGAAAAGCATGTCCCTTCTCATCATTGATCACTGTGCCTTCCGTATTCTTATCGCAGCCTTTCAAAGTCTTCATAACACAGCCTGCCGAATACATTACAGGGATATATCCGTAGATCAAAAGTTCGGCAGCCTCATGTTCGCACAGATCTTTTATCTCAGCAAACGAGCTTTCCACATCTGCGGTAAAACCGGAAGTTAATTCAAGGATCCCTCTCGCTGCACGACTGTTCATCGCATAGAAACCGGTATCAGCTTTGAGCATTTCCTTTTTTACAAGACCTGAAGCTGTTGCAATAGCATCTATCCCGCTTACATATATCCCGCAAACGCTGTATTTATCCAGTATCGCCTTAAGTCTCTCCTTGACCGAAGCAGCATCTTTCTCACGCATTATCACCGGAAGTCTTAAATATAAATTCTTCCCGGCAGAAGCCGTTTTGTCTAAATAAACATCAGGATCCGTTTCAAATAGATCAAGAGGCACTATCACCGAAGATATCATGCGGCTTTTGATGACTGCATCAAACTGTCCGCCGGTTCTGACTCCGGCCCTGTAAGAGATTTCCTTAGCCCGCTCTCCTTTATCAGATGCTGATGAGCTGTCTGCATTCAGATCAGTTCTTTCAGGCGCAAGCTTAAGACTAAGCTCTTCAAGAGCCTTCCTTCTGAGTTCCTTTATCTCTTTAACGGGAACAAATGAAATACCATCATTTGATATATCAAGTGCGTCAATTTCAAAACCGGTACCACCGGTCATCCTGACCTTTGCCGCCAGATCCGTATCAGAAGAACCTGTCTTCACAGCTTTTTCGGGAACAAATCCCTTAAACGAAACATTCACGGACGGATCATCGCACAAACCAAGCGTAAGCACAGCAGGCTCTCCGCATTTGATTGAAAGTTTCCCTTTAAGTTTTCTCTTCTTCTTTTCGCTAAGGAACCTGTCTCTTATTTTTTTCTTAAGCTCATCAGGTGTCTTAACATAGGCAGGCGCGGTGATAGAGATCATATCTCTTCCGTTATGCTTATGAAGATAGCCTTCCTGTCTTTCACTCCTGATATAAAGGCTCTCCAGTATTTCCTTATCCTCAGCATCAGGCGCGCAGTCCTTACCGGCAAGATATCTGTCTATCAGTTTCCTGTACACATGTGTCACGCCTGCGGTGTATTCGGCATCTTTCATTCGCCCTTCTATCTTAAAAGAGTCGACACCGGCATCTATAAGTTCAGGGATTGACGGATATGCGCACATATCTTTCATGCTGAGTAAATATGCAGGATCAGAACCGGAAACCGAATATTTCTGTCTGCAGGGTCCTGCGCATCGTCCTCTGTTACCGCTTCGTCCGCCTGCAAATGAACTGAGCAGACAACGTCCGGAATATGAGTAGCACATAGCTCCGTGTATGAAACATTCCACTTCCATGCCTGTTGCTTTTATCGCTTTTATCTCCGAAAGCGACAATTCACGCCCCGGTACCACACGGTTAACACCGAAGCGTCTGAGATAGGCCGCACCCTCTGCCGAAAGCACCGACATCTGTGTGCTTGCGTGAAGCTGCATTGAAGGATATCTCTCATGAAATGCCATAAGCACACCAATATCCTGTATGATGCAGCCGTCCAGTCCTTTTTCATAAAGTGGATCAACTGTTTCAAACAATTTCTGAAACTCTCTGTCTTTCACAAGGATATTCGAAGTAAGATAGATCTTTTTCCCAAGGATATGGGCGTAGGTGATCAGTTCCTTTATCTCATCCTCTGAAAGATTTTCCGCAAACGCTCTGGCAGAAAAAACGGACGCACCAAGATATACCGCATCGGCACCTGCATTCAGAGCACCATATGCGCTGGCGATGTTTCCTGCCGGCGAAAGCAGTTCAGGAAAAAAGGGCAGCCTGTTGTTCAGGCCGCCCTTTTTATCTGTTTGATTATTTTCTTGAAGATCCAGCATTCTGTCTGCCCTTTAATTCAGTCTGCAGTTGTATTACCTTTTTCTCACTCTCCTGCAGCTCGGCCTTTGCCTGTTCAAGTTTCTTTTTCATTTCATCGGCCATCATAGCTTTATTGACACTGTCATGCTTTATGTCATCAAGCTCGTTATTCTTTATCTTGATCTCTTTCTCAAGCTCTTTGACTCTGTCCCTGGCCTTGAAGTAGTCATCAGCAATGTTTATCTCAAGAAGCCTGTGCTTTATATCCTGGGAAGCGCCTCTGAAGGATGCCATCGAATCATACTCATCTATCTTGTTATTGATATATGTAGCAACCTTCTGCATATATTCTTCACTCTCATAGCCGCTCATGGTCATGACCTTGCCGCCTATAAGAACTTTTATGTCTTTTTTCTCGGACATCTCTGCTCTCCCCTGATAAATAACTGATGTGATCAGTAAAATTCACATAAATATATTACGTAAACCAACCGCAGTTAATTATAATCTGAAGAGCCTTTAAATTCAAGTCCCAGGTGTCTGTATGCTTTTTCGGTAGCAACACGTCCGCGCGGTGTTCTGTTAAGGAAACCGTTCTGCATAAGATAAGGTTCGCATACATCCTCAAGGGTTCCCGCATCCTCTCCTAATGAAGCTGCAAGTGTATCTATTCCTGCGGGGCCGCCATTAAAATTCTCAATCAGCATCTGCAGCATAGCTCTGTCCAGCTCATCAAGGCCGTCGCGGTCAACCTTCATCGCATTAAGTGACAGATCAGCCACCTCTTTTGTGATCACTCCGTCATATTTGATCTGTGCAAAATCTCTAACGCGTCTCAAAAGCCTGTTAGCAAGTCTGGGCGTTCCGCGTGATCGTCTTGCAAGCTCCAGTGCGCCCTCATCCTCTATCTCAACAGAAAGCTTCTTAGCTGAAGCAATTATGATACGCTTAAGTTCCTCAGGAGTATAGAACTCAAGATGTTCTATAAGTCCAAAGCGCGCACGTAAAGGTGCGGAAAGAAGCCCGGATCTTGTAGTCGCGCCGATAAGTGTGAATTTAGGAAGATCAAGCCTTACAGACTTTGTGCTCTCTCCGTTCTTTCCGATGATGATATCGATCTCAAAGTCCTCCATCGCAGGATAGAGCACTTCCTCCACCTGTCTTGAAAGTCTGTGTATCTCATCGATAAAAAGAACATCTCCCTCCTCAAGCCCGTTAAGGATGGCGGCAAGCTCACCCGGTCTTTCTATCGCAGGACCGCTCGTAACCTTCATATGCACTGAAAGTTCATTTGCTATTATCCCTGCAAGTGTTGTCTTTCCCAGTCCCGGAGGTCCGTAAAAAAGGGCGTGGTCAAGCGGCTCACCCCTTTTCTTTGATGCTTCGATATATATCTTCAGGTTTTCCTTTATCTTTTCCTGTCCTATATAATCCTTAAGAAATTCCGGACGAAGGGAAACCTCAGTCTTTTCATCTTCTTTGGTAAATGATGTTTCTATCAGTCTGCTCATATCCACCCTTTATAAAAGTTTCTTAAGCGCTGCTTTAAGCAGTTCATCGGATGAGGCATTTTCTCCGGCCTTTGAAAGCACGGCATTTAGAGCCTTCTCGCTCTCTCTTTTTCCGTAGCCAAGCATCTGCAGCGCATCAAGCGCATCATATGCAGCCGTACCTTCTTTTATATCCGTACTTCCATCTGCTGAAAGCAGGTCATTCACATCACCTTCAAGCCCTGCCTTGATCTCATCCTTATTCTTCAGATCAACGATTATCCTCTGGGCTGTCTTATCGGAAACACCTTTTGCCTTTGAAAGCTTTTTTGTATCTCCGGAAACAATGGCAGCTCTGAGCTCTGCAGGTCTAAGAACAGAGAGTAATGCCATGCCTGCCTTCGGTCCCACTCCGCTGACACTTATAAGGATCTTAAAAAGATCCAGATCATCTTCTGTGGGAAAACCGTAGAGAGCAACAGCATCCTGGCTCACTGATGTATATGTATAAACAGTTACATCCTCACCTCTCCCGGGAAGCGCATCCATAAGCCCTGCGGGATAATTGATAAGATATCCCACACCTCCGGTCTCTACGATAATGCTTCCTTCTTTTTTGGAGGCAAGGATGCCTTTGAAATAAGCAAACATGGAGTCAGTTCTCTCCGTTGATATAATTTACAAGACCTTCTGCGGCGATTATCTTCTGCATGAATTCAGGGAAAGCCTGTCCCTTAAAGCTTTCTCCCGTAGTTTTATCAGTGATCACACCGTCATCAAAATTGACTTCCACCTGATCTCCGTCCTTTATGGCCTTTGCAGCTTCAGGACACTCAAGTATGGGAAGACCTATATTGATCGCATTCCTGTAGAAGATGCGTGCGAAGGTTTCAGCTATTACACAGCTTACGCCTGCTGCCTTAATAGCAATAGGCGCATGCTCTCTTGATGAACCGCAGCCGAAATTTTTCTCGGCAACTATGATATCGCCCTTGCTTACTTTCTTTACAAAATCCTTATCGATATCCTCCATGCAATGCTCGGCGAGTTCCTTCGGATCCGAAGAATTAAGATATCTTGCAGGAATGATAACGTCTGTATCAACATTATCTCCGAATTTAAATACTTTTCCTTCTGCCTTCATAATATGTATCCTCCAAAAATCAGATCTCTGCGGGAGTAGCGATCTTTCCTGCTACTGCCGATGCCGCTGCAACATAAGGACTTGCAAGATATACCTCGCTGTCCACATGGCCCATACGTCCGACAAAATTTCTGTTTGTAGTCGAAACGCATCTCTCGCCTGCGGCTAGTATTCCCATATATCCGCCGAGGCAGGGGCCGCAGGTAGGCGTACTTACAACCGCACCCGCTTCTATAAATATCTTAAGAAGGCCCTCTTCCATGGCCTGCATATATACGCTCTGTGTGGCGGGAATGACTATGCATCTCATACCCTTTGCGATATGTCTGCCCTTAAGAACTTCTGCAGCTTCTCTCATATCGCTTATCCTTCCGTTTGTGCAGGAACCGATGACAACCTGATCGATCTTTACATCACCCCAGTCATCTGAAGTATGTGTATTCTCGGGAAGATGAGGAAATGAAACAGTGGGCTTAAGCTTATCAAGCTCTATCGTTATCACTTCATCATATTCCGCATCTTCATCTGCTTCATACTTAGTCCATGCTCTCGTTGCATGTTCTTTCAGATACTCTTCCGTTTTCTCATCAACAGGGAAAATGCCGTTCTTTCCGCCGGCTTCTATTGCCATGTTTGAAATGGTGAAACGATCATCCATTGAAAGATATGAAACACCCTCACCCGTAAACTCCATTGATCTGTAGAGTGCACCGTCAACACCGATCTTTCCTATGATGTGAAGTATCACATCCTTTCCTGTAATGAACTCTGCAGGCTTTCCGGTAAGCACGAATTTGATCGCAGAAGGAACCTTGAACCATGCCTTGCCGGTTGCCATTCCTGCTGCCATATCAGTTGAGCCTACGCCTGTTGAAAATGCACCGAGTGCACCATATGTACAGGTATGTGAATCAGCGCCGATTATAACATCACCGGGAACTGTAAGACCTTTCTCCGGAAGAAGCGCATGCTCGATACCCATCTCACCCACTTCAAAATAATTTGTTATCTCATTTTTTCTTGCGAACTCTCTGACGCACTTGCAGTGTTCCGCACTCTTAATATCCTTATTGGGCACAAAATGATCAGGCACAAGAGCTATCTTGTCCTTATCAAACACTGTCTTCTTATTGAACCTGTCCATTTCCTTGATGGCTACAGGACTTGTGATATCATTTCCGAGGACAAGATCCAGGTCACACATGATAAGCTGACCTGCTTTCACTTCCTCAAGACCTGCCCCGTGGGCAAGAATTTTCTGAGTCATCGTCATTCCCATACAAACTTCCTCCTGTTAAAGAATTACGGATAAAATCCTACTATAAATGTATATAAGTGTCAAAAAACCTCAGTTTTCTGCAGCTTCCACAATATGTTTCTCTAACGACTTTGCTTTAGCATCGCATTCCATAAGACTGTCCATAAGTTTGGCCTTAAGTTTTACCAGTTCACCGCTTCCGGCGCTTTCCATCACGCTTGCATCTATCTCTTCCGCAGTAACCGCAAAACCTCTTGCGATCTCGGCAAAACTCTTAAGGCACTCCATGAATTCCTCACTGCATTCAACCGCCTTCCTGGCCGGCTCATCGCCTCCTTCAGCAAGCTTTTCCGTGAGCTTACATTCATTTCTTAACCTGATCACGGAAAGTACGATCGCATCCGTCTCCTCAGACATTTCTTCGGATACGCGCTTTATCTCTTCAAGTGCAGAGATAACGCTGTAAGCGGAAGCACCGTTCCTGGCCGCTTCCATAGATGTGTTTTCGGAATACAGCGCTGCCTTTGAAACCTTCTGCTGCAAAGAGATCATGTCGTTGTAAACAGCATCCGTCAGATCTGTCAGGCTGCTTCCCGCGCCCATGGAGACTTTCTGTTCCTGCCTCATACTCATAACAGATGCGTTTGCTTTTTCTGCAGCCTTACGCAGCTTTGTCAGTTCACCTTCAAGTGCATATTTCTGATTGTATATAAGATCACGTTCCGCAGACAGTTTCCTAAGTTCCGGTTCCACCTTATCGAGCAGATCGGAAAACTTTCTAAATGCGACTCTTGCATCCGAGATCCTGCCCATAAGTTCGGAAGCCTCATTTGCAAACTGTTCCGTCCTGCGCTTATAGCTTCCTTTGTGCTTTTCAACCGTCTCCGTCATATCATCAAGATCGCTTCTAGACTCTGCCAGTTCGTCCTTAAGCTCTTCGGACAGCTCATCCTTTTCGGAAAGAGTTTTTACTATCTCTTTTCTGAAAGTGTCAAACTCTCTCTTTATAAAGAGCACGAGAAAGATCGCCAAGCCCGTTATGATAGCAGTTTCTCCGGCCTCTGCTATGTATATGTTTACAATGCCTGTTCCTACCGGGACAGCAGCAAGGAAAGCCGTAACAATACATATGGTAAATACGAAAACAACGGCTGCAGTTATCCTGCTTATGCAGCCGTTTCCGATCGTCTGATCTTTTTTCTCACTGTTATTTTTCATGACGTCATGTCAAGAAGATGTGTCGCTATCATAAAATAGATAAGAAGTGAAAGCGCATCAACTATGGTAGTGATGAACGGGCTCGCCATTACAGCCGGGTCAAAACCAAGCTTCTTAGCTATCATGGGAAGGGTGGACCCCACGAGCTTTGCAAGGAATATAACAAATACCAGTGTAAAGCAGACCACAAGCGCAACCATAAGTGATACCCTGTCAAAGAACAGGAGCTTAAGAAAGTTTGCCGCAGAAAGAGCCATGCCGCAAAGAAGCGCAACCCTCGACTCCTTCCAGAGCACCTTTAGCAAATCTTTAAAATCAACTTCTCCGAGTGAAAGTCCGCGGATGATCGTAACCGAAGCCTGTGAACCGGCATTTCCTCCGGTATCCATAAGCATGGGAATATATGCCGTTAGCATCTGATACTTATCAAGCGCGCCTTCAAAACTCATGATTATACGGCCCGTAAAAGTTGCCGAAACCATCAAGAGCAGAAGCCAGGGCATACGTTTCTTCCATATCTCAAAAACGCTGTTCTTCATATAAGGCTTATCGGAAGGAACGATAGCGGCCATCTTTTCCATATCCTCGGTGGCCTCTTCTTCCATGATATCTACTACGTCATCGACTGTTATGATACCGACCAGTCTGTTTTCATTATCAACAACTGGCATCGATGTGAAGTCGTATTTCATGAATACTTTTGCCACTTCTTCCTGGTCGGTAAGAGTGTGGATCGATACGACATTCTCATGCATGATATCGCCTATGAGCTCATCCTCATCCATAAGAAGCAGATATCTTAATGCAACCGTTCCCACAAGCGTGCGCTTGCTGTCAAGGACATAACAGATATTGATCGTCTCTGAATCAATACCTATCTTTCTGATACGGTCTATAGCCTGCTTTACGGTAAGGTCTTCCTTCAGGTCCACATACTCGACGGTCATGACAGAACCGGCGGAATCCTCCGGATAACGGAGCAGATGATTTATATCACGTCTTGTTTCCGCACTGGCATTAGCAAGAAGTTTCTTAACTATATTGGCAGGCATCTCTTCCATCAGATCTGCAGCATCATCCGCCATCAGATTGTTGACGATACTCGCCGCATCCTTATCGGAGAGTTTCTGAAGCATCATGGTCTGATGCTCTATTTCAAGGTACGAAAAAACATCCGCAGCCATAGACTTCGGAAGTATGCGGAATGTCTTGAGGCTCTCTTCCTCATCCATGCTTTCAAGGAAAGTAGCCACATCGGCATCATTCATTTCCGCCAATTCCTGGCGAAGACGCGTATACTGTTTGGTATCCGCCAGCTCATAAAGTTCTCTGAATTCGTCTTTTCTGTCCATCCTGTGAAGTTTAAATCTCCCGTTCTTCCTTGTCAAGAAAACGGATATGTCCAAGATTCTCTGCACTTATCCGTCCGTTTGACGCATCACTTAATTCCTTTAAAACAGTCTGCACATCTTCTGAACGGACCGTACAGGTAAAGGCCGCATTTTCGGCGTACTCCTCCGAGTCTATGATGAGCCTGCCCGAAAGCGAATATTTCTTTACCGTATCAACATAATTATATGGAAAGATAAGCTTTATACTCTCGCCATCTCTCTCTATCCCGGTTTCCGAGACTGAAAGTGCTTCCTTTACTGCCGAGGTATAGGCCCTTATAAGTCCGCCTGTACCTAAAAGAACGCCTCCGAAATATCTTGTCACCACAACAGCCGCATTATGAACCCCTTCATTCTTTAGCATCTCAAGCATAGGTCTGCCCGCCGTGCCCGAAGGTTCCCCGTCATCCGAGGATCTGCAGAGTTCATTGTTCTCTCCTATAAGATAGGCATAACAGTTGTGCTTCGCATCCCAGTACTTCTTCTTTATCTCGGCGATGAATGCAGAAGCCTCCGCCTCATCATTGACCGGTATCAGATTTGCTATAAAGCGGGACTTTTTCTCTTCATATTCGCCTGTTCCGCCTTTTATCAGTATCCTGCATTCTGCCATATATTAGTTCTCCATTTGTGCTATAATATTTTAGTTAACTTTTTCTGTTAAGTAAAGGAAGACATTATAAGATATGGATTATTCAAGAAAAGGCATTAAACGTAAACAGCACGAACTCAGTTCAAAGGGCGTAAAGATCAAGAAGATGGTCTTCACCACATTGATGAAAGCCCTACTCATATCAGTGATAAGCGCAACCGTAATGGGCGTATGTCTCGGCATCGGAATGTTCAAGGGCATCATCGCTACTGCCCCTGATATCTCAACCATTGACGTCACTCCCACAGGATATGCGACTAAGCTATATGACACGGAAGGCCATGAGATGACAAAGCTCGTAGCCGAGAATTCCAACCGTACCTATGTAGGCATGGACAAGATCCCGCAGGAGCTTGCCGATGCACTTGTTGCCATAGAGGATGAGCGTTACTACACGCATCACGGAATTGATATAAAGGGTATCATGCGAGCTGCCGCTATCGGCGTACAGGATAATTTCCAGTTTTCACAGGGTGCTTCTACCATTACCCAGCAGCTTATAAAGAACAGTGTTTTCGACAAGTGGGCATCAGGCGAGACCAAGACAGAGAGGATCAAGAGAAAGATCCAGGAACAGTATCTCGCTACAGAACTTGAGAAGCATATGAGCAAAGAAGAGATCCTTGAGCTCTATGCCAATACCATAAACCTCGGCCACAATACTCTCGGTGTACAGGCCGCTTCGCTGCGTTACTTCGGCAAACCGGTTTACGAACTGGATCTTTCGGAATGCGTAACACTTGCAGGTATAACTAAGAATCCTTCAGCCTACGACCCCATCACGCATCCCGATGCCAATTACGACAGAAGACAGCTTGTTCTTCAGAAGATGAAAGAACTCGGCTATATCGACGATGCCCAGTATGAGTATTGTCTGAATGACGATGTTTACGCACGTATAAATGAGAATAACAGTCAGTCCACGGAAGATACTGTTTATTCATACTTTGTAGACGAAGTGATAGAACAGACAGTTGAAGACCTGACAGAGCTCTATATCAATCAGGGCTATACCGAGACTCAGGCTTCGAACAGAGCTTACAACCAGCTCTACAGCGGCGGTCTCCAGATATATACCACAATGGATCCAAAGATCCAGAAAATGTGCGATGAGATCTATGCCGATGAAAGCAACTTCCCTGAGAATACCAAATGGTATTTAAGCTACAAGTTAAGTATAGAACACGCAGACGGTACCACAGAGAACTTCTCTTCCGAGATGTTCAAGGCATACTATAAGGAAAAGAACAAATCCTTTGACATGCTCTACTCTTCACAGGATGAAGCATACAGTGCTATCCAGGCATATGAAGAGGCCGTCATGGTTGAGGGTGATGAGATCATAGGCGAAAAGATAAGCCTTACTCCACAGCCTCAGGTATCACTTACCATAGAGGAACAGTCAACCGGCTATGTCGTTGCAATGATCGGCGGCAGAGGTTCCAAAGAATCCAGCAGATCCTTAAACAGAGCCTCGAATACAACAAGACAGCCCGGATCAACATTCAAGGTAGTTTCAACCTATGCTCCCGCTATCGATCAGGCAGGAGTAACACTTGCAACGGTATTCGTGGATGCACCGTTCAATTATGAAAACGGCCGTCCCGTTTCAAACTGGTACAGTTCAGGATACAAAGGAAACTGTACCGTGCGCTATGCTATCGAGCAGTCGCTCAACATCATCGCTGTTAAGTGTCTTACATACATAACACCTGAGCTGGGCTTTGACTATCTGAAAGACTTCGGATTCTCAACTCTTGTTGAAAGACGTGTTGAACCGGACGGACGTATCACCAGTGATGTACAGCAGGCGCTCGCACTCGGCGGTATCACCGACGGTGTTACCAATATGGAACTCAATGCCGCATATGCAACCATAGCAAACGGCGGCATGTATATGGAGCCTATCCTTTACACAAAGATATATGACCACGACGGAAATCTTCTTATAGACAAAGCTGCTGAGCAGGACAGACACCGTGTTATCAAAGAAACGACTGCCTTCCTTCTTACAGACGCAATGGTAGGCGTTGTCACAAAGGGTACCGGCGGAAAGGTTAACTTCGGAGGAATGGCAATAGCCGGTAAGACCGGTACTACCAGTAAGGATAAAGACGTATGGTTTGCAGGTTTCACACCTTACTACACCGCAACCACATGGACAGGCTACGACAATAACGAGAATATGAAGGGCAAAGAGGTACAGCTTTCAAAGACCTTATGGCGTACCGTTATGTCAAAGCTTCATGAAAATATGGAATACAAAGCATTTGATATACCTTCGGGTATAGTTCAGGCAAGCGTATGCAGCCAGTCAGGGAAACTGCCGTTACCCGGATTATGTGTTCCCAACACCGAATACTTTGCCGAAGGCACGGTACCTACCGCAACCTGTGATGTACATGTTGCCGGAAGTGTATGTGCTGCCACAGGTCTGGCGGCATGCGATACCTGCCCGTTCAAGATACAGGGTGTGGTCGGACTCACACCTCAGATGGATGCAGCGCTTGGAAGCGGCGGCACAGGCAAATGTCCTCACAACGAGCTATTCTATGCCGATCCGAATCACACAGCGGTACTTCAGCAGCAGCAGGCTGCGCTTGCCGCAAATGGAATGAATTTCTCGATCGATGGGTATTAACAAAAAAATATCCATACTCAAAAACGGAAATGATTTCCGTTATTGGGTATGGATAGCGCCCAGTGCATGTTTTGCAGCGATCATACCGAAGGTATAGCATCGTCCGAGAGAAAGGCCTGTCTGGTGGAACGGATAATCCGCACCGCCATAGAATGGGCCACCAAGATTTCCGGCGCAATACAGTCCCGGGATCGGTTCACCATTTTCATCCAGCGCCTGTGCATTCTCATTGATCACCACACCGGAGACTTCCGCAGATACACGAATGTGCTTTCTCGCTCCCCAGAAGGGAGCCTTTTCTATTTTGTGCATATATTTTGCCGGCTTTCCGAAATCAGTATCCACCCCCTGCTCGCAGAGTGTATTATACCGATCGATGGATGCCTTCATCTTCTCGTAAGGGATATCCAGTTCCGCCGCCAGTTCTTCCAGCGTGTCACAACGGTACAGATCGATGAGATTTTTGAATACCCCCTTCGGATCCTCCACTGCGCCCGGAATGAACTTCTCCATCACCGCAGGCGGTACCTTGCCACTGACAAATTCATCTGCGGGCCAGCTCATATAAGAATCATCATAGATCGTACAATACCAGCCCTTTGAACCGCTCTGCTTATGTTCCTCATCCAGCATTCTGCCCTTGTAAGACGGCTGGAATTTTAAAAGGTTGCCCATATAGACAAATCCTGTGTATTCATTGGTAAATCGCTCGCCATCCATATTCAGATACAGGAACGGCTCTTCCCACATCAGCGCGGAATCGAAATCATGCATCATCTTGGTGTGACCGAGATTCTCCATTTTTGCTCCGGCGCTGACGGCCAGGATATGTCCGTCACCGGTCTTCCCGAACTGCTTCTTATCAAATTCTGCAATGTCCGGGCACCAGCGCTCCACCATCGCCTTGTTATTCGTATAATCGCCGGTTGCCAGGATCACGGCTTTGGAAGCATTAAACTGAACATAGCTGCCATCCGCTCTCTTACCGATCACACCGGCCACACGCTTTCCATCCATCACCAGCCGGACTGCCGGTGTCTGATAAAACACTTCAAAGTCCGGGCACTTTTCTTTCACATGATCCACGACTTTGCGAAGTGCATTTCCAACATTTAACGGCTTGGGGCCTACCCAGGGAGCAAAGAAATAGCAATGGTCATCACCGTACTCGTAGCTGTTCTCACGGTCTTTCCAGGTTCCCGTAAAATCACCGCTGGTGCAGAGGAATGCACAGAGTTTGTCCCCGTCATTTAACAGCTTCGCACTTTCCGTATTGCTGTCCACTTTGCTTCCGTCACCGTACTCGGTCTCTTTGGTGAGCCCGGCGCGGTTTAAGAACCACATCATAGCTTCTTCGGAATGCTCTGCATAGGCCTGCAATTGTTTTACATCTGCCCGCCAGTCACACAGGCCATTGGTATGATGGATCCACTTTTTAATCCCGGCTTCTGTGGATCTTGACTTGATGATCGCCGAGCCACAGTTACCCTGCGACACCACATTCAGTTCCTTTTGCAGAAGCGCAGTCTTAGCACCCAATTCTGCCGCCCAGCCCGCTGCCGGTACGCCGGCCGCTCCTGCGCCGACCACGACCACGTCAAAATCCAATACTTCCGAGACCGCGATCTCACCTGTCTCTACTACAGATGCCGCAATTTCTTCTTTGGTGATCTCCATTTTCTCCCCTCTCCTTATCGATAACCATCCCTGTATGTTTTATCACTGCCTTCCGAAATAATGATAGCAGTTCTTATAAGCTACACTATTCTGTCGCTTCATTAGTTGAAACAGGCGGTTCGCTTGCGGCTGATGAAGCTGCAGCCTTAGCCTCTTCATAAGACATCTCCGTAAATTCCGTCTTTCCTGAACCGTCTATCACAAGCAGACCATAGATCAGATAATCACTGCTTATAAATCCTTCTCTCGATCCGTACATTATGTGAGTCCATCCATCTGCAGGAGCATCAAGCACCTCACAGAACTGTCCCGGATCAGCGCTTAAGAGTACATCTGTATCGGTACCGGGACCTGTGCGGACATTCACTCCTGTGTTTGCATTGATCTTGGCAGCGGCCATCCTTTTAATACGGCTCTCCTCTATCTTCTTCGCTGCTTCTTTCTTGGCCTTATCGGAAGCAAACATGACTCCGTTTGATGACGTCGGTGTGGGGATCGGAGTTTTGGCTTTTTCAAGTGGTTCCGCTCCCCTCTTAATTATCGCGGCAAGCAGCACGACTATCATCAGGGCCATAAAAACTATCATTCCCGTAAGCAGCGAGCTTATCTTCTTTTTATCCATGTTTTATAAGAACTCCCTGTCAGCATCTCTCGCCATTATGAGCACTCTTCTCTTTCCCATTTCTTCATAATAGTGGAAAGCATACATAAACAGCCTGTATTCACCACTTCCCCTGCAGTCTCTAAGGAACATATGCGAAACCGTCTTACCCTGTTTAAAACTGTCCTCTATCGTCTCCTCTGAAAGGGCCAGTGCAAACATATCCATATCATCGGGATGTATCGTGGATGCCACCGGGAACTGTCTCACATCATCGCCTTCCCATTTTTCTTCTCTTATGATCCTCTGACCATCAAAAGCAAGTGAGAAGAAGAAACCGCCATCCGTATCGTATTCGCACATCACATCATAATCAGCAAGCAGCGTAGCATTGTAAATAAGCGAAAGCTCATGCTGCTCCATTATATCGTCATAATCTTCAAATGCAATTACTGCCTCATCGATATTACCCTTTTTATCTTTGATAGGAAAGATATTGAGTTTTATCCACTTATTTGAAACAGTACGATAAACATACTCACGTTTCTCATACTCCTCGATCTTGTCCTTCAGATCATCATCGGCAAGAAGTCTGAACACATCTCTGTACTGCTCAAGCACATATGCTTTGGCATAATGCAGAAGTGCCTCTTTGGAAGTCTTAAACTGCTTTTCGATATAACGGTATTCCTGCGGGATCTGTACAGAGTGGAACGATCCGTCTTTTAAGCTAAGGAAGAATACACACATGTAATCCTTGGCCAGAACATCTATTATGATATTTTTCTCATTACGCTCTGCCTCAACCCTCTTATGTTCGGTTATATCCATGAAGGTTAATATGCACTTATCCTCCATACCCTCCATATAGGGAGGTTTGAAGGCATTGGCGCCCATCCATCCAACATCGGCATTAACGGAGCTGTTATACTCCCTTCCTACATTCTCAGCACCTGCGGCAAATGATTCTCTGAGTGCCTCAAGCGAGAAATAACTCCTGTAGTCATTGCGCTGCCCCTCATCCGGTATCAGTTCACAGACCAGTTCCTGAAGCACTGACAGCGAGCCTTCCTGGGGTATGCCAAACAGAAGACTGTCCGGTTTAACCGTCGTATACTCTCCGCTCTTAAGATCGAGCAGATATACTGACCTGTATGCATTGCTCAGAGACTGCATTATTACTTCATTCTGCATCTCCCTCTGGTTGGAGGAATTTTCATTCCGGGCGGATCTTTCACAGCAGACAACCTTCTCCTTGAGTTCGTCCACTTTAAGAAAGCGCATTACCATCCAGACATATTCATCGCCGTTCTTTTTTCTATACTGGAATACATAATCTCCATTATCCGTCTCACTAAGGATCTTTGACGGTTCCAGAAGCTTTATGATCTCCTCACCATCATCAGGATGAGCATAATCCGATATTATCTCATTCTTCCAGTCATCAAATCTTACAGGGTGATAATATACCGCCCTGAAGCTTTTCTCGGCATCATCACTCTGCTTAAGAAGAGTGGTCACTTCACCGTTCAACATATCTAAAAGGAAAATGTCCTGATACGAACGTCCCAGGATATTGAAGATCTTTTCACGCTCTTCCTCTTCCCTGTCATCGACATGGGCTGTAAGCATGAACGAATAAGCAAGTATGCCTCCGCTCCATACAACCTTACAGACAGTTACATTACGTCTGCCACCAAACCTTGAGCGTTCAACCTGATACCTGTATACGCCGCCGTCTTCAACTCTGGCGACAGCCTTCCTGTAATCGGCCTCATCCCATACATCGGTAAGATCTGACCCCGTATGGGCATTGCAACGGATAGATACAAGATGATTACAGTAAAGCAATTTACCGTCTCGTCCGCTGACTACAAACAACGCCACATCATCGGCGTTATCAAGGATATTCATGATACCCCATAATTCTTTCATATTATCCGTAACCCCTGTTCTTGGCCGCTTAAAGCGACGCATATTACATTACAAAATCCGTGCGCATCCTTGCGGAGCATTACAGTAAGCGCAATCACTTATTGCGCTTACTATAACAACTATTATATCAGATGCATCCTGTTTTAGAAATGATGGCTTCCACTGCTATGATGCGAGCTGCGGTGCGAACTGCTGCGATGTGAGCTGCTGCGATGTGAGCTGCTGCGATGCGAGCTGCTGCTGCGGTGTGAGCTGCTGTGGTGAGAACTGCTGTGATGCGAGCCGCCGGATCCTCCACTGCTTCCGGATCTTACTCCTAAATAGAGCTTAGTCACATCCTTAAGCACCACCGACCTGTCTGTGATATTGCACCCTGAAAACAGTCCGTTCAGTATCTCTTTTTTTACAGACGTCGGCCTTCCCATAGTGATGCCAAGCAATATAAAACCAATAAGAAAAGCAAGTATCACAGAAAGAAATATATTGGTAATGTATTTAAAAGGCTGCGCTATACGCTGTTCCTTTACAACTGCTTCAGCCTGATCAAAAACA
>JAEEGL012372994.1_pt1 | contig 21673 bp, 13 predicted proteins | sample 9134231 | NCBI WGS metagenome assembly JAEEGL01 (sample SAMN16246548, study PRJNA631951) | gut metagenome | biome: gut microbiome; feature: rumen; material: fiber-attached | host: Bos | place: Iran: Karaj | collected 2018-10
TCGCTGCTGCGGACGCTGTCGGGACGTGAACACGAAGTGATGACGGCGGTTTGCCTGATCAATGCGTTTGATGACGCTGAGGAATCATTTGTTTGCAAAACAATTGTTCAGTTTGACGAGATCAGCGATCTGCGGTTGCGCAAATATGTGGCCAGTGGTGAACCGATGGACAAGGCAGGTGCGTATGGCATACAGGGAGGAGCCGAGGGCTTTGTGAAGCGTATAGACGGATCATACACGAATGTCGTGGGCTTGCCGTTATGTGAGACGCTGGGCGTTTTGGAACGCTGGGGCGATTTTGAAAAACAGTGAAAAATTGATTAGATAAACATTGACATATCCTATTGAATTATTTAATGACAATAAAGGCGTGGGATTGTATTCATTGGTGAAAAAAATTCCAGCGAAAGCGATTGGAAACACCGAACCGAAGGAGGCAATAATGACGAAAAAACTGACAAAACGACAGGCGGGTGTATTTGTTTATATTTATGATTACATTGAGGAAAATCATTATCCGCCTACGGTACGTGAAATTGCGGATTCGTTCGGCATCAAATCGACGAATGGCGTTGTGGAACATCTGAAAGCGCTGGCAAAGAAAGGTTTTATCGAAAAAGATTCGTTCCGAAGCCGTGCGATACGTCCACTGGTCAATCGCGATGAAGCAGCCCGCGTTCTGGAAGGGCATGAGGTGATGGCTCGCGTCCAGAATACGCAGGCAATTGCCATGCGCCGGGGTACAGGATTGAAACTGAGTGATATGCCGGTTGTGAACCGTTCCATACCGGTTGTGGGGCGGATTGCAGCGGGCGCGCCGATATTTGCGGAACAGAATTTCGAGGAATCGATCGATATCGATCCGAGTGTGTTTTGTCGCGGTGCAGATGACGTGTATGCGCTTCGCGTCCGGGGCACGAGCATGATCGGCGATGGCATTATGCCGGGCGATTTGGTCATCGTTCGCCCTCAATCGACTGCAGAGGAAGGCGAAATAATTGCCGCCATGCTCGATGGCAGTGCGACGGTAAAAAGATACGAAAAACGCAAAAACGAAATTTATTTGATCCCCTCAAATCCAGAAATGGAGCCGATTGTTGTGCGTCCGGAGGATAATGTCGATTTTAAAATACTTGGCTCCATCCGAGGCGTGATTAGAATGTATCGCTAGCGGATGGAAACGGGATGTGTGACCTCGTGACGGTTCATCCACCCCATCGGTTTCCGGCATCACTTGCCATGGCGTGCCGGGTTTCGGAAAATGGGGCTTCGACCGTAACTATTCAGTCATCGACAATGAACGCCGTTAGGCGTTCAATATCAACAGCCCCCCGGTTGGAGCCGGTGACTATTGATATGCAAGCCCTAACGGGCCTATGTATGGATGAATCGTTACACGACCACATCCATTTTCATTCTTTTTCTTTACTTTTTGGGGTAGTAAGCGCACAATCTTTGCGCTGTTTCCGTTGATTGGAAACTGATTGTTAACCTTTTTTTTGGTAGGATTAAAAAAATGGCAGAAGAGAAAAAACAGCCACAGGGTCTGCAGTTCCAGATTAGCGAAGCTATTGCACAGGGTCTCTATGCAAATCTGGCGATCGTAAGCAACATGGACAGCGAGTTCATTCTTGATTTCGCATTTGTTCAGCCTGGTCAGAATCCAGTGAAAGTTCACTCCCGCGTGATTATGAGCCCGAAACAGGCCAAACGCCTCGCCGTCACCCTCTCGAACGGTATCGTTCAGTATGAAGAAAAACACGGCACGATCGATATCTCCAATCCCGAAGCCAAATAATTCAGAGGCTTTTTGATGAAGTGCGCCGCCGTCATCTGTGCTGCAGGTGCCGGCTCGCGCATGGGCCAGAATAAAGCCCTTTGTCACATCGGACCCGAAACGTTTTTAACTTCTATCGTTCGGACTTTGAAAAATGTGACCACAAAAATTGACCCCATTGTCGTTGTGACCGGTGCACAGCACGAACTGGTGCGGTTGCGACATGCGGATTTGCCCGTGGTTTGGGCGCATAATGCGTTGTGGCAGACGACCCACATGCTCGAGTCGCTCGCCTGTGGCCTGTCGCTTGTTCCCGATGATTGCGATGTCATCCACTGGCCGGTGGACTGTATCGGCATTTCGTGCCTCGATTTGGCGCGTTTGCTCGATTTGCCCGAAGGACAAACGGGCGTGATCGGCGTGAACGGAAAACCGGGACATCCCGTGAAATTTCCGGCGAATCTGATGCGCGAACTGCGGCTTCAGACGCACGGCTACCAATCGCTGAAAGACGTTTTTTTGAGCCGTTCGTACACGGTGATCGATGCTTCCGGCCCGGTGATGATGAACTGCAATGATCCACGTGCGCTTTCAGATTTCGTAGCACGGATGGGGAAAATGTGATAAAAAAGGTACCACTTGTTTCGCCGCATGGGGCGGTGCGTGTATAAATCGTATGTTTAGGAGTATAAAGCATGACCGATTGTTCAGAGGGTTCGATTCGTCGCGTTGGTATTTTGTTTGCCGGTGGCCCGGCTCCTGGCGCCAATGCCGTGATTTCGTCTGCTGCGCTTGTGTTCATTAAGAGCGGAATTGAGGTTGTTGGATTTCTGCACGGTTATTCGCGTTTGCAGAACTTTGATGAGGAAACCGCACCATTGGTCGAAGGCGATGCTTATGAAATGCTGACCCTGAGCAAAGTGGTCGGCTGCCGTAATCGCCGTGGTATTATTATTGGTACAGCGCGTGCAAATCCCGGCAAAATGGTGAACAGTCCTGCAGATTTGGATGATCCCGAAAAGACCGCGCCACTGCGCAGAACCTATATGGGCTTGAGAAGTTTGGGCGTTGATGCGCTGATTTCAATCGGTGGTGACGATACGCTCAAGACTGCCAATAAACTGTATGAGTATCAGAAACACGCGAATGTCGAGCACAAAGTGCGCGTGGTGCATGTGCCCAAGACGATCGACAACGATTACAACGGCATCGATTTTACGTTTGGTTATTTCACGGCTGTGAACTTTATGGCGCAGGAAATCCGCAATCTCGAGGCCGATTCGCGTGCTGCAGGTGCCTATTTCATCGTCGAATGTATGGGTCGCAAGGCCGGTTGGCTTTCGTATGGCGTTGCCGTTGCCGGTGAAGCCCAGATGGTCGTTGGCGTCGAGGATATTCCCGACCTGATGAAGGCTGCAGGCAAAGAGAATACCGATAGCCTGGATTTGAACGTGCTGGTCGATCACATCGTGGACTTGATTCGTGCGCGTCGTGCCCGCCGTCAGCGTTACGGCGTCGTGGTGCTGGCCGAAGGTCTTGCAGAAAAATTACCGCAGGATTTCATCGAGTCGCTGTCTCGCGATGAGCATGGCCACATTTCGTTGGGCGATATCCACCTCGGTCACATGGTCGCCAAGATGGTGATGAAACGCCTGAACGAACTCGGTATTCCCAAAGTGAAGGTCAACGGTGTGCAGCTCGGTTACGAAGCTCGCTGTGCCAGCCCGCACGCATTCGACGTGATGTTGGGAAGCGCACTGGGCGTTGGTGCCTATATCGCTTTGGTTGAAAAAGACCTGGACGGTTACATGGTTTCGACCGTTGGTCAGCTCGATCATTGCTTCGTGCCGTTTGCACAACTGGTGGATCCCGAGACGCTCGTTACGGAAGTACGGTTTATCAAGCCAGACAGCGATTTCCACAGATTGGCGGTATTGCTGAGCGACGATATGGGCAACCGGATGTAGTTAATTTCGCGCGGTGACGGGGTCCGGGGTGTCCCCGGAGCGGGGGTCGTCGGCGTATTGGTGCGGCGCTATTTCGGCAAGAGACGTGTTGTGACACGTCTCTGCCTCAATACGCGCTCGCGCGCTGGCTATTTCGCTGTCGCTCAATACGCCGCGCCAATAGCCGCGCAGGGGGAGACTTCCCCCTTTTTTTACCAAAATGGATAGGGTTTGCTTATCGCTTGTGGCTTATGGCTTGCAGCTGGAATCAGAGATCTTCCGGAACTTGACTATAAGCTATAAGCAATAAGCCAGTAAGCAAGAAGCGTCGGTGTAAAGCTATCATCACAGATGCGGTAAATTGCCTAAATCATTGAAGGATAATCAGCAGATGCTCGAACTGGACAGAGAAGTTGGCGAAATTGTTGAGCGCGAGGCAGCGATGCAGGCGTCTGTGCTGCGCATGATTCCAAGCGAGAATATCGTGTCGGACAGCGTGTTGGAGGCGCTTGGGTCGATATTTACGAACCGTTATGCGGAAGGGTATCCGGCAAAACGGTATTATCAGGGGCAGGAAAACAACGATGCACTGGAGCGTTTGACGTGTGCGCGTGCGTGTGAACTGTTCGGTGCGGAGCATGCGAATGTGCAGCCGTACAGCGGGTCTCCGGCGAATATGGCGGCATATATGGCGGTTTGTCAGCCCGGCGACAGGACGGTCGGTCTGGGGCTGAATTCGGGCGGCCATTTGACGCACGGCTGGAAAGTGAATTTTTCGGGGCAGCTTTATGAGGCGCATCAAATCGAGGTGCGGCAGGATACCGAGCGCATCGACTACGACGAAGTGGCGAAATATTGCGACGAAGTGAAGCCAAAGGTGCTGTTTATCGGGACGACGTCGTATAGCCGGGCGTTTGATTTTGCACGTCTGCGTGAAATTGCCGATGCTTGCGGTGCGTATCTGGTGGCGGATATTGCGCATGTGGCGGGGCTCGTTGTCGCGGGCGTTTATCCGAATCCGGTGCCGTATGCGGATATCGTGACGCTGACGACGCATAAGACGTTGAGAGGGCCGCGAGGCGGAATGATTCTGTGCCGCGAGTCGCTGGCAAAAGCGGTGGATCGTGCGGTATTTCCTGGAATTCAGGGCGGTCCGCATCTAAATCAGATGGCGGCGCTTGCCATCGCTCTGGGGGAGGCGGCACGTCCGTCGTTTAAGGCTTATGGTGAGCAGATCGTTGCGAATGCGAAATGTCTGGCGCAACACCTGGTCGATCGCGGGTTACGCATCGTGAGTGGCGGCACCGATTGCCATTTGATGGTCGTCGATCTGCGCGCGAAAAATATCGATGGCAAGACGGCTGCAACGGCTCTGGAACATGCGGGAATCGTTTGCAATTTCAACGCCATTCCTTACGATCCGAATCCGCCAAGACGTCCGAGCGGTATTCGCCTGGGTACGCCGAGTCTGACGACGCGTGGTCTGAAAGAGCCCGAAATGGCACTGGTCGCCGATTGGATCGTCCGCGTGCTGGATGCGCCGGATGATGAAGCCGTGATCGCGAATACAGTCGCAGAGATAAAGGCGTTCTTGCAGAAATATCCGTACCATCATCAGGGGTAGGTTTGGGGTTCATACTTTGGCTTTGAGCTTTGATCGATGCGCCGCAAGTAATGTGGCAAATTGTATCTAAACCTGGTTTGGCGAGGCATAGATTTTTTGACATCCAAATGTCGATAACGATTGCAGTATCGGGCTGATCATGCCACAATATAAAATGTATTCATGCTTTCGACGCATTGCGTAATTTTTCGCTCAATAATGATTCTGAGTCGCAGACGGGGAAGGGATAAATGATTGAAAATACCCAGAATAATCAGGAAGATCCGCAGATGAATCATGCAGACAATTTGATGGACGACCTGAACAGTGATTTGGCCGATAACCTTTGGGATATTGCTTCTCCATCTGGCGATGCCGCAAAAGAATCTTCGACACCGACTGTGGAATCAAGCCTGTTTTGGGATAGCGCTGAAGGTGGCGATATCTGGGATGAACTTGAGGCGTCAGTGACCGATCTTGAAGCGACCCTTGGCGCATCAAAGATACCAAATGAGGAACATTCCGAAGATGCTTCGTCTGAGAACGCTTCGGATTCGGAAACGCCCAAACCGGACGGTGAAGAGCAAAAAATTGATTTGGCGAATGTCTTGTCCTCGCTGGTTTCTGGAAAAAGCGAAGAAGCAGCAGCTGAAGATGCATCTGAATCGGAAAAGGATGATGAATCGGACAAATCTTCGGCAGCTTCAGAATCAAGCGCTGATGCTTCTGTCGATGTCGAGATGACGGATGTCGAAGAGGATGCCAGCTTGTCTTCTGAAGGAGACGATGCGGATTTCGATATCGGCGAAAATGCGTTTTCATCGATGGATATTACGACCGAGGGCGGAGAGAAAGAGACCAATCCTTTATCGGCTTCGGATCGCGATCCCACGCCGCAGCCGAGTGAGTTGGAAATGTCGCAGCTTCGTCAGCAAGTGAGCGAAATTGCTCAGGATGAAGGCCCGGTTGTGGAAGAAAAAGCGTCGGCAGCCTCGGAGGAGCTTCGTGGATTGCTGCAAATTAACAAAAAAGATGAAGATGCCAAAGAATCTGAAGATGCACAGTCCGAAGCCGATGATTCATCTGAAGACGAAGAGACGGATGAAGATGATGACGAGATTCGCTTGAGCGAACGTGCGCGCATGGGACGCGTTATTCCAGAGGGTGAAATCATCGTCAGCGAGCACGAACTCGGACATGATGTGATCTATTCTGAGGCGGAATGTCATGCCGCTGCACCGCGCAAGTCAAGTAATGCTGCTAAATTTGCGCTGTGCGTTGCAATCGTTATCTTGGCTGCGGTCGCTTGTGTCGCGTTGTATATGAAGAGCGATAAACCCGCAGAAGTACCTTATATTCAGAAAGGTGCTTTCCAGCTTGAAAATGAGCAGTTCTCACATATCTTCTACTCGTCTGCCAGAAATCACATCGTCATGTGCTCTGATCAGCACGGTGTCGTATGGTCCGGCGGCAGAATGGTTTCCGAATTCTGGCCGGGAATGAGCGGTTGTACCAAAGTGATCATGTCGGAAGACGGATCAAAAGTCTGGTATCTCGATAACAATGCTCAGCTGTTTGAAGTCAATCTGGTTGCCGGATTTGGATTTAATCCAAAGCAGATCGCAGATTTGTCCGGAATGATTGGTGATGAATTCTCCGTGAATAAAGATTCGGTTGCCTATTTCGTTCAGGACGAGAAACTTCAGCAATCTCTCAGACGCATTAATCTTGCCTCCGGTGAAACCACCGATGTCAGTATTCCGGAAGATGCTTTGCCATGCAGCGGATTGAAGGATGGCGTTTATGCTTATGTCAGCAAGGACAGTATCCATCTGTTCAATCAAAACGGCGAAACTGCTGCATCGCTGGAGGCTCCTAAATATGGTTGCTCCCGGATTTCAGCACTTTCCTGCACAATAAATGGTACAGAAGACTGGGCAGTGCTGTGCAATGACAGCATTCGACAGGGGAAGGGCAAACAAGCACTTGAGCCCATTCATTATAATAACGTTGCACTCAGATCCGGTGCTGCGACCCACCAGTTGATTCGTCACGATGATGGTACAGAACTCGTGACGACAGATCAGTGGATTCGGTTGGACAACCGCAATAATCTGAATATTGTGACGTTAAAACAGCCCTTGGATAATGGCTTTGAGGTCGCTTATCACGCCGATGCCAAGACGCCGCTTATTGGGTTAAATCACGATATCATAAAGTTTTCACCAGATGGTCAGGTAAAGCCAGTTGCCCCAGCGCATCCAAGAGCAATATATGAATTCTCCGGTGCCGCTTTCGTCGGTGACGGCAGTCATGCTGTGGCCCTTTCCGCAAATTATACGGAAGGCAAATCCATGGTGCAGCTGTGGGATTTACAGGAAGGTCGTTTGGTAAATACCACACCGCTCAATGGTATCGTTGAAGAACTCAATATCTCTTCTAAAGGACGTTATGGCTTCGTTGTGAACGAGTTAAATGGCCATATATCCTGGATTAACTGGCTAACCGGTGAGCTGATGGGTGAAACCGTTCCCGAAAATCCCATCGAGTCTGTTGCGTGGTCACCTGATGAAAAATACATCATTCTCTACTATGTCAATCAAAACGCCGAACTGTTTGCGGTTGACGAAAAAACTGTGAGCTCATTGCGCTCCTATCAGCCCAATGCCGTTATCGCCTTTGCCAATAGCGAGTTACTGTGGCATATTCAGGACGGCGAAGTGTATTACGAACGCATCAGCGATGGTGCGCGTTCGGTCATCAATAATAAGCTGACTGATCGCATCGGCAGTATGAATATTTCCCATATCCTGGCGCATCCTTATTCGGATGAAGTGTTTTTCTGGGGTGAAGAGAGTGGTATCTGGCTCTATAATGTTGCAAATGGTCGAGTGAAATTGCTTTCTGATAAAGCTGTTTCCTGGCTCGTCCCGGATCGTTCGGGTAACTATATCGCAACATCTGCCGGATTGTTTGAGTTGTCTACGGATAAGCTTAAACCATTGCCAGAGGACGTTGAACTCGATCGTCCGCTGCGTTGGGTGGGGTATAATCAATACCTGCAGACCGCAGATGGTCACACGCTCATAGATTGGCAGAATCAACGCATCCAAAATGTGATTCCTGATGTGACAAAGCTGCGTTTTGCAGGCCTGGGTGATGGTGAACACCCCAGCAAGAGCATTTTGCTGTCCGGTCGCCATCATGTTCTCACGCTCGAACAGATTCAGAATGATGCGCCACCGCGTACAATCAGTGCTTTCGGCGGCAACGATACCAAGTCCTGGTGCTGGATTTCTGCTAATGGCGAAATTCAGGCGTCCGGCAATAGCTGCATCTCGTTCCTCAAAGATTCCGAAGGCAAGCCACAGATCGCTGCCAATAATCCCGCAGTTTCGAATTCACTCAAATCCCTGTTTGCAGCTGCTTCTCGTTCATTTACGCCGACCCCAATCGCTTTCGTCGATCAGGTTAAGCTCAGTATCAAAACAGTGCCTGAAGACGCTTATCTCGCATTCTTCCCCTCAGAAGGTGATTTGCCTGCCGCGTTGAACCCCGGTGAGGATCAGATTCTTTCTGCGCCATTCGAAACAAATCTCAGCCTTGATTTGCGAGGCTTCGCTGTCATGGCCCGTTCAGATGGCTATACAATGCGTATCGCATCTTTCAGGCCCGTGAGTGAATCCATTTCACTGCGCATTCCATTGCTTCCTGATGATGCCGATAGCACTGTCGCAGTTAAGTGGTTCACTGTCATCGATACAGATAATGATGCTGAGAATCCAGAATCGGCTGCAATCGGTGAACCGATTGAGGTCTCCGAAGATTTGGATATCGAGATGAGAGCGATGGCCTATGCACATGCCTCAGAACTCAGAGAGTGTCTGAAAAAACAGCCAGCTCCCCGTCACCTGCTTCTCTCGCTGCGCGATAATCAGTTAGTGGCTGCGGAAGCAGCATTGGAGGAGGAGCTTCGTGCCTGTGTCGCGCCTGTCGTTGATGCGCTCAACACAAAGCATCGTGAGGGTGCTCTCCCAGAATTGTCGGAAATGGCCAACATCAATATCGATATCCAGTTGCTTAAGTAATCCAATGGCTTCGTCAGCGCCAAAACTTGTCGTCTGCTATTCTCTCGGAACGGGTGCCGGATTCGATCTCAATCTGGCAGCCATGAGCCGGCAAATCTGTGAAGATCTCGCAGAAATACTGGCGCTGAACGAAGCTTTTGTCACCGTCCCACAGATGGTCCTCGTGCGCGAAAATGAAACCATCGACTATCGTGTCGACAAGAATGCATGCGCATTTGCTGTCTTTTATTCACTGCCCGAGACGCATTGGGTGATCAGCGCCACGCGCGCCATTGGCGGAGATATTGCGCTCACTGGCCGTATTCTCGACGATGAAAGCGGTCTGATGCTCAGCATTAATATGCTCGATATCGCAACCGGTAATCTGCTTTTCTGCGGTTGTGAATCCTGCAGCCGTGACGAAATCCAACTGGCCCTCGTTAGAATTGCTGCGCGCCTGCTCAGCCACTTTACGCCGCAAACCGCCGAACAATGGCAGCCCCAGGTTCAGGAAATCGTTGGTACAACAAGCTTTCATGCTTATTCGAATTGGATGAATATGCGCGAAGCCGAACGTCGTGCCCAACGCGAAGGCATTCCATCGCCGCTCAGCCGCATCGTCGAACATCTCACATACGCCATCACAGCCGATCCCAGCTATACCCGTGCGACGCTTAAATTGTGCGAAGTCCTCGGCAATCAGCTCGAACGCCGCGATTACGAATTCATCCTGCGTAACCTCGAGCCCATGTACAAACGTTCCGAGGCACTCAGCCTCATCGTTGTCCAATCGCTCGCCCGTCTTGGTCGTCGCAGCGACGCCGAAACCTATCTCAATCACATCATCGATGCATCGCCCAACAACGGCCTTTTCTGGTTAATTCGCGGCTGCCTGCGTACCGACGATCGCCTTGCTGCCAAAGATCTCGATGAAGCCCGTCGCCTGATGGGAAACGATTTCAACGGATGCCGTGCGGCTGTCGATAACGCTTTGCTCAATGTGACCGGTGTTTGAGATGTTGGTTGGCCGCGCTATTGGCTGCCGCCAATACGCGCAGCCGCGCGTCCTATTCGCTGCGCGAATACGGCCGCGCATGCTGATTACAATATAAATCCATCGCCGATGATACCACAGCCGAAACCGCCATGTTGCGGCTGTGGTTCGCGGATCGCGTGTTGCAGCCAGATTTATACGGAAAATGCTGCATCCAGTTCTGATGTGTTGTGAATGTGCGCAGTTTCCGGTCGATGCTTGGACGTTAGAAATGTGAGCTTTTCCAGAATAATGGCATTGGCAATCCGCTTTTCGCCATTTTTCTCATAAGGTCGTGCATCCAGACGGCCTTCTACACAACACAAATCGCCTTTGTGAAGATAGTTTTTGCACAGATGCGCCTGTTTTCCGAAGGCTTTGACGCGATGCCACTGAACTTCTTCACGCCCGTCTTTATCAATGGTTGCATTGCAGATTGAGAAATGGGCGAGATCACTTTTGCCGCCGGTTTTTAGTTCGGGATCTGCCCCAAGTCGTCCAATCAGAATCGTCTTGTTGTAACATTTACTTTGCGATGCCATAGTTTTTCTCCTTAAAGGTGAGGTTGGTTCAGGTAAAACAGACGATCACCGTCGGCCGCCGGCCTTTCGTCATTCAGTTCATGTGTTTCACACCTCTAATATGTGGCAATCGAAAATTTTTCGGCCAAAAAAATGAAAATAAATGATTTTTTTTTAGCTATGTGTAACCCGTGTGGATATAGCTTTCGCCCCCGATGTCGGGAAGTACAGGCTTATAGCTTGTGGCTTATAGCTTGTAGTTGTCTGAGGCGCACCATAAGCCATAAGCTATAAGCCGTGAAGCAAACGACTTTGCATTTTCATATCCCTGTAGTTCTTGAGTTATATTTGGTCAGAACGCCATAGGCGTTCAATATCAATAGCCCCCGGTTGGAACGTAGCGACTACCGGGGGATCAAAGCGTTCCCCCTCTTCTTTTCCCAATTTTTTGCCAGCCCAAAGGGCTGGCAAAAAATTGGGAGAAGGAAAAAAGAAAACTGCCTTATCCCCCGGCATTGCCGGGGGCTATTGATATGCAAGTCCTAACGGGCTTTATGTACGGCTGAATCGTTACTTTGGAAAATGCGCAGATCAATGGACATCCTTGAATATACTCAGCGGATAATCAAGACGAGCGGACCATGCGGCTTCATCGTGCGCGGCATCCAGTTTGTGCTGATGGAACAGATCGACGTCCCATGTGTAGCCGATCGCATCCATTTTATCGACGAATGATCGCGTAAAGCAGTAACAGTCGATCTGCGTTTCGTCCCGTTTGGCGTCGGATACAGAGAGGTGCGCTGGACAGCCACCGTCGGGAACATGGCCGCCATTATCGAGATACAGCGTGAAACTGCGGTGTCCGGCTTCGGCATAGATGTCTTCGATCGTTCTGCCGTTATCATTTTTAAATCTGCCCCACGCTGTTGTTGGAGACAGGGCAAGTACAGCTTTGTATTTGTCGGGATAGAGATGGGCAATATACAGGCTGATAAGGCCGCCCATGGATGACCCCATCAATCCGGCCTTTGTGGTGACGTTGAATTGGGATTCGATGAACGGACGAACGGTTTCCTGAACATATCTGGCGTAATCGTCACCGCGGCCTGTGATATAGCCCATGCCCTCGTATACCCCTGTGAGATCATCATCGGAAAAGGCGTATTCCGATAGCCTGTCTTTGGTGTTATCGATGCCGACGACGATAAAACTGGCTCCGGCTTTTGCCATGTTTTCTTCGACTTTCCAGCTGCCATTTTTACCACCAGTGCCAAAGAGACTGTCGCCGTCGTGTGCATACAGCACATCAAACGGGCCATCGCCGGCTGGAACATAGGCGCGAATGGTGCGTGCCTCCAGTCCCTGTGGGCTTTTAAAGTTATGCCAGCGCATCAGATGGGCGGTGTCGGGTTTTGTAATATAGGAGATTTCGCCGTTATTGTCGAAGCCGTATCGCAGCGACCAGTGATCGGCTTGATACTGATTGTTATTGACGAATTTGTAATGATTTTGAGCGACGAGGTTCGCAGGCTTTGGTACTTCGACATACCAGATGTCGCCATTATTTGTCATGGCGGTTTCGGACCAGTTGTTGAAATCGCCGGAAACACTCCAGTTGCCGCCTTCGTACCAGTGCATAAAAATGATGGTGTTGTCATCTGTGATAACTGGAAAACCGCCATTGTATGCGATTCCGTTGAATGCTTCGTCTGTTGAGACACTTCCTGCAATGCGCGCACGAGCCCATTCTTCGGCCGTCATGGTGATACATGCAGAACCCGAATTCTGTTGATCACACTTTTTGTGTTCTGCAGCGCAGTCTATCGTTTTGAGTTCGTTGCCATCGCAGATTTTAAGCGTGTTCCCTTCGCAAATGCCCGCAGCTGTAATATTGCCGCAGTGATTTTGTGGGGATATCGCAATACATGTATAAACCGAATTCTGTTGATCGCACTTTTTTTGTTCTGCAGCGCAATCTCTCGTTTTGAGCGCGTTGCCATCGCAGAATTTAAGCGTGTTTCCTTCGCAAATGCCCGCGGCTGTAATATTGCCGCAGTGATTTTGTGGGGTATTGGTATTGCTGCTGTCGGTATTATCTTCGGTGCATCCGCTGATGCCTGTAGCCAGAAAACAAGCGAAAGCTGTGTATTCCAGAGTTTTGATGAGATGCATTGGGGATCCTCGTCGTATACAAAAAGCGCGGCGTATCGCAGATAGCCGCGCAGCGCTGGCGTATGGTGCGCAGCACCATAGCCGCGCCGCCATTAAAACAGAATTATTGAATGGTCATCGACTCGATATAATCGAGGTTGGGGAATTGTGTTTTGAGATAGGCGTTGCCTTGTGCGTGAATGCGGCCCTGGTTCGGTCTTTCGGCGTATTCGTAGTTGAGGGCGTCAATGATGTCCATGCCTTCGATGACTTTGCCGATGGGGGAGAAGCCCATCATGTCGAGGCGGATGTTGTCGTTGAGGTTGATGAAGAGCTGCGTGGTGCGGGTGTTGGGGCCACCGGTGGCGAAAGTGAGGGTACCGCGTCTGTTGCTTTCTTTGACGGGATCATCTTCGATGCGGGCGTCTTCCCAGGCGCCGCTGACGAGTGGTGAACCGTGGATGCCGAATTGTACGACAAAACCTTTAACCATGCGGAATAGCGCGATATCGGTGAAGTAACCGCCCTTGACGAGATTGTAGAAACGGTCGACGCCTTTGGGTGCCCAGTCGCGATGGAGCTCGATTTTGACGTTGCCTTTGGTCGTTTTGACATCAACGACAAAGGTGTCGGGAGCGGTTTCGTTGAAGTTGGCGGGGTTGAGCAGTTTGGCGAATGCTGCATCGTCGCGTTGTGGCGCGGCTGCGGCGGGTTTCGCAGCATCAGCAGGTTTCGCAGCATCGGCGTTTGCATTCGCTTGTTGTGCGGCTGCGGCAGGTTGTTGTTCATTGGCCTGAGACGCATTCTTTTCGCTTGGCGAGCATGCGGTTAAGGCGGTTAAAATGAGAATTGATGCGATGGTGATGAGTTTTTTCATGGATAAATATCCTATGTGGGTAAAAGAAATTCCAAAGAGCGCAGGCCCTTTGGAATCTGATGGAGAATTAATCTGGCTTTGTTTAACGAATGTGGATATGAAAATGTAAAGTTGCCTGCTTTTTGGCCAAGAGCGATGAGCCACGAGTGTTCATTGGCCCACTCGACGCTCTTTGCCTGTATTACAACACGCATCGGGGTAATGCTATATCCACACAGGTTAAACACAACTATACATTGTGTTGGAGCTATTGTGACGATCCGCTTCACGCGCAAATCGTTATGTTCTTACCACTGGGTGAGGGAATCGGCGGTAGAATTTGCCTTGTCGACGCTTTGTTTCGTTTTTCCGATGCTGTCGGCATTCTCATTCAAAGCATCCGTCATGGATTTCTCTTTGGCGCGTTCACCCTGGACGATGGGATCATGCTGTCCAAGACCGAGCGTTGCGGCTTCGGGCTGCCCCCAGACGACCAGAATATCGTCGTCTGTTTGCGGTTTGCGCATCGTGTTCACTTTGATATTGCGAATGCCGAGGGCATCACGGATTTTGTTCGCATAATCGTCAAAACCTTCGCGATACCAGATTTGTGGCACGGTCTGAATGCCGCCTTTGCCAACTTCGGCAACGGGGAAATGGTGCTGTTCGAGGCGCTTTTTGATGGATGCGACCTGCGGTTCGCCGACGGCACCGGCACCGTTGACGACAGAAATTCTGACGTATCCGGTGAGCAGTTTAAAGTTGGGATTGTCGCGAATCGGCTCGAAATCTTCGTCTGAACGCGCTTTTATGATGCGCTGTTCGGCTTCGGCATCATTGTATGTATACAACTCTTCGAGTTCCCTAAGCGCGCCCATCTCGTCGCCATTCAGCGACAAAGCGCAGGCGAGGTCGTATCGGGCACCGATATGATAGGGATTCTGGTTCAGGGCTTCGCGATATAGGGGGATGGCTTTGTGTAGATTCTTTTTCTTTCTTTCGGCCGTTGCCTTTTTGTACGAAGCATTGGCACCAGCGGCGTCGCGATCGGATACTTCACCTAGCTGCACTCTGCCTTTACGCCCTTCGTAGGGATTGCTGGAGGCAACGGCTGTGCCTTTGATGGAGAGCTCCGAAATACCCGTGTTGCTGCATTCGAGTTTGTCGGGGATTTCTTCGCGGACTTCGCCATTTGAACCCATGGGATGACGCGGAATACAAATACGTGTCAAAGCGGCATCGGCAATGGCACGATCATAGGGATCCGTGGCCTGATAACTGACGCGGCTGAATGCTACCGCATACATCGAACGGTCTTTGAGCGGAATATCATCAACGCGCGAATACATTTCCCACATCTTCGTGCATCGAACGAGATCACTCAAATCATTTGCATAAGGGGTTTTTAGAACGGTATCGCATCTGCCGCCCTTGGTCGACCAGTAATCCACAGAAGATGAGGTCTTGGGCTTTTCGTCTGAAGCACACGCAAATGCTGCAAATGCTGAAGCAATAAACAAGCCGGAAAGAATATAGCGCTTTTTCATATCATCTCCTTTGACATCGCAGTCTGCTGCAATGCCGCATGTCCCCTGTGATATATAACGAAAGCCTTATCACTGTGCAAGTGAATTGACGGAATTGTTGAATTTGTCTGCACTTTGTTTGCCCTTATTAATCGAGTCTGACGTCTCATTCACGGAATCTGTCAGGCTCTTTTCCTTGGCTCGCCCGTCCTTGTTGTGAATAATGGGCTCCGAGCCGCCGCGATTGCATACATAAGCCTCTTTTTGTCCCCACATCACGACGATATCCGATGCACTCTCCGAGGGGTCTTTCTTTACCTCAATATTTCCGGCTTCGTTCGAAATGGCCTTAAATATCTGATTGGCCGTATCTTCAAAACCATCGTGGTAATAGATCGCCGGTTTCAGCTGCGCATCGCCCTGGCATTTGGCGACTTCCGAGACTGTAAAATGTCTGCTTTCCAGTTTCTGCTTCAGATTCTGGACATGCTCAACCCCCACATCACAGGCGCAATTTAAGAGGGTAATCTTCACATATCCGGTCATTTTCTTGAACTGTGTGTTGGTGTCGCGGATGGAAATGAAATCTTCATCCGTTCGGGCCTTAACGAAGCGGTGTTCGGCTTCATCGTCATCCCACGTATACAATTCTTCAAGCTGATCGATGGCAGCGTCTTCCATGCCGTCGACCGCAAGTGCACAGGCCAGATCGTATTTGGCGCCGACATGGAATGGATTGGCGCGCAAAGCCTCTTTATACAGTTTGATCGCCTGGCCAAGGTCTTTCTTCTTGCGGGCGGTCATGGCCTTTTTGTACAGGCCGTTGGCCACTTGTGCTTCTTTTGCCGAAACTTCCTCCACCTTAACCGTTCGTTTCGCGCACAGCCAGGGCTCTGCAAGACACGGCTCAACGCCTTTGCTAATGGCGAGGTCAATATCGCCAACCTGCATCTCGCAATTGAGTTTAGATGGGATTTCTTCACGGATTTCGCCGTTTGCATCGCGTGGATGTCTGGGAATGCAAAGCCGCGTCAATGCTGCATCTGCCACGCTGCGGTCGTATGGATTCGTGGCCTCATAACTCACCCGGCTAAACGCCATTGCATATCTCGAGCGCTCATTAAGCGACAGGCCTTCGACATACCGGTACATTTCCCAAAGCCGTGTACAGCGAACCACCTGCTGTAAATCGTACGTCATCGGCATTAACAATACGCTGTCGCAGTTTTCTTTCTTTGTATCCCAATAGGTCAATTTAATATTGGACTTCGGGGTTTTGTTTTCGGATGCGCAGGATGCACAAAAAACGCACAGAATCAAAGCAATCCAAAGGCCACATCGTTTCATGAGGATTCTCCTTTTATCGGGTGTGTTTATTTTCAGGTGATTTGTATTTGTTGCCCTGCTATCGGGCGTTGCCCGATACGCAGGGCCGCCCGCCTATGGCCTGCGGCCATACGGCGGGGCTATATATGGCTCTATGTTTACCAGTGAGGATATCGCTTTCACCAAAAATGACATGAGGCAAAGAATCTTAGCCATGAGAGGACGACAGAACGAAACATACTCAAATAGAAATCGATTGCATTGAGGGGAAAGGTCAATCGTTCAGAATTTCCTTATTCTAACGGATTAATAAAATTACATCTGCCGCCAGGGGTGTGACTAACGCATTCTCCGGTATTTGTATTACATGTGCAGGAATCTCCAATACATTGATTATTATTTGTACAGCCAGTTGTAGCATTTTTCTTACAACTCAGAATTTCACCAGTTTCCGGATCTATATTGGCGAAATATTTGCAGATACAAATGCCTTTTGATAAATTGCACGTTGCGTCCCCCGCGCAATCACTGCTTGATGTGCATTTCTTTACACAGCCCAGAGGACTTTCAAGTTCAATAGAGGTGCTTTGTACATATCCATCAATACATACACAGGAATTGTTGTTGCATGTCGAGTTTCTATATCTATTTGTACAATCTGAATTTGTATAGCATTCAAGATCTTCAAGTGCCCTGCAGCCAGTGACAACGCCATTGCTTGATGAGGTTTGTATATAGTTTGCTTTGCATTCGCATTTGTTTGTGGATGTATTGCATTGAGTACCGGAAACCGTACAATGCGAATCCGATGTACATTCGACGCATGCAGAATTCTGGCAATGTGAGAACGGGGCACGGCAATGCGAATCGCTGGTGCATGCGATGCATTGATTATTGTTGCATGCCGGTGTGCTGCCGCTGCAATGCGAATCGCTGGTGCATGCAACGCAGCGTGTTTGATCCAGACAAACAGGCGTCGATCCCGAGCATCCCTGCGAACCAGCGCAGACGACACAGCTGCCGTTATTACAAACTGGCTTGCTGCTAGGGCAATTCGAATTCTGGACGCATTCAACACAAACGCCGTCGCGGCAATGCGTATTTCCTGTGCAGGTTTTACCTTTATCTTCGCTGCTTTTGGCACCACAGAAATCATCGTTTGTCATTGGATCAATGCATCTGATGTCGGCTTGCGTGACAGATTTGCTGACATTGACGAAACCTCCCTCGCATTCAAACTGGCAAATGCCGCTTTTGCATTCTTCGGAATGCGCATGGGTGGCTTGTTGTTCTGGGCATCTGTTGTTACAATCGCCGCAGTTTTTGGGATCATCACTTACATAAATGCACTCACCTTCACAGAGTCTTTTGCCATCGGTGCAGCTGGTATTGATGCAATTGCCATTCGAACACGACTGATTCTCCGAACAGGGCCTGATGTTACTGGCATTGGTGCCGCAGTGATCGTGGTCGTTGAGGGGATTGATACAGTTGATTGTACCGCTCGTGCTGCCGTTGCTGATGTTTACAAAATTGCCGGTGCATTTATATTGGCATTCGCCGCTTTTGCATACTTCGGAAGCGGCGTTCGATATGGGATGTTCACTGCAGTTATAGCCGCATGAACCGCAGTTGCCTGCGTCGTCTGCATGGATATTTTTGCATTCACGTATGCTGCCGGTGATGCACAAATCGGGTGTACTGGATTGGGCATCGCAATCGTTGATTATACATTCGCCATTGACGCAGGACTCCCTTTCGTTGCATTTGACGCCAGGTTTTTGGGGGGATTCTGCGCCGCAGTGATTGCGGTCATTCAGGCCATCGACGCATTGAATTGTATCGCGAGCAGTTCCCGTACTGATATTGACATAACCAGGACTGCAGTCGAATTTGCATTTGCCTTCGACGCATGTATTGGATGTGGCATAGAGGGCGCTCTGTCCCTGACAGTTAACATTGCAGCCGCCGCAGTGTTCGACATTATCGGCCCTGACATTAATACATTCGCTTTCGCCATTGATCTTGCACAGGGTTGTTGGGTCTTCACAGGTGTTGATCTCGCATTTGCCCTGTGTACAGACTTCGTTATCTTCGCATTTGGTGCCTCTTTCGGTGGATGATTTGGCACCGCAGTATGTATTATTGTTGTTGGGATTGATGCACTGGATCAGATCGGCAGTGGCTTCATCACTCATCCGGATAAGCCCCGGTGTACAATCGTAGATGCAAAGGCCATTTTCGCAGGTTGCTGAAGTGGCCTGGCCGCCAAGCATGGGGTGTTCCTGGCATCGGTAACCGCACGAACCGCAATTGTTGAAATCATCGGCGTGTACATCCATACAGGTGCGAACGCCGCCAACCATGCAGTTGTCCGGGGTCTCTTCGGGACATTTATTTTCGATGCACTCGCCGCTGCTGCAGACCTCACCGTCTTCACAGGCATGGCCACATTCACCGCAGTGATCTGGGGTATTGTTCAAATCGACTTCGCAGCCGTCTTCCAAAAGCTTGTTGCAATTGCCATAGCCATCTGTGCAGTTCAGAATGTTGTTGCCCGGATTGCACGATTGAATATGGTTGACGGCAAGCTGCATGCAAACGTTGTTGCAGATATCATATTCGCATTTGTTCGAGCATTCGCCAGACAGACAATAGGGATTTTCGTCTTTGCAGATATTGTCGCACTTGCCGCAGTTATATTGATTGCCCAATACGCTGGTTTCGCAACCGGTTTCGAGATCATTATCACAGCTTGCAAAACCGTCTGCGCATTCGATGACGCCATTTTTACAGCTCTTCAAATGCAGCGTGCGCAGATTGACTTCGCATCCATCAAGCACATCGTCGTTGCAATCTGCATAGCCATCTTTGCAGATAATGCCGTTTTCGTCGCAGGAATTGACGTGGTAATTGGCGGTTTTTAAACAAATGCCCCTGCACATGACTTCATTTTTGCCGCATGCACCCGAACAAAAATTGACGCCATTATCATGTACGCATTTGTCGTAACTCGAATTGACCGGACAGGTGTGGTGTTTAAAGGCATCTGCCATCAAAGCGCGCGCATCCGCATCCTCAATACCACAACAATTGTCGCTGCTCGTGCAATTGTCAGCATCACACCGTTCCCCCTGAAAAATTGTGTAAGCCAGAGGATTGTCGTCACTGCCACAACGGTCGCCTTCGAAAGGCGCTTCCAGCGAACATCCAGTCGCTGCTGTGACCAAAATCAAAACCGATATGCATAACCAACCGCGCTTTTTCATTTTTCACCTCCACACCCCAAAAAAATAGCAAAAAACTTAAAATATTCTAGCAAAATTGCGGCAAGAGCGCAAATATGTTTTTGAAGGTAGGCGGCTTAAAACGTATTTCGGCAACGTTTTTGTTACTATCGAACGTTGTTAGGCGTTCAATATCAATAGCCCCCGGTTGACGTATCGCGACTACCAGGGGATAAAGCGTTCCATTCTTCTTTTCCACTATTTTTGCCAGCCCAACTCGTTCCCCGGCGATGCTGGGGGCTATTGATATGCAAGCATTGATTGGCTTATGTGCGGCTGAGTAGACAATATGTAGTGACCTCAGTGTTGCATGTTTCGTGGATTTACCAGTACAAATGCAAGCGTGTGTTTAACCCGCGGTAACAGGGATTATCGCACTGCAAAAGAGGTCACTGATATTATGAATAGCACATTTCGTTTACCCAACAATTTATATTGGCATGGATGTTCACAACGAGAGCTTTACATTGCGCTGTTACACATTGGAAGACGATCGATGTTTGGGGTATACCCATATGGATGCTGATCCTAAGATACATTCAGAGAGCCAAAGCTATGATCTGAATGCCAGCGTCGTTGGGAGATGGGGAGTGAAAAAAATGAATAAGCAAGCCTGAAGAAAAATGCTGCTTGACAAACAGTACTACATATCAGTGACACAAATAATATGTTGACAATTACTGTGGGTAGTTAATAATACACAACAAGCTGCGTATTGGGAATGCAGTCTTATCAATCTATTTCAATTTGAAAGTCTTTGTTTTCAATAGCGTAGTGTACGCGTTGCAGCAATTGGTGCGTTTCGAGGCTTTCAGAAGCCATTTAGCGGTGGTTTTGGCTAGTTTCTGAAGTTCCCGAAAGGAGCTTTGAGCCGAATATTTTGAGACATAATGACACAGTTTAAGCAAAATTGGGTCATGAGGGGAGGAAATAGCAAACGGCTCATTGCTCAGACCTTCCCAAATTGGAGACTTCTTATGAAAAAAAGTGTCAGTACAATTGCGATTTTGGCCTCGATGGCGGCTTTGACTTTAGCCGGATGTGGGGAAGACAATGATAACAGCTCAGCCAATCATGGCGCTAAAGTGGAAAATACACCAGAATTATGTCAGGATGAGGTCGATAATGATGAAAACGGTTTGATGGATTGCGATGATGAAAACTGTAAAACTCTGGAAATTTGCCAGGGTGATACCGATCCTAAGGAAGAAAACACACCTGAGCTTTGCCAGGATGAAATTGACAATGATGAAGATGGCAAAACCGATTGCGAGGATGAGGGGTGCAAGAATTTCGATGCCTGTAAAGGAGTAATTAGCAACCCTGATGAAACAGGTGAATCACTTTGCCAGGATGAAATTGATAATGATAAAGATGGCAAAACCGATTGCGAGGATGAGGGATGCAAGAATTTAGAAGCCTGTAAAGGAGTAATTAGCAATCCTGATGAAACAGGTGAATCACTTTGCCAGGATGAAATTGATAATGATAAAGATGGCAAAACCGATTGCGAGGATGAGGGATGCAAGAATTTAGAAGCCTGTAAAGGAGTAATTAGCAACCCTGATGAAACAGGTGAA
>JAEEGL010781289.1_pt1 | contig 21672 bp, 20 predicted proteins | sample 9134231 | NCBI WGS metagenome assembly JAEEGL01 (sample SAMN16246548, study PRJNA631951) | gut metagenome | biome: gut microbiome; feature: rumen; material: fiber-attached | host: Bos | place: Iran: Karaj | collected 2018-10
AAGAATTAAATATAAAATCTTTAGGCAATGAAATTTTTATCATAATTTGTAATACAAATAATGAACCTATTTTAGCTGGTAGGCTTGATATGGTTTATTTACGTGATAATTTAATTGGTATTATGGATTTTAAGCGTACTGTAGAATTATATAAAGATAATGTTACATTACAATTAAATCTATATGCTTATGGATTTAAAGAAACTTACGGTATAGACATAAATGAACTTGCTGTCATGAGACTTCGTGACAACTTTAAAGAATTTGTTCAAATTGAACAAAATAAAGATATAGCTGAAACGGCAATTTTAGCTTATTTATAGGAGTTTTTATGAAATTAAGAGAATTATTAGAAAATTATAAATTAGAACAATTACAAGAAACAGTATCATACTTAGGTTTGATTACTAAAGATAATCAAACTAAAGAAGAATATATTGATTTAATTAGTTTTTATTTATTAAATGAAAATAACTTTAGACGTTTATTATATATTTTACCAGAAGAAAGCTATCAAAAAGTTATTGATGGTAGTGTTTCAAAGGTTAAATCTGATGATATTAAATTATTTTCAACTTTAAGAATTTATTCTATGGGATTTGTGTACAATGATGAACTTATTATCCCAAGCGAATATAAAGCATTATTTGAAAAGTTTAATACTAAAGAAGAAAGAGAATATAGAGAAAAAGAACAATATTTATATGCATGTGTAAACTTTGCAAATGTATTCTATTGTGTATATCCATTTGAAGCTTTAAAGAAGCTTATAAATATAAACACTCGCCTTCATTATTCTAATAATGAAATTAAAGAACGTGTTGAAGATTTACCTGAAGCTGTTGGTTTAACTTATGTTAAGAATATTGATGCATATGTTAATATGCATAATGATTATGATCTTGAAGATTTGTTAAAAACTCAAGGTAATGTACCATTCTTTTTACCAACATATAAACAAATTATAGAATTTTTTGAAAGCGGTATGTTAAATAGTCCTGAATATGATACATTTATGACATATTCTAAATATTTTAATGATGGTATCGGTGACGAAGCTCGTATTCTTACTTTTAACGCTCTTGCGACTATTAAAGATGCAAATGATGATTTATTTGAATCTATTTTTGATAGATCTAAATTTGAAAATATAACTAAAGAAAATGAAGTTAAGCATAATTTTGCATCATTAATTCGTAATACAAAAAATGTTTGGCATAGAGGATTTTCTAAACAAGAAATGTTTGCTAGAACAATATACTAATATTTAATTTGTAAGTGGTGATATTTTGGAAAACTTTTTAGGGTTAACAACACTTGAGGTTAACAAGCGTATTAAAGATGGTAAATATAATAAAGAAATAAAAAATCAAAGTAGAACTATTGGTCAAATTATTTTGACCAATGTTGTCACTTTTTTTAATTTTGTCTTTATTGTGCTTGCTGCTCTTTTAATTATTGTTAAGGCTTATAAAAGTTTGACATTTTTACCACTTATTTTTATTAATACCCTAATTGGTATTATACAAGAAATTAAATCTAAGATTGCAATTGATAAATTACGCTTACTAAATACTCAAACAGCAGAAGTTTATAGAGATAATTCTGTTGTCAAAATTAATGTTAATCAAATTGTACTTGATGATATTATTAAATTTAATGCTGGTGATCAAATTTGCTGTGACGCTGTTGTGTTAGATGGAGAAGCCAATCTAAATGAAGCTTTGTTAAGTGGAGAAAGTGATGAAATTAAAAAAACAGTTAATTCTACACTTTTATCAGGATCGTTTGTTGTGTCTGGTTCTGTAATTGCTAGGGTTGTTGCTGTTGGTAAGGATTCTTATATTAACAAATTAGCTTTAGAAGCTAAAAAAGTTAATGATCATGAAACAAGTGAAATTATTCAATCCTTAAATAAGATTTTAAAATTCATTGGTATTCTTATTATTCCCCTTGCAGTAGCCTTGTTCTGTGAACAATATTTTATAGCTTCATTACCTATAGATAAAGCTATTACACAAATGGTTGGTTCTGTCTTAATGATGATTCCAGAAGGTTTGTTTTTACTTGCAAGTGTTTCTCTTGCTATTTCTGCTTATCGCTTGGCTAAGAAAAATGTATTATTACATAATATGAAAAGTATAGAAGCCTTGGCAAGAGTAAATGTTTTATGCATTGATAAAACAGGTACTATTACAAGTTCTAATTTGACTGTTAATGATTTTATTCCTCTTGATAAAAGTTCAAAAGAAGAATTATTTAATAAAATATCTATGTTTGTAAGTGCTCAAAATAATGATAATGCTACTATGATTTCTTTAAAGAATTACTTTAAAGAAATTAATAGTGATTATATTAATATATCTTCATTTTCAAGTAAATATAAATATAGTGCTGTTAATTACAAAGATATTACTTATGTACTTGGAGCTCCTGATTTATTACTTAAAAATGATTTAGACAAATATAATAATTATATCTTAAAATATTCAAAAGAAGGATATAGAGTATTATTATTTGGTACTTCTGATAAATCATTAAATGGTGAAGAAATTAATTTGAAAATTAATCCTATAGGATTAATTATTATGTCTAATGAAATAAGAGATAATGCTGTTCAAACTTTTAGTTATTTTAAGAGCCAAAATGTTGATATTAAAGTTATTTCTGGAGATGCAGCATTAACTGTATCAAATGTTGCTAAAAGAGCAGGAATTAGTGACGCTGATAATTTTATTGATTGCTCTAATATTAGTGATGAAGATATTAAAGAAGCAGCTTTAAAATATAATGTTTTTGGAAGAGTTGATCCTGAAACAAAGAGAAAAATTATCATTGCTTTAAAAGAAAACGGTAATAAAGTTGCAATGACAGGAGATGGAGTAAATGACGTACTTGCTTTAAAAGAGGCCGATTGTTCTATTGCTCTAGCTTCTGGTAGTGATGCAGCTATTGCCTCAAGTCAAGTTGTTCTGCTTGATAATGATTTTTCAAAATTACCTCAAATTGTATTTGAGGGAAGAAGAGTAGTAAATAACTTAGAGAGAAGTGGAGCTTTATTCTTAAGTAAGAACGTTTTTGCATTTGTTTTTGCAATTATTTGTATAATTAGTTTATCTTCATTTCCAATTTTACCTAATCAAGCAAGCTTAATTAATATGTTTACAATAGGTGCTCCTGCTTTCTTATTAAGCCAGGTTCCTAACAAAAATCGTATTAAAGGTAATTTTATAACTACGATTTTAAAAATTGCAATTCCGGCGGGATTTACAGATGCTGTAATGGTTGGTACTATGGTAATTATAGGAAATAGTATAGATTTAAGCTTAGAAGAAATTTCAACATGTTCTACTATGATAATGGCAATTATAGGTATTCTTGTTGTAATAAATGTAAGTAGACCTTATACTAAATATAAAGCCATTGTTAGTATTACATGCTTAGGTGGACTTGTTGCTAATATTGTATTAGCATTAATCATTCCTATTTTAAGAAAATATTATGATTTTGTTTCTTTAAGTGAAAGTACTTATTTGATATATACAATTTTATGTATCGTTAGTATAATAATGTATCGATTATTAGTTTATTTATTCAATAAAATTGAAAAGAAAAACAAAATACTTGAGAATATGTTTTAGGAGATAATATGAACTACTTATTTTTTGATATAGAATGTAGTGTTGTCAAACAAGGAGATTCTTCAATTTGCTCGTTTGGATACTGCTTATGCGATGAACAACTTAATATTATTGAAAAAGAAGATTTTTTAATGAAGCCATATTTAGGTTATTCAAATTCTATTTTAGAAACTGTTATTTCATATTCTAAAGAAACTTTAGAAAGACAGCATGAATTTCCTTTCTATTATCAAAAAATAAAAAATTTATTAGAAAATCCTAATAATATTGTAATAGGTCAATCTACTCATTATGATGCTACATATTTATCTCGTGAATGCAATCATTATAATTTAGATAATTTTGAATGTGTTTATTATGATGTTGCAGATATATTCTTAAATTTATTTAATAATGATAATTATAAAAGCCTTAAAGATGAAGGCTTAGCCTTGAATGCAAAATCAATTCAAAGTGAACTTCATTCTTCACTTGAAGATGCATTACTTACTCGTTGTGTTTTTAAAGAATTATCTCTTGAGTTTAATATTGGTTATAAACAAATGCTATTAAATTCTAAAACTATTGGTTTAATGGGTGAAGAAAACCATTTTTTTGATGATTTTAGAATCTTATCTAATAATATGAGTAAAGGTAGTACTAATAAGAAACTATTTATTGGATATAATAAAAGAATTAAAGCGAATGTTAAACCTGATGCTAAGCTTAGAGGAAAAATAGTTGTTATGTCTCAAAATTATGAGAAAACTCATTTTAGAGAAATGATTTATATTTCTTATCGTATTAAAGAAGAGGGTGGAAGATATTCTATCGATTCTAAATTTGGAAATTATTTTGTATCCTCACCTTTAATTGATCAAGATGGTAATAAGATTTTTGACCCAAGAATGCTTAATAGAAAAAAGAACTCTAAACTTATTGATATTAAGGAATTTCTTCATATCATTAATTTTAATGATGAGGAATGTATGAAATTTTATCAATATGTTTTAGACAATAATATATTGCTCACAAAGGATGAAAGAAATCTAAAAAAGAGATTATTTTTAAAAGAAAGAGCTAGAATTTTAAAAAACTAGGAAAATTGTCGTCTAGTTTTTTATTTTTAAGTCTAAAAAAATCGGTTATTGTCGAATTGAATGAGTGCGCAAAAAAAAGTTATAATTGTAAACGATTTCTAGTCAAAAACTATTTATTTTACAAAATAGAAAGCATATAATTGTCTTGTGCTAAGAAACTATAAAAGCACAAGAAACAAATAAAAGTATAGGAGATACACATGAAACAAAATTTAATAAAAAAAGTAGCCACTGTTGCTACAGTTGCAGTTGCAGGAGTTGGATTAGCATCTTGCGGAGGAGAGAATGAAAAGGAGACAATCAACATCCAATTCGTTCCTAGCCGTGATGCTGGAGAACTTGCAACATTAGCAAGAAATCTTGAACCAGTTCTAGAGAAATATGCTCCAGAATATAAGTTCAGTATTACAACAGGTACAAGCTATGCCGCAACAACAGAAGCTATGCTTTCTGACCAAGTTGACGTAGGCTTTTTAACTGCCTCAGGTTATGCTGAAGCTACTTTAAAAAACCCAGGTAAGATTGAAGTTGCATTAACTTCAGTAAGAAAGGGATATCAAGTCCAAGTTGATTACGAAGGTGAAGATAAGCAAAGAGCCGCTATGAATGGTGAAGTTGCTGGATATGAATACCTTGGTCAACAATCTACAGAGGACGTAAATTACTACACTTCTATGTTAGTTGTAAGTAATAAATATTATGTAGATAAGAATGGTGATGGTAAGATTGATGTTAAGGATTTAGCTGGTCTTACAATCGGTAGACAAGGTCCTACTTCAGGTGCTGGTTACCTAAGACCTTTAAAGTATCTTAATGACAATGGAATGGAAATGGTTGATACATTAGATTCATCTAAGACTAACCAAATTAAAGGACAACAATTCGCAGGTTATGATGCTGCTTTAGCCGCAATGACTCAAGGTGACATCGCTGGTTTCTGGGAATTTACAGATGTTCGTTATGCAAACGGTTATAATAAGTCTTCATCTGAATGGTATCAAAAGAAAGAAATCTTCACAAATTCTAAGGTTATTGCTATTACTGATGGTATTTACAATGATACTATCTCATATAGATCTAATTTAGATGATGCAAAGAAAGAAGCTATTAAGACTGCTTTCCAAAAGGCAGTAATTGATGGTGCTGATCTTGACAAGAATAGCGAAGAATATAAGTCAAGTGGTGCTTACTTACTATATGAAGTATATTCACACACTGGATATACTGTAGCTAAGGATTCTGACTTTGATGGTGAAAGATCTTTCTACGAATATTGTGTTGAAAAAAATCTAATTAAGTAATAAACGCACAATTCTAAAGGAGATTAAGGTATAAACTTAATCTCCTATTTTTTTGAAAGGAAACTAAAATCATGATTAAATTTGAACATGTTAACAAAATCTATCCAAATGGATTTCAAGGATTAACTGATGTTAATCTTACTATTAATGACGGGGACTTTGTATGTATTATCGGTTTATCTGGTGCAGGTAAGTCTACATTAATTCGTACAATTAACAAAATGCACACTATTGAAGGTGGTACATTAACAGTTAATGATGTTGATATGGGAACAGTAAAAGGAAAAGAACTTAGAGAAGTTAGAAAGCATATTGGTATGATTTTCCAATCATTTAATCTTGTAAAGCGTTCTTCAGTATTTAAGAATGTTTTATCAGGACGTGTTGGATACCATACTACATGGGGTACTATTTTTAGCCATTACTCTAAGGAAGAGAAGCAATTAGCTTTAAGATCTCTTGATAAGCTTGGTATTCTTGATAAAGCATTTGTTCGTGCTGACCAATTATCTGGAGGTCAACAACAACGTGTTGCTTTAGCTCGTGCATTAACACAAGAGCCAAATATTATTTTAGCTGATGAACCTGTTGCTTCACTTGACCCAGTAACTACTGTTGAAGTTATGAATGATTTTAAGAGAATAAATCAAGAACTAGGTATTACTATTGTTGCAAACATGCACCATGTAGACTTATCTTTAAAATATGCGACTCGTATTTTAGGTGTTAAGGCTGGTCGTGTTGTATTTGATGGTAAGCCAGAAGATGTTAATGATGAAGTATTAACAGAAATTTATGGACGCTTACCTGGTAAGAACGAAAATCTTGGAAATATCGAGGAGTAGTATATGAATAACGAAACTCAAAATGACAAAGTTACTTTTAAACAAAAAGTTTCAAATTTTTGGAATAAACTAACTATAAAGGATGTGTCATTTACTACTGAGGATGGCACTTTAAAAACTATTAAAAAGAAACGTAGTATGGTTATTCCAGGTTTAATATTATTTATTATTTTCTTTATGCTTTGTTTTAGCTTTGTCGCTACAAAGCGTAAACTTAAATGGGATCAATTTGGTATTCTATTTAGTCAGTTATTTGTTCCTTCAAAGTGGAGTTTAAAGACTCATGAGGGTTATAAGGATTTCGTATTTAATACAGCTATTCCACGTATTTGGGATACTGTACAAATGGTATATATTGCTACTATTTTAGGAGTTTTATTATCTGTACCTTTGTATATTTTAAGTGCTTCTAATGTTGTAGAGAAGAAGAGAATATTTATTCCAGTAAGAATTATTGTTAATTTCTTCAGAACTATTCCTACATTCGTACTTGCAATTATTGGTACTGTATTCTTTGGATTTAGTGATACAGCAGGTATATTTGCAATGAGCTTATTTACAGCTGGTGTTATGTATAAATTAATGTATGAATATATTGAAACAGTAGATATGGGACCCTTTGAAGCTTCAGTTTCATCTGGTGCTAATAGACTTAAAGGTTATTCAATTGCTATTCATCCACAAATTATGCCAATGTTTGTTTCAAATATAATTTATATTTTTGAAATAAATATTCGTGCTTCAGTTGTATTAGGATTCGTTGGTGCTGGTGGTATTGGTCAATTATTATCAAATGCACTTGAAAGTAGCCAATATGATAAGGTGGGAGCTATTCTTATTCCATTATTTATTGTAGTATTCGTATTACAAGTAATATCAAGTATGCTAAGAAGGAGATCTAACTAATATGAAGTACATTGATTATACAGATTATCTTAAACTTCCTTTTTATAAAAAGCCTTTCTATAAGACTATTCCACACTATGGTAGTGTAGAAGATGCTTATACTAAAAGACCTAAAAAGTGGATTTACAATTTAGTGTTTACTTTAATTGTTGTTGCATTTCTTATTTGGTTTTCGCTTGACTTAAATTTCTTTGACTCTCTAGGACATGCTAACTGGGCAAAGTTTAATAATATGATTAAGGGAATTTTTCATCCAAACTGGAAATATTTCTTTGGTCAAGGACATTTTAAATTTAAAGATAGTGTAATTTATCAAGTTGTAGAAACATTTGCTATTGCATTTGTTGGTACAACAATTGCCTCAATTTTATCACTTCCATTTGGTTTCCTTGCAAGCCATAAGATGGTTGGTAAATGGGCTTTAATTTCAGAAACAATTTTAATTGTAATACGTACATTCCCTGAAATCTTATTAGGTTATATTATGCTTAAGGTTACAGGATTTGGTGCTGCTGCAGGTGTAATGGTATTATCTGTTCACTCTATTGGTATGATTGGTAAGATGTATGCTGAACAATTAGATTTAGTATCAAATGATCCTCTTGAAGCTTTAGAGGCATGTGGTGCTGGATTTGCAACTAAGGTTAAACTTGGTGTTATTCCTCAAGTTAAACCTAATTTCTTATCAGTTATTCTATATCGTTTTGATTTAAATATTCGTACAGCTTCATTACTAGGTTTAGTTGGTGCTGGTGGTGTAGGTTATCCTATTTCTACATATGGTCAAAATGAACATTGGAATGAATTATCAGCTGTATTACTTGGTGTAATTATTCTTGTTATTGCTGTTGATCTTGTTTCATCTAAATTAAGAAAGAAATTAATCTAATGAATAAATTAATTATTTTAGCAGGTCTTCCTGGTACAGGAAAATCATATTACGAAAAAAATTATATTAAAGAAAAGCATATCACAATATCAAGTGATGAAACTCGTATTAAAATTACTGGCTCATATGATAAGATGTGCCCTGATATGAGTGTTGTTTATAATAAAATGATTGAAGATACAAATGCCTTATTTCTTGAAGGAAATAAGACAATTGTACTTGATTCAACTTTTTTAGATGAAAAACGTAGAACATATTTCTTAGATAATATTAAAAATGCTGATTATATTGAATTAGTTTTACTTAAAGTATCTTTAGATACAGTTTTAGAACGTAACCATAAGAGAATTAAATCAAAATGGGTTCCTGAAGATGTTATTAGAGAAATGGCTACTCGTTTTAAACGCCCTTGCGGAGAAGAAAAAAAACGTTATAATGAAATTAAAGAAATAAATTTTGAGTAGGTGAGGCTATGAAAGAATTAAAATTTTTAGGAGTTGGTTCTGCATTCAACTTAAAAGATGATAATAATAGTGCATATTATATTACTGATGACACATTTATTCTTCTTGATTGTGGAGATAGAATTGCTCGTAAAATTATTAACTATAATTTATTACAAGATGTTAAGAATGTTTTAATTCTAATAACTCATTTACATGCTGATCATATTTCTAGTTTAGAAACTTTAATAGATTATATTTATTTGTTGCGTAAAGATATCAACTGCAAGATTATTTATCCAGCAAAACAAGATTTAGAAACTATTTTAAATCTTGAAGCTACATATGAATTTGAAATACTTGATGATAAGAATATTAATGAATTTAATATTCGTGTTGAAGCTCTAGATGCTACACATATTCCAAATTCTTATTCATATTTAGTTTATACAAAAGATTTTAATTTCTATTACTCTGGTGATACTAATAAATTTAATTTTAAAGCATTAGATGAATTAAAGAATAATAAGATAGATATGATTTATCATGAAGTAAGTTATCCTAATATTCCTGTTCATACATCTTTAGATGATTTATGTGATGCAATTCCTTATGAATATAGAAATAAAGTAACTCTTATGCATTTTTCTGATGATAAGCTTAAAGAAGCTTCAAAAGAAAAAGGCTTTAATATAGCTTTAGAAGAACAATTCAAATAGAAGACTGTAAGGTCTTCTTTTTTTCTATAAAAAGTTTATTTAACTGTTAACTTTTAATAATTTATTATCTTTTGTATAATATTAATAGGGTGATAACATGTTTAATAAATTAGTAATAATTGAAAAAGTTAATATGTTAGATAACGAAATTGATAAATTAAATAAATATGCTAATGAAGTTATCTATTATAAAGATATGCCTTTAAATGATGATGAAATTATAAATAGAATTAATGATGCTGATTGTGTTTTATTAAGTTATACAAGCCACATTAATTCATATATTATGTCTAATTGTAAGAATATTAAATATATTGGTATGTGCTGCTCACTTTATGATAAAGAAAGTGCTAATGTCGATATAACATATGCAAATGAACATAATATTGTTGTTAAAGGTATTAGAGATTATGGAGATTTAGGAGTTATAGAATATATAATTCATGAATTAACAGAATTCCTAGAAGGATATAATGGCATATTTAAGTGGAGCGATGAGCCACAAGAAATATCAAGTCTTAAATGTGCTGTAATAGGACTTGGTACAAGTGGTACTTTAATTGCAAGAACATTAAAATTATTTGGTGCTGATGTATGTTATTATTCACGTACTAGAAAAGAGAATTTAGAAAATGAAATAGGAATAAAATATGTATCTTTAAATGAAGCTGTTAAAAATAGCGATGCAATTTTCTTAGCTTTAAATAAGAATGCGTTATTACTTCAAGAAGAACAATTTAAGCTAATGGAGGGTAAAAAGATATTATTTAATACTTCAATTGGACCGGGATTTGATGTTGTTTCTCTAAAAAAATGGTTAATGAACAAAAATCATTACTTCTTTGGTGACACTTTAAATACTATTGGAGATATTTCATTATGGGAATTAGAAAACACTAAAACAATTTCAAGATCTAGTGGTGGTTCTACTAAACAAGCATTTATTAGACTTGGAGAAAAAGTTATTAAAAACATAGAGGAGTATATAAATGAGAGAAATTAAATTAAATCATATTTACAAGCATTTTAAAGGTAATTTATACTTAGTTATTGATATAGCAAAAGATTCTGAAACTAAAAAAGATATGGTCGTATATAGAAGATTATATAGTGATAATTCATTATGGGTAAGACCATTAGAAATGTTTTTATCTGAAGTTGATCATAATAAGTATCCTAATGTTACCCAAAAGTATAGGTTTGAAGAGGTTGAATTAGAAGATAAATCTTTATATTTCTAACATATGGAAGAAATGTGAATTACTGGGCGTTTTTATTATAATCTTCTAATTAATAAGTTATAATATAGAAAAAGTTTGAGGTGTATAATATGTTAAGACTTGTTAATATTAAAAAGCGTTATAAAGTAGCTGATACATATGTTGAAGCTTTAAAAGGTATTAACTTATCTTTTAGAAAAAGTGAATTTGTTTCTATTCTTGGCCCTTCAGGATGTGGTAAGACAACAACATTAAATATTGTTGGTGGTCTTGATAAATACACAAGTGGAGATTTATTCATCAATGGTAAGTCAACTAAAAATTTCAATGGTCATGACTGGGATGTATATAGAAATCATAGAGTTGGTTTCATTTTTCAAAGCTATAATTTAATTCCTCATCAAACGATTTTAGAAAATGTTTCATTAGCATTAACTATTGCTGGTGTTTCTAAAAAAGAAAGAGAAGAACGTGCTAAGAAGGCTTTAGACCAAGTTGGTTTAAAAGGACAATATAATAAGCATGCTAATCAATTATCTGGTGGACAATGTCAAAGAGTTGCTATTGCACGTGCATTAGTTAATGAGCCTGAAATTCTACTTGCTGATGAGCCTACAGGTGCACTTGATACTAAAACAAGTGTACAAATTATGGATTTGATCAAAAAAATAAGTCAAGATAAGCTTGTTATTATGGTTACTCATAATCCAGAACTTGCTGAAAAATATTCAAACCGTATTATTAATTTACTTGATGGTGAGGTTGTTAATGATTCTAATCCTTATTTAGAGGATGAGGAAAAGCAAGAAAGCTTTGCACCTATTTTAAATGAAAAAGCTAAAATGAGCTGGTGGACTGCATTTAAATTATCTGGAAAGAATTTATTAACTAAAAAGAGTAGAACAGCCCTTGTTTCTATTGCAGGTTCCATTGGTATTATTGGAGTTGCTTCGGTATTATCTATATCAACTGGTGTTAATGATTATATTACATCGATGCAAGATGATATGTTATCAGGTAATCCTATTCAAGTAAGTGAGTCTACTTATGATTTATCTACAATTACTAAATTAATGACTCCTCAAGAAAAGAAAGATGTACTTGATAAGATTGTTATGGGTGAAGTTAATGTTGATCACACTTTAGATCAAATTTTATCTACAATTTCAACTACAGAATCATTCTCAATTAAAAATGATATTACTGATGAATATCTAGAATTTCTTGAAGCAATGCCTAAAGAATATTATGCTGATATGAGCTATACATATGGATATGAATTAGGTAATAATATTTATACAAATATTCAAATGGCTGGTGAAACAAGCGAAAGAAAGCTTTCATTTAATTCTATTATAGAAAATTATCAATCCGTTTTATCTACTGTTGATGGTATTGGTAAATATTCTGAATATGTAACATCATTAGTTAATGCTGTACATCAATTACCTGCTCATAATGATTATATTTTAAATCAATATGATATTGTTACAGGACATCTACCTACTTCAACTGAAGAAGTTTTACTTGTTGTAAATAAAGAAGATAAATTAGCAGATTTAGCTCTTGCTGAACTTGGATATTTTTCACAAGATGAATTTGTACAATATGCTAAGAATTCTAAAGCTATCTCTAGTGGTACTGCTGAGGCTAGCCATAGTGGAGATATTTCTTCATTTAGTTATGATACTATTTTAGGACATGAAATGTATTATTTACCTACTAAATATGCATATACATTTACAGGATACACTACTAAAATTAATGGACAAGAGCAAGAAATTCCTTATCCACAATTTAAATATAATAATGAATTAACAGATACAACAAATACCTTAAAATTAAAAATTTCAGGTATTGTAAAAGCTAAAGAAAATGTTAATTATGGTTGTCTAACTACAGGTTTATACTATACTGAAGCTTTATCAAAGAAATTCTATAATGATACATTAGAAGATATTGAAGATGCTACAAGTAGGAAGCCTACTTTCTCAGCTACTGTTAAAGCTGCTGGAAGTTTAACAAATAGCCAGTCTATGAAAGTTTGTACATATAATTATTCATTTTATGATTATACTAATAATAAAATGGTTGATAATGAAACAGGATATATAGGACAAACAAATTCTATGACTAGTATGCTAAGTTCTATGGATACAACAGGAGCATTAAGTGAATTGCATGGTAATGCTGGTAAATCTATATCACTGCGTTATATTGGTGGAGAGAAGAATCCTACTAATGTAAATATTTATCCTAAGAGCTTTGATGAGAAGAATGAAGTAACAGATTATTTGGATAAATGGAATGATAGTGATTATGAATTTGTAACAAGCGATAATCGTACACTTTCTTATAAAGATAGAAGTAAGGTAACATATACTGATAATGTAGGTGTGATAATTGCAATGGTTAGAACACTTATTAATATTGTTACAAGTGCATTAATTGCCTTTACTGCATTATCATTAGTAGTATCTTGCTTTATGATTGCAATTATTACATATGTTTCAGTTATGGAGCGTGTAAAAGAAATTGGTGTAATTAGATCTCTTGGTGGTAGAAAGAAAGATGTTAATCATTTATTCAATGCTGAAACATTTATTATCGGAACTATTTCAGGTTTAATAGGTCTTATTGTTACTGGATTAATTGGAGCTATATTTAACATAATAATGTCTTCAGTTGCTGGAGTAAATGGTATTTCTACTTTATATCCATATCAAGTAATTATTATGCTATTATTATCAATATTCTTAACTGTAATTTCAGGTGCTATTCCAGCTCGTTCAGCAGCTAAGCAAGACCCTGTTAATGCATTAAGAAGCGAATAAAATATGAAAGATAGAAGAACTAATTTATAGTTTATTCTATCTTTTTTATTTTTACTTTAAAATACAAAAAAATAATCGAATTATATGAAAAAACTCCTTGACTAAAGGTATATCTTGAACTATAATAAAAAGGCAATCAAATATGGCCCTGTAGCCAAGTGGTAAGGCACGGCACTGCAACTGCCCGATCGTTGGTTCGAATCTGACCGGGGCCTCCATATTTTGTACAATCAAGGAACTTTATGTTCCTTTTTTTTATTGAAAAATGTGATTAAGTAAGATAAAATGATTAAAAAAAGGAGAATTTATATGAAATTATTAGGAAATATTTTGTGGCTTATTTTTGGAGGTCTTGTTTCAGGAATAGTAAGCTATATAATTGGATTATTATGTTGTATTACAGTTGTTTTAATGCCAATTGGACTTCAATTCTTTAAAATAGGTAGCTTTTTCTTTTTGCCAATGGGTAAAGAGGTAGTTAATAAATCTGCAAAGACAGGTAAGACATTATTAAATGTTTTATGGGCAATATTATTTGGATGGGAAATTGCACTTGGTTATGCAGTTTCTGGATTATTATTATGTATAACAATAATTGGAATTCCATTTGGATTACAATATTTTAAACTTACAAAATTCGCACTTGTACCATTAGGGCATGATTTTAAGCAAAAAAAATAAAACGCGTTTGCGTTTTATTTTTTGTTTTTACTTATTTCTAACAATTCAGTACGTCTTTTGAAAAATTCTGCTGTCATTTTAGCCATTTCTTCTGGAGTATCTTTACCATTTCTAAGACTCCATAAAGATAACAATGAAGACATGATTGATACTTGAATATCGTTAAGATAATAATCATAAGTATTGTTTAAATCTTTATTTGTTGAAAAAGCTTCATTTAATATATATTTACAATTTTTTGATATTAAATATATGAAATCAATGTGTCCTTTCCAAAATGTAAAGAACGCTAATAGTTTATCAGACATTGTTTCTCTAAATTTCTCATATTCAGAAACAAATACTGATAATTTCCATGAAAGTACATCAGTTATTGAATCAAATAAACGATAAAATGTCATTCTTGAAACTTGTGATTCGTTTGCAATATCTGAAATTGAAATAGAATTTATTGGCTTATCTTCTAATATTGTACGCAATGCATGATAAATAAATTCTGCTGATTTTAAGCTTCTTTTGTCTGTCTTAACATGATACATATTTCATCACCTGTATATTATGTTACTATTGTATCATAAAATGAAGTTTTTTTAAATACTTGTCAATATATTTGTTGTTTAATTTTTATAAAACATAAACTGAGGATTATTTTTATATATCGATTATTATTTATTCTTTTTTTATCATCTGTTTTGTTTTATAATTTAAGTAATTATTAAAAAGTTAGGAATGATTATATGAAATATATATTAACTATAGACCAAGGTACAACTAGTTCAAGAGCTATTTTATTTGATGAAAAAGCTAATAGTGTTGCTAAATATCAAATGGAATTTACTCAAATACATAGAAAACCTGGTTTTGTTGAACACAATGCTAATGAAATATATGAAACAGTTATTGAATGTATTAAGAATGTTTTAAACGAATCAAATATTAATGTTATTGATATTGCTGGTATTGCACTTACTAATCAAAGAGAAACTGCTGTAATGTTTGATAAAGCTGGTAATCCACTTTGTGATGCTATTTGCTGGCAAAGTAAGCAAAGCGAATATATTGCTCAAAAGCTTATTAAGGAAGGATATGAAGAATTAATATACGAAAAAACAGGTCTTCATATCAATTCTTATTTTAGTGCAACTAAAATTAAATATATGTTAGATAATAATAAAAATGTTAGAGAACATTATGATAATAATGATTGCCTATTTGGTACAGTTGACACATTCTTACTTTATAAGCTAACTGGTGGTAAGTCTTATTATACTGATGCAACTAACGCAAGCCGTACTTTACTTTATAATATTACTACATTAGATTATGATGATGAATTACTAGATATCTTTAAAATTAAAAGATCTATTTTACCTAAGGTATTATCTAATAATTCTTGTTTTGGATTTGCAGAAATTGAAGGAGTAAGAATTCCTATTGTTTCTATGATAGGTGACCAACAAGCTTCACTTTTTGGACATACTGCATTTAATGAAGGTGAAATGAAGAATACATATGGTACAGGTTGCTTTATGCTTATGAATACAGGCAGTACGCCAGTCTTTTCTAAGAATGGTCTACTTACAACTATTGCATATATGATTGATGGTAAACCAACTTATGCACTTGAGGGTTCTGTGTTTGTGGCAGGTGCTGCTGTTACTTGGCTTCGTGATTCATTAAGAATCATTCAATCAAGTAAGGAAACATATGAAAGAAGTTTAAAGGAGCATGGACATGATTTAGTCTTTGTACCAGCATTCCAAGGTCTTGGTACACCTTATTGGGATAATGAATGCAAAGGGGCTATGTTTGGTATTTCATTTAATACTACACAAGAATCGGTTATTAAAGCTACTTTGGAAGCAATTGCTTATCAAGCAAAAGATTTGATGGAGGAAATGAAAAAGGAAACAAGCTTAACTAAAATTAGTTTATCTGTAGATGGTGGAGCTTCTGCTAATGATTATTTACTGCAATTTGAATCTGACATTATGCAATGTGTAATTAAGCGCCCTCGCCAAATTGAAACTACAGCTTTAGGTGCATTCTTTATTGCAGGTTTAAAGCTTAATATCTTTGATAATCTTGCCCAACTTAGAAAGATTAATGAAATTGATAAATATTATTATCCTATCATGTCAGAAGAGGAATCATCATCACTATATTCTAACTGGCAAAAAGCAGTTAGAGCTTGCATGATGTATAAATAAAAATTAGTGCTTATTTATTTAAAATAAGCACTTTTTGTTATATAATAATGTTGTTAAAATCATTTATAAAAAAAGAGGTATTTCATATGTTATTTGATGATTTAAAAAAAGCTAAAATGCAAGCAATGAAAGATCATGACGCTGAAGCTCGTTCAGTTCTTGAATCAGTAATTAGCCGTTCTATGTTACAACAAGTTGAACTTAAGGCTAATGGTAAAGAACTTACTGATTCTGATGTCTTAAACAATATTCAAAAAGTTGTAAAAGAACTTGAAGAAGAAAAGGCTGGTTTTCAAACAGCTGGTAGAAATGAAATCGTTGCTGAATTAAGCAAAAAAATTGAATTCATATCTAAATTCTTACCTAAGCAATTAACTGAAGAAGAAATAAAAAATATTATTTCAACTTTAGAAGACAAATCAATTCCTGCAGTTATGAAACATTTTAAGACTAATTATAATGGTCAATGTGATATGGGACTAGTTTCTCGTATTGCTAAGAATGCTTAATAATGATAATTAAGGGATCGTTGTGTTTACAAGGAGGCGCCATGCGTAGTGTATTTACGGATGGTGCCCTTGATTGTTTAATGGACCATGATATTTATTTTTCTGATGTGTACTCTGTATCAGCTGCAAGTAAAGACATGGTTTATTATCTTCTTGGGAAAAAGAAGGAGTCTTTAAATTTAAATTTATTGTGCTGCAAGGATGAAAATGTCATAAATTTAGGAAATGTATTATTTGGTAAATCCGCTTTTAATAGCGAATATTTTTTTAATAACTTACAAAAAAATAATTATCCAGTAAATTATGACGCATTAAAAAATAGTGATATCAATTTTTATATTGGTGCTACTAATCTAAATACTCATAAAATTGAGTATTTTACTAAAGAGAATGAAAATCTAGAAAAATGTATTCTAGCAAGTTGTTCAATTCCAGTTGTACAACAACCAGTTAATATAAATAATAATTTATATGTAGATGGTGGAGTTTGTGAAAATATTCCATTTAGTACTGCGTTAGAATCTAGCAGTAATAAGGTTGTATGTATTGCTACTCGTGAGAAAGGTTATAGAAAAAGTGCTGAAGCTGCGTCTAAAGAAAATTTCTTTATTAATATGAAATATAGAAATGAACCAGAGACATTGAAGCTTTTAACTTCAGTAACTGAAAGATATAATGAAGAAATGGATAATTTAGATAAATTAACTGAAGAAGGTAAATTATTTACAATTTATTTATCTAAGCCTACTGATGTTGATCATTTTGAAAAAGATGAACAAAAGCTTCGTGATTTATATAATGATGGCTATAATCAAATGGAAAAAAATATTGAACAGCTTTTAAAATATTTAATGTAAGGAGATTAATATGGGAGTTAAGGAAGCTTTTAAAAAATATAAAGAAACTAATGAACTTGTTAGTAAATATAATTATGCTAATTTTATTTTAGGATTTGATGTTGAAACTGATTGTCCTGAAAAAGATAAAGAAAGAAGCTATGAGGTTCAAGATTTCTTTCGTCAAAAGGCTTTAGATATTATTTTATCTAAAGAAACTCAAGATAATCTTAAGTATCTTTATGACAATAAAGAACTCTTAGAAGAATTTGAAAGAAAGCAAATCGAAGAAGATTATAAAGAGGTATTAAAGCTTAATAAGATTCCACATGATGAATTAATTAAGCATATGCAAAATGAAAACAGAGCGGGTCTAGCATGGAAGAGAGCTCGTATTAATTTAGATTATTCAAATTTTGAAAAGGAATTAAATGAACTTATTTCATATAATTTTAAATATATTGATTGGATGAAGAAGGAATATAAGCATCCTTTAGATATTTTATTAGATGATATGGAAGATGGATTTAATGTTGCAAAATATGATGAGTTCTTTGATTTGATTAAGAAAGATATCGTCCCACTTGCAAAGAAAATCTGTAGCTTACCTAAGCTATATAACACAAAGCTTGATAATATGAAATTTGATAAGTATAAGCAAATGAAGATTACAGAAGAAATTTGTGCAATGATGGGTTATACTAATCAAAATGGTTGTGTAAGAGAAACTATTCATCCTTTTACTAATGGTATAAATTCAAATGATGTAAGAATTACAACAGCTTATGATGAATCTTTATTCTTATCTAATATCTATTCTGTAATGCATGAGGCTGGACACGCTTTATATGAATTAGGTCAAGATCCACGTCTTAATGAAACTTCATTATTTGGTGGAACTAGTATGGGTATTCATGAATCTCAAAGCCGTTTTATGGAAAATTATTTAGGCCGTTCATACGCATTTACCAAAAAACTTTATTCTATTTTAAAGAAGGAATTTCCAGAAGAATTTAGTGAGATAACAGTTGATGATTTATATAAATATGCTAATTATGTATCTAATCAATTTAAGAGAACTGAAGCTGATGAATTAACTTATTCAATTCATATTTTAATTCGTTATGAGGTTGAAAAAGCTTTATTTAATAAAGAAATAACTCCAGAACAAATTAGTGATAAATTTAATGATTTATTTGAAGAATATTTAGGTGTACGTCCTTCTAATAAGCTTGAAGGTTGTTTCCAAGATGTTCATTGGTCAAGCGGATTTGGTTATTTCCCTACATATGCATTAGGTAATGCCTATGCAGCTATGTTTTATAACAAGATGAAGGAAACATTAGATATTGATTCATTAATGGAAGAAGGTAATTTCGCTCCAATAAATGAATGGCTTGATAAGAATGTACATACATTTGGTAAATCTAAGAAAAATCTTGAAATTATTAAAGATACATGCAATGAAGACTTCACTCCTAAGTATTATATTGAATACTTAAAGAATAAATTTGAAACCATTTATAATATTAAGGATTAATTATGTTACCTTTAATTATATTTTTTTCAGTTATATTAGTATTATTAATTTCTTTAATTATTTATTATGCATATAATCAAATCATTTGGTTTAAAGTTAGTAAATTCTATACTAAGGCAGATTTTGAAAATGCTATTAAAGAAATTGATAGATTGTATTCACATGCTACAAATTCTATCAAAAAGAAATTTAATGTATATAAAGCTAGTTCAGCCTTAATGCTAAATGATGATAATACATTTTTAGATACTATTAAATTAATTAATAAGAATAGTAGAACTTATGGACCATATTATTATTACTATCTGCTTGCGTATCTTTTAATGCATGATGAATATAATCGTGCAGAGGAAATCTATGGCATATTAACTAATGATTTGAATACTGGTCGTGAGTTTGATTTAGTTACTCCTCTTGCAATTTTACTTGCACATAAAGGAGATAGTAAAGCTTATAAAAAGCTTAGAGATTTAAAGAGAAATAATCATATTGATGCAACATTTATGAATGTTGCCAATAAATTTATTAGAGAGAATAAGAGAAATGATTAAAATTATTGATGGATTTAATTTTGATTTTGTTGATACACCATCTTTATTTTCTACTCTTAAAGAATATGAAAAAATTGGGTATTCCTTTGAAGGAACCCACTTTTTTTCACTAAAGGTTAGAAAAAATAACGAAGATATTTATATTACTGATCAAAATGAAAATGTGTTAAAAAAATATATGTATCAAAAATGTGAGATTATTAAGCCTGATTTTAGCCAAAGCCAATTAACTCTTGTTTCAGGTATTATTAATAACTTTAATGGTAAATCAAATTTTAAAGTAGATAAAAACATTTTTGATAAGAAATATAGCAGGGTTATATATTTATTACTTGATGGTTTAGGTAATAATATTCTAAATATTTTAGATGAAGATTCTTTTTTAAGAAGACATTATTTTAAATCTGGTATTTCTATTTTTCCTTCTACGACAGCTGCTGCTACTACTAGTATAAAAACAGGTCTTGTACCTTTAGAAACTGGCTGGACAGGTTGGTTTAATTATTTTAGAGAAGAGCATAGAAATTTAATCTTATTTAATGGTAAAGATTATTATAATAACGAGCAAGTTAATAATAATGGATTTAAAATTATGCCATATAAAATGTATTATGATAATATTGTTTGTATGGGTGGATGTATTGAACCTGATTTTTCAAATGAAGCTTATAAATTTAGTGATTCACTGGATAGAGCATTAAATAAGATAAAAAAAGGTTATCAAACTTTATATATTTATGATACTAATCCAGATGAATTATTACATCAGTTTGGTACTGAAAGTAGTGAAGTAAAAGAATGCTTAATTGAATATGATAAGCTAATTGAAAAATTTTATAATTCTCTACCTCTAGATACATTATTATTAATAGCTCCTGACCATTCACATATTGATGTTATCAACCATCCGTTTTATTTAAATAGCGAATTAAATGAAATGTTAGAAAGACGACCTGCAAATGATTCTAGATGTATTACTTTTAAAGTTAAAGATGAATATAAAAATATTTTTGAGGAATCATTCAATAAATATTATAAAGAATATTATTTAATAATGCCTTCTAAAAAAGCTGTTGAAGAAGGATATCTTGGCTTTAGTGATAAGGTTAATGATAGAATAGATGATTTCTTAGCTGATTTTGTAGCCATTGCAACTGATCATCTATATTTGAATTTGAGTGAAAATTCTCATATAATGGCATCTGCTCATGCAGGTATTACAAAAGAAGAAATGGATATTCCATTTATTGTTTGTAAGAAGTAATACTTAAAAAATTATTTAAGTTGTGGTAAAATAATAGATACAGGTGAGCATATGAAAGTTAATTTTACTAATAATATTGTGATTACTGAAGGTAATCATAAACACAAACTTGATGTGTCTAAATATAGAACATTAATTAGAAATATCTTTAAGTCAATTAATGACGAACATATTATGAATATAATCTTTGTTGATAGTGATACT
>JAEEGL012824534.1_pt1 | contig 21671 bp, 12 predicted proteins | sample 9134231 | NCBI WGS metagenome assembly JAEEGL01 (sample SAMN16246548, study PRJNA631951) | gut metagenome | biome: gut microbiome; feature: rumen; material: fiber-attached | host: Bos | place: Iran: Karaj | collected 2018-10
ATGCGCTCGGCGGCGGTGTTTCGCTGAAGAATTCGTCTTTGTACGACACTCTTGTTCGCGACTGCAGCGTTGGTGGTGTGGCCTACAACCAGTACGGCGGCGGTGTTTACGTAGAAGCGTCCAATGCCGCGTATGCTCCTGTCATCAGTAATTGCGTCGTGACGGCTTGTGCGGCAACCAACACGGTCTCGTTGGGCGCGGCCTGGGGCGGCGGCATTGCGCTGAAATCAACCGTCGGCGCTCTTGTCTGCGACTGCAAAGTCGCGACCAACTTTGTGACGGCCTGCGGCGGTGGGATTGCAATTCTGGCAAATTCTGCGGGCACTACGAAAATCCTTAACTGCGAGATTTCTGGAAATGAGATTGATTCCCAGCCTGAACGGACGGCCGAGACGGATAGGATGTCCGGCTCCGGAATTCATTCATCTGTGGCCGCGACGATTCAGGGCTGCCGCATCAAGGGCAACAGGGCGGAAGCTCCCCGTAAGTACTGGTTGTACGGAGCGGCTGTTCGCATGGCAGGCGGTGAATTGACAGATTGTGTCCTGGAGGAGAACGTGAGCAATTCTATCGCGGCGGGGCTGGCAGTCGTGAGTGGTGCGGGTGTTTCTGTCACAGGCTGTGTTTTCAGGGGAAATACGAATTCTTCGGCGTACTATGGAGGAGCCATGTACATCGACAAGCCGACGTCCAATATGTTGGTGGCGGATTCGTATTTTGTTGCAAATACGGCGGTAGGTTATGGCGGTGTGGTTTATGGCACGTTCAGTACGGAGGTGGAGCTCCGGCTGCGCAACTGCCTGGTTGCAGGCAATACAGGGGCGCAAGGAATCCTTACTTTTAAGAGCGCAAATTCCTCCAACTCCTCTTCTTTTTGTGTCGAGAACTGCACTGTTGTGAGTAATACGTGCGGACAGGCTACTATTTGGCCGGATGTGTGGAATGGGTCGAAATCCTACGAGAATGTCCATGTGCTCGGATGCGCTGTCCTGGAAAACAGCATCAAGGCGTTTCACGACAGCATGACAGACGTCACGTATTCGTGCTACAGCAGAGCTGATTCCGGCACCAGCGATGCGAACTATGCCGATGACACGAATGTGATCTACGATTCCTCGAAGCCGCTCTTCGTCAACGCAGCAACCGGCGACTATCGGCCCTCTAAAGGGTCTCAGTTGAGGGATCAGGTTCCGCTCCAGTCCTGGATGGGCGACGGCTCCAAGGACTCCTTCCTCGACATGGGGTCGGGCTTCGAGGTCGCCTCCGTCGGCAGGTACGGCGTGACCGTGAACCGCGTCAATGCCGTGCCGCGTCTGTACGGAGACAAAGCCGATATCGGCTGTAGCGAATACTGGCAACAGTCCTCCGGCTTCATCCTCTTCGTCCGCTGATGCTCCACTACAAGACTTGATTGTATCGCCTATGGACGCGAAGAAAAGCTACATCCTGATAGCCTTGTCGCTGTCAGTCGTGTTTGCGCATGCGCATGAGGTGACGCTTGACTTCTCCTATGTTGACGGACGGACGCGCCGGGAACGCGTCTCGCTTGACGCCGACAACCGGCTCGTGCTGACTGCCGACCGGATCGGCGCAGGCGTGCGGACGCTCGATGTCGCGCCGGAGTTCGCGACGGCTAAGAAGGGCGAGGGCGGCTACTTTCTGATGCCGGACGGGCTTTACGGCACGTATCGCGAGGAGAACGGCGAGTTCTTCCCCGATGCGCGGAACTACCATCCGATCTTCATCATGAAGACGCCGCGCGTCAACTTCATGGCGCACGCGACGGGCCTTGCCTATTCGTACGAGACTCATGCCGTCGCGACGAACGGCGAATACCGGCTCTTCAACCGCTACAATCTCAACGGCGACCGTCCGTGTGAGGACCTCGTCGTCAGCTTCAGCTTCGGCGACCCCGAGAAGACGTGGTGCGCATTTGCGCGCGAGTACCGTGACTACCAGCTCGGACGCGGCGCGTGCAGGCCCATTGCGGAGCGCATGAAGGAATATCCCGCGCTCGCATACGCGGCGACGAACATCGAGGTGCGGCTTCGCCTGGGATGGAAGCCGGTGCCGGCGAAGGTGAAGGACCAGACGCCGTTCAACGAGCCCCCGGTCAAGGTCGCGATTACCTTCGACCGCTGCCGCGACATCATGCGTGAGTTCAAGCGGCAGGGGATTCCCGAGGCCGAGTTCTGTCTAGTCGGATGGAACAAGGGTGGGCACGACGGCGCGTATCCGCAGATTTTCCCCGTCGAGCCGAAGATGGGCGGCGAGGCGAAGCTCCGTGCGCTTCTCACGGACGCGAAGGCGATGGGCTTTCAGACTGTCGCGCACAACAACTACTCCGACGCGTACTTGATAGCGGACTGCTTCGACGAGGAGTTCACGCTGAAGAACAAGGACGGCTCGATCAGGACGGCCGGTACGTGGGGCGGAGGATTCCAGTACCTCACCTGCCCGCAGAGGATGAGCGAGCGGTTCCTTGTGAAAGACCTCGAGATGATCCGTTCCCTTGGCTTCTACGGGCTTCACTACATCGACGTCATATCGTCCCAGCCGCTCCGCAAGTGCTACGATCCGCGCCATGCAATCGACGAAAACGGATGCATGAAGTGGTATTCGCGCATACAGTCGGAATCCAAGCGGCGTCTCGGAGGTTTTGCGTCCGAGGGCATCTTCGACTACTGCGTCGGAGACCTCGACTACTGCCTCTACGGCTATTTCTACAAGCTCGTGCCGGGCGAGATTCCCAAGATGATGGACCGCCATGTACCGCTCGCGCAAATCATCTACAACGGCATAGTCCTGATCAACCCGTTCTGCGGCACGGTCAACTACACGATCAAGGACAACGTCAAGCGGCTAAAGATCGTGGAGTTCGGCGGACGTCCGATCTTCTACTTCTACACGAACTTCGTGGAGGGCTTCCGCTGGATGGGCGACGAAGATCTCACATGCGCGACCGACGACGAGTTGAGGAAGTCTGTGACGAGCGTAAAGAAGGGGTATGACGAGTTCCGGCGTCTTTCGGATCTCCAGTTCGTCTTCATGGACGAGCACGAGTACCTTGCCCCCGACGTTACATGCACGACGTATGCGAACGGAACCAAGGTTGTCGTCAACCACGGTGCGGAGGACTATGATTTCAACGGCGCGAAGATTCCCGCCGGCGATTGGCGCCGGTTCGACGAATGCCAGGCGGCGGTTCGCTCTCAATGCGAGTCAACCGTGCCGATTCTGGAAGGATGGCGCTTTTTGAGAGGTGATGCGGTAGGTGCGGAATCCCCCTCGTTCGACGACTCCTCGTGGGAAATCGTTCGCATCCCCCACGACTGGGCGATTGACGGCCATTTCAGCGAGACGAACGACCTTCAGGTGACGGCGATTGAGCAGGACGGGGAAACCGTTAAAAAGCGTCATTCGGGTCGCACGGGCGGACTTCCCTGGCCGGGCGTCGGCTGGTATCGGCGCCGTATCGAACTTCCTGCGGATGCCGAGTGTGCCGAATTGGTGTTCGATGGCGCGATGGCGAATCCAGTAGTCTATGCGGACGGCGAGAAGGTAGGGGAATGGAGGAACGGATACACGCCGTTTGCGGTCAGGCTTCCGGCGAAGCGCTCGATGACGATAGCCGTGCGTATAGAGAATCCTCCTGCAAGTTCGCGCTGGTATCCTGGTTCGGGAATCTACCGCCCCGTAGCACTCCGGGTCAACTGCAGGCACAGGCCGGAGGATGTCTTTGTGCGTACCGAGAGAATCGAGGACGGCAAGGCGTTCATGCGCGTCAGCTCGCCGGACGGAGAACGCGCTTTCACGGTCGACAATCCGAAGCTGTGGACGCCCGAGACGCCGTACCTCTATACGCTTGAGCCGGAGGGGATAAGATACGGCATCCGCACGATCGCGTGGACGAACGGAGTCTTCGAGCTGAACGGGAAGCGCCGCAACTTCAGGGGCGCCTGCCTGCACCACGATCTCGGGCCCCTTGGCGCGGCGTTCAACGTCGCGGCGTTCCGCCGTCAGGTGCGGCTTCTCAAGGAGATGGGCTGCGACTCGATACGGACGGCGCACAACATTCCGTGTTCGTGGCAGATGGACGTCTGCGACGAGGAGGGAATGATGGTGATGGCGGAGTCGCTCGACGAGTGGAGGAAGCGCAAGTGCGAGAACGGCTACCACCGCGTCTTCGACGACTGGTGGCGGAAGGACCTCGAGGCGCTTGTGCGCTTCCACCGCAACCATCCGTCCATAGTGATGTGGTCCATAGGGAACGAGATCCCCGACCAGTGCGACGCCGAAGGAACCGCATTGAGCGAAGAGATGGTCGCTTTCGTCCATTCGCTCGACCCGACGCGCCCCGTCACGCAGGGACATTCGTACATGCCCGACGCGATAAAGGCCGGAGGGCCGCAGGCGATGGACATTCCCGGCGTCACGTACCGACTTCCGTTCTACGGCGCGCTTCGCGAGGCGTCGCGCTACGGCGGCGTGCTGGGAGCGGAGACGGCCAGCACCGTTTCGAGTCGCGGCGTGTACAAGTTCCCCGCAGAGACGACCGTCAACAGGTGCTGGGACGACGGACAGTGCTCGTCCTACGACCTCGGGCAATGCGGTTGGAGCAATCTGCCCGACGACGACTTCGCCATGCAGGACGACAATCCGTGGACGCTCGGCGAGTTCGTGTGGACCGGCTTCGACTACCTCGGCGAGCCTACGCCGTACAAGGAATACTGGCCGTCTCGCTCCTCGTACTTTGGCATCTTCGACCTTGCGGGAATCCCCAAGGATCGCTACTGGCTCTACCGAGCGCGCTGGAACAAGTCCTCGCCGACGCTGCACATTCTGCCGCACTGGACGTGGCCTGGCCGCGAAGGACAGGTTACGCCGGTGTACTGCTACACGAGATGGCCGACGGCGGAGCTTTTCGTAAACGGCAAGTCGCAGGGACGGCGGACGAAGGATGGGTCGTCTCGCCTCGACAGGTACCGCCTGCGATGGAACGACGTCGTATACGAGCCTGGCGAATTGAAGGTTGTTGCGTATGACGCCCAGGGACGCAGGGCGGGCGAAGAGGTGGTTCGCACCGCAGGCGAGCCGTGCCGCATCGAGGTTTCCGCCGACCGCGTGACGCTTGAACCTCCGTCCGGCCTCACGACTCCCGACCTCGCGTTTGTGACGGCGAGCATTGTTGACAGGGACGGCAATCTCTGCCCCGACGCAGACGCCTTACTTGACTTCAAGGCCAGCGGATCGGTGAAGTTCAAGGCGGTGTGCAACGGCGATGCGACGTCAACCGAACGATTCGTAGATCCGTCCATGAAGGCGTTTCACGGACGGATAGTGGCGGTGGTCGAGGCGAGCGCCATTGGCGAAGGAAGTCTTGCCGTCTCGTCCGCCGGACTTGAGTCCGCGAAAGTGGTTTTCTCGGTGACGCCGAGGAACTGTCAACGCATGGAAAAGACCATCGAGTGAAAGTTTTCATCCGGCATTCAATATGAACAGACGCGAATTCATAACAGGCGTGGCTTCAGCCGCCGTGGGCATGGCGGGAGTGTGGATGGCGCGGCGCGTATATGGCGCGGAATGCGCGGTGAAACCGACGCGGGTGCGGCTCGGGTTCCTGAGCGATTCCCACTACGCCAACGTCGACTATGCCTGGGCCGGCGACGACCGTTTCTTCTTCGCGTCGCTCGCCAAGATGCGCGCGGCGGTCGCCAAGTTCAACGAACTGAAGCTTGACATGGCGGTCGAAGGCGGCGACATGACGGACTGGTCGAGGATCGGCGCATCGGCCAAGGGCGAGAAGGACGAGGCGCTCACGAACGCCGCGTTCGACGAATTCGAGACCGAGTTTCTCAAGTTCAACGGTCCGTGCTATCACGTCCCCGGCAATCACGACTTCTGCAGCTTTGCGCCGGAGGAGTTCTACGCGCGGGTGAAGAACGCCGGCGCGCCGATGACCGAGGGCTACTATGCGTTCACCAAGAACGGCATCCGCTTCATCGTGCTTGACGCGAACTACGGAACAGGCGACCGCCACTACTCGAAGGACTGGCCGTGGAGCTGGACCGACTCCAATGTCTCGTCAGCGCAGCTGAAGTGGCTTGAGGGCGAGCTTGCGGCGGCGAAGGGGCCGTGTGTCGTGTTCTGCCACGAGATACTGCATCCGGACGGCGCGAAGGGCCACGTCGTCAAAAACGCCGCGGCGGTACGCACGATCCTTGAGACGAGCGGCAAGGTCAAGACCGTCCTCATGGGCCATCAGCACTCGGGTCTCTGCGAGGAGCTGAACGGCATCCTCTACTATGCGATTCCCGCGCAGGTGACGAAGAGCCGGAACACCAACAGCTTCGCCGAAGTCGACATCCTGGGCGACGGCTCTGCGTCCATCACGGGTTACTTCCTTGCCCAGAGCTGGAAGAAACAAATCGCGGACAAGTCCATTTAGTGAAAGTTTTCACCCAAGATTCACCATGATCATGAAGAAGAGTTACGTGCTGATCGCCTTGGCGCTGCCGGTTGCGTGTGCGTTCGCGCGAACGCAGGAGATTCCATTGGTCGAGGGCCTGAAGGTGGGTGAAACGCCTTCACGGTCAGTCCCGAAGCCGATCTACGATGCGGAACCGGGATTTCTCGAGCTCTACGACAAGGCGTGGGAACTTGCCCGGGCGCATATCCACGTGACGAAGGGGATGCCGGCGGAACGCTACATGGACGAGGCGTTCTGGGACTCGGACATCTGGATATGGGACTCGTGCTTCATGACGTTCTTCTGCAAGTACGCGCCACGGGAGTTCCCCGGCATAGAGACGCTCGACAACTTCTATTCGCTTCTCCTTGAGGACGGCAAGTACAAGCCCGTCATGGTCAAGTGCGACAATCCTTGGGCGAAGGAGGGACTAGGCAACCTGACGCCGCTCTCGGTGCACATTCCCGACAACCCGCCGCTGATGGCCTGGGCGGAGCTCGAGTACGCGAAGCAGACGGGCGACCGGTCGCGGCTTGAGCGCGTCCTGAAGACCGGGCGCCAGCTGCCTCGCTACTACGAATTCGTCGAGAACCTCAAGCCAGGGTGGTGCGTGCCAGGCGTCAGGATACCCGTCCGCGCATGGCGGACGGGAAACGGCTTTCACTGGGCTGGCGGACAGAGCGGCATGGACAACACGCCGCGAGGGCGCGAGGGGGCGACATGCGAACGCGACCGTCCGGAAAACCCCGACCTCCTGTGGGTTGATCTGCTCGCGCAGCAGTCCTTGGCTGCGGATTCGATCGCCGGCGCCTTCGAGCTTTTGGGCGATAATGCGGCGGCGGGAGAATGGCGGAGAAAACGCGATGAAAAGAATGCGCTCCTGAACCGCATTTACTGGCAGCCCGACGACGGCTACTACTACGATGTCCTCGAGCCGACGCTCCGGCCCTGCAAGGTGACGACCGTCGCCTCGTTCTGGGCGATGATGTGCGGCGCGGCGTCGTCCGAACAGGCGCGTCTCATGTGCGACAAGGTGCGTCCCGGCGGCGAGCTTTCGGTAGAAGCGGGGGTTGCGTCACTTTCGACGAAGGACGCGGACTTCCATCCGAGCGGCAAGTACTGGCGCGGCGGAATGTGGCTGCCGACGAGCTACATGACGGTCAAGGCGCTCGAGAAGTATGGCGAATTCAAGCTGGCGCGTGAAATCGCGCTGAAGACGATCCGCCACCAGCTCGCGACATACAAGACGTACGAGCCGCACACGATCTGGGAGACCTATGCGCCGAACCGTCCGATGCCTGGGACGCATCCCGACGGCCGGACGCGCGTCACGCCTGATTTCTGCGGCTGGTCGGCGCTTGGTCCCATCTCGATGCTGATCGAAAACGTCATAGGCATCTACGACGCCAACGCCGTCACGCGCGAGCTGTTCTGGCGTCTGCCGCCGCGAGAGGAAGGCCGTGTCGGCGTTCTTGGCTACCGTTTCGGCGACATCGTCTGCGATCTCGTGAGCGACGGGGATGCCGTCACGGTGACGAGCAGCGCCGCGTTCACGCTTTGGCTGGACGGCGTCCGTTGCGCGGTAAAGGCCGGCGCGAACTCCTTTGCCGCGCCGCGCGCGTTCTCTGCCGCGCTGCAACAAGAATGATTGAAAAAGGAGAAAAATGAAAGTAAGACTTGGAACATCAAAGAAGGAGCAATCAAATGAGGCAGAATAGAGTCAGGCAGATGAGAATGTGTTTTGCGGTTCTTGCGGCTGCGGTAGTTGCCGCATCGTCGGCCGCACGTGGAGACTCGGCTCCGGCGGGACAGGGCGTGGCTCTTTCCACAGAAATCGCGGCGCGTCACCAAAAGGTCGCCCGCGCTGCGGCGGCCGAGGGAATCGTCATGCTCGAAAATAACGGCGCGCTGCCGCTCGCGAAAGGCTCGACAGTCGCGCTCTTTGGCGAGTGGCGCGACTACAAGACCGGCGGCGGCGGATCTTCGGAGGTCAAGCCGTCACGCATCGTCGGATTTGCCGAAGGATTTGCCGAGGCAGGCTTTGTAGTGGATGACGTAAGCCGAGAGACGGCCGTTTACGTCATGTATCGCAAGGCTTTCGAGTGCGTGGACATGGCGAGGGAGAGCTACAATGTTTCGGAAAAGGAACGGGGCGAACTTGCCGCGCTTCGCGAAAAGGGCTTCAAGAAGATTGTCCTTGTTGTAAACGGCGGTCTGCTGCCCAATGTGCGTCCGCTGCGGGAGGACGGACTAGTCGATGCGGTTCTGTTTACGTGGTATCCTGGGCAGGAGGGATGCGCGGCGATCGGCGACATCCTCTGCGGCGCGGCGAATCCGTCCGGACGCCTTGCCGCGTCCGTCGCGAAGACGCTGGAGGATTTTCCGTCCGACCGCACGTTCATGGCGTCGCCGGACTACGTTCCCTATGAGGAGGATGTCTACGTAGGCTACAGGTACTTCGAGACGATTCCAGGCGCAAAGGACAAGGTCGCGTATCCCTTCGGGCATGGGCTGAGCTACAGCGAGTGGAAAGTTGAAAGTGTAAATTGTAAAATGGGGAGCGGGGAACAGGGGACGGGTAACGGGGAACAGAAAGGTGGAATGATCTCCGTTAATGTCAAAGTCACCAACGTCGGCAAGGTCGCGGGGAGGCGTTCCGTTCTATGCTACACTTCGCAGACCGGTGGGCTTGTGGATCATCCGGCCATGGAGCTGAGGGCGTTCGCCAAGACACGGCTTCTTGCGCCGGGCGAGAGCGAGACCCTGTCCATTTCCTTTGCCCGAAACGACCTTGCGTCGTTTGACGACGAAGGCTGGAGCGGGAAAGTCGGATCGTGGGTGATTGACTGCGGCAGATACGCTGTTCTCGTCGGCGGAAGCGTCCGCGAAGTCGTAGAGGCGGGTTCGTTCGAAGTGCCGGCGGCGGAAATCATTTCCACTCCCGGAATAAAGAGCCGTCCGGACGTGCTTGCGAAGCGCATGAGGGCGGATGGATCGGACGGCGCGCGCGAAGTGAAGTACTGCGGCAAGGACGGCATCGAGTGGCGTGGGAAAAACGACTATCCAAAGGAGACGCATGGCGAGCTGACGCTTTTCGACGTCGCCTCCGGCAAGGCGACGATGGACGCGTTTCTCGACCAGTTTGCGCTCGCCGATCTCCTGAAGCTGACCCACGGGCATCCCGCAATCGCCAAGGGCGGGACGGGGTCCATCGGCGGCGGTCTGGAGAAATACGGCATACTTGCCGCGCAGACGTGCGACGGTCCGTGCGGTGTGCGGCGCGAAGTGCCGTCGACGGCGTTTCCGTGTGCGGCGCTCATTGCGTGTTCGTTCGACAAAACTCTTGCGTACGACATCGGACGGGTGATCGGAGAGGAGGCGGCGGACGTAGATTTCGACCTTCTTCTCGCGCCGGGACTCTGCATCCACCGCCATCCGCTCTGCGGACGCAACTTCGAGTATTTCTCCGAAGATCCTTACGTCGCCGGTGCGATGGCATCCGCATACGTGCAGGGTGTTCAGTCAACGGGCGTAGGCGCGACGCTCAAGCACTTCTGCTGCAACAACCGCGAGACCAACAGACGGCTCGCGAGCGCGGTAGTGTCCGAAAGGGCGCTTCGCGAGATTTACCTGCGCGGATTCGAACGCGCCGTCAAGGAGGCGAAGCCATGGGCGATAATGACGAGCTACAACCACATAAACGGACTTGCCGCGAGCGCGCATCCAGGAATACTGAAGGGTATTCTCCGGGACGAGTGGGGTTTCGAAGGCGTGACGATGACCGACTGGTTCACGTCGCAGCCGATGTGGCGCGAGCTCAACAGCGGCAACGACGTGAAGATGAGCCACGACCTCGACCTCTTCACCGACCGCGCCACATGGTGCACCGGACTTGGCGAGCGCAACGCGCTTGAGGCGTACAAAGCCGAATACGCCGCGTACGTCTATCTCTATCGCGACAGCGTGCGTTCTTCGGCCAGGCGCGTCTGCGAGCTTGTGATGAAGTCCCGTCGCTTCAGGGGAACGAGGCGTTGAAGACGGAGGTGGAAGGCTGCTGCTCCAACGCAGGTGGGCGGAATTTGCAAGCTGGAGAACCGAATCAGGAAAGGCAGGACAGCGAAAATGAGAATCGTTTGCGGAATGATCTTGGCGCTGCAAGCCGCGTGTGCGTTCGCGTGGACGCAGGAGATCGCGCCTTGCCTTTCTTCCGCCTGGCTGTATCCCCAGATGGACATGGAGCTTTTCCGCGTACATCAGATGCGGGACGACGTACGGCGCGCAGGTCTATACGCCTATCATCCGGGCGTGTTGCCGCCACTGCGCGACAAGGCTGAGTTCCGCCGCGTGTGCGCCGAAGACGACCCGCTGCCTGAGGCGTTCCGCAGGATTTCCGAAACGCACTACGATTCCGCCGAAGGACGTCGCTACGTGACGGTCGCCGGCGGGTTGATGGGCGGGGGTGCGATCCGTTCTGCGGAGACGAACTGGGAGGCGAGGGCCTTTGACGGGAGCTGGCTTCCGGTCGCCGCGTATCCAGACGCGCCGGTGCCTCCGCACCGCGAGCGGCTGCCTGAGGACCGCTCCTTCGTCGGGCTTGTGGCGACGAACGGATGGTACGATGCGCTCGCGGAGCAATTCGCGTACGTCGAGTGTCGGGCCAATGCAGAGCCGAGGCTCTTCGTCGGCGAGTCCATCCCCGAGATGCTGGCGGAAAAGCCGGAGGATTTCGAGTATGACGCGACGATGGACGAAGTGTCGGACGGCTGCTGGCGGACGCGTCATGCGCTTGCATTCCGGTATCTGCGCTTTGGATCCGAAGTGACGAACGTCAAAGTCGTGCCTGTCGGACGGCGGCGTCCCGTGAAGGGCCGGATCGTAACGGACAACGCCCGCTGGCGGAAGATGGTCGAGGTCGGCGAACGGACGCTGGCGCTGTGCTCGAACGACTTCTTGGTGGACGGCATCAAGCGCGACCGCCTGCCGTGGGGAGGCGATTTGACCGTGTCTCTCATGGCGGATGCATACGTCTATGGCGACGCGGAAATTGCGCGGCGGACTTTATCTGTCATGGACGCCTACGAAGGCGATGTCAATGGAATCGTAACGTATTCGATGTGGACGGTTGTCTCGCACGACCTCTACCAGCTTTATTTCGGGGATGCGCAGTTTCTCCGGGACCGCTGGTGGCGGATCAAGGCGCGCATCGGCGACCTTATGTCCCGCACGGACGAGACCGGTTTTGTCGTGCGCGGTCTCGATTGGGTCTTTATCGACTGGGCGAAGCCGAAGTCCAATACGGCGCTGCAGGCGATATGGTATGGATCGTTGCAGGCGGCGGCGCGACTGGCGGACCGCGTAGGCGATCCGCAGGCGGACGACTACCGCGCCTTGGCCGCAAAGGTCCGCGAGAGCCTGAACAATCTTGCGTGGGACGAGGCGCGCGGTCTCTACAGGGCCGATCCTACGGATGCGGCGGTTTTCGGCCGGCAGGCGAACATCTTTGCAGTGGTCTTCGGCGTGGCCGACGACCGTCAGTCGGCCCTGATCGGCGACGAGCTTGCCCACGATCGTCTGCCGCCTGTCGGGACGCCCTACGTCTTCGGCTGGGAATTGGTGGCGCTGGCGCGGACGGGACATGCAGACGCATTTTTCTTGGGACTCGAGCGGATCTTCGGCGGCATGCTCGACAATGGCGCGACGACGTATTGGGAAAGCTACGACCCGAACGAGACTGGTGATGGGCGATACGCATTCTACGGACGGCCGTGGGCGAAGAGCCTTTGTCACGTCTGGAGCGCATGGCCGGCCTTCATCTTCGTTTCGGAAGGTCTGGGCATCCGGCCTACCGCCGACGGCTGGCGAACATGGTCGCATCGTCCGCTGCCCGGGTGCGGGAACTTGAAAGCTGAGATTCCAACGCCGGACGGGATTCTCCGTCTTGACGGAGCGAACAACTGAAAGGAGACGACTGATGAAGAAGCTGATTATGTTGGCTGTAATGGCCTTTGCGTTCTCAAGTAAGGCTGAGACCATAGTTGTCGAGGCCGAGTCCTTCAAGGACTGGGGCGGATGGGTTAACGATACGCAGTTCATGGACCAGATGGGTTCGCCGTATCTTCTGGCGCATGGCATGGGCAAGCCCGTAGCCGACGCGAAGACGACGTTCCAAGCAAAGGGTGGCAAGTACAACGTCTGGGTGCGGACAAAGAACTGGACTGCGCCTTGGTTTCCTGGCGTTGGCGCTGGGATGTTCAACCTCGTCGTCAACGGCGAGAAACTTTCCCAGATGTTCGGTTGCCAGGGTGACGGTGAATGGCTGTGGGTCAAGGCGGACGACGTGGCGCTCAATGATGGCGAGAACGTGCTTGCGTTGCACGACCTCGACGGATTCGACGGACGTGTCGATGCGGTCGTCTTCACGACCGAGGCCGATTCGTCTGCGATTCGCAACGGGCCGCGCCGTCCGTCGGTTGTCGTCAAGCCTCTTCCGCCGAAGGAGTACGACCTCGTTGTCGTTGGCGGGGGAATCGCCGGAATATGCACGGCGGTTTCCGCTTCGCGCCTCGGTCTTTCAGTTGCGCTTGTCCATGATCGTCCCGTATTGGGCGGAAACAACTCCAGCGAAGTGCGTGTTCACCTTGGTGCATACCAGAATCTTCCGCCGTATCCGCGGCTTGGCGACGTCCTTGCGGAGTTCGGGCCGAAGGCTGGCGGCAATGCGCGCGAGGCGTCCGTTTACGAAGATGAAAAGAAGCTATCAGTCGTCAAGGCGGAGGAGAACATAAGGCTCTTCCTCAACGAGCACGTGAATGCTGTGAAGACAAACGGAACAGGCCGTATCCTCGCTGTTTGCTCCGTCAACACCAAGACGGGCGTCGCGACCTGGTTCGAGGCGGCGAACTTTGTTGACTGCACTGGCGACGGAACGGTCGGCTACCTCGCAGGCGCCGACTTCCGCATGGGGCGCGAGGCGAAGGCTGAAACCGACGAGCCGGACGCGCCCGAGAAGGCGGACATGATAACGATGGGAGCGTCGGTGCAGTGGTATGCGGGGAAGGCGGCCGGAGATGCGGCGTTTCCGTTCCGTCCGTGGATGCTCAAGACGATCAACGAGGCGAACTGCTCGCCGCACCTTCGCGGCGACTGGTGGTGGGAGGCGGGACTCGGACGCGACCAGATCGCTGAGGCGGAGCACATCCGCGACTATGGGCTCCTCGTCGCGTTCTCGAACTGGGCGTTCGTAAAGAACGGCTACTCCAAGAAGGAATCGTTCGCTGACAAGGAGCTCAAGTGGGTTGCGTACAACGCTGGACGCCGCGAATCGCGCAGGCTTCTCGGCGACTTCATCCTTGACCAGAACCACCTAAGAAACAAGGATTTCCAGCCAGACGGCACTTGCGCGACGACGTGGACAATCGACTTGCACCTCCCGAAGACTGCTGAGGAGTCGAAGTTCGATGGCGAGTCGTACCAGTCCAATTCGCTTAACGAGAATATCTGGCCGTATCCTGTTCCCTACCGCTGCCTCTACTCGCGAAACGTGCCGAACCTTTTCATGGCGGGGCGCGACATTTCCGTCACCCACATCGCGCTCGGCACGACTCGCCTCATGCGCACGCACGGCATGATGGGCGAGGTCGTCGGCATGGCGGCGAGTATCTGCAAGAAGCACAACTGCAATCCGCGCGACGTCTACACGACGCATTTGGACGAACTGAGGTATCTTATGACGAAGGGCGTCGGCGATGGCAAGAAGCATCCGCGCCAGGACTACAACGTCCAGCAGTCTCTTGATCCCGACATCAAGGCGAAGCACGCGGAGAGCGTGAAAGGTAGAATACTCTGATCCGTGGAGCGAGTAAGAAAGGATGGGTGCATAGATGAGAACTATATGCGTAACAACTCTATCCGTGATGCTCTTGACCGCTTTCTGCGGCGGCGCTTTTGGCTCGGCGCATGGTCGTCCGACTGGTGAACTGCAGGAAAAGGCGCAGGCGCCAGCGTTCAAGACGCTTGGCGCGATGATCGACGTTTCGCGCGGTAGGGTCCCTACCGTCCCATACCTCAAGACGAGCTTCGAGCGGATGGGCAAGATGGGCTACAACGCCGTCATGCTATACACCGAGGATACCTACAAGCTTGACGGCGTCCCGAAGTGGGGCTACATGCGCGGCGGATACACGAAGGACGACATCAAGGAGCTCAAGGCGGTGGCCAATGCTAACGGACTCGAGCTCGTCCCCTGCATCCAGACGCTCGGGCATCTGGAGAAGTACCTCCGCTGGCCGGACAGCGCGGCGGTGAAGTGCAACGATTCGACGCTGATCGTCGGCGAGCCGAAGACGTACGAGCTCGTCGACAAGATGATCTCGTTCTGGCAGGAAGCCGTCGGCGGAAGCCGCATCCACATCGGGATGGACGAGGCGTGGGGCTTCTGGGAAGGCGAGTACCAAAAGCGCAACGGCAAGAGACCGAAATTCGACATCTTCCTTGAGCATCTCCAGAAAGTCTGCGAAATATGCAATCGCCACGGCTTCACGGACATCATGATCTGGAGCGACATGTTCTACCGCATGGGATCGTCCAAGGGCGACTACTACGACGTCAACGCGACGCCCTCGCCAGAGCTTTCCGCCAAGATCCCGAAGTGCGTCCGCCTTGTCTACTGGGACTACTACCACGACGATCCGGCGTTCTACGGCAAGATGATCGACGGACACGTCGCGCTCAACGGCAAGCCGGTCCTTGCGGGCGGCATCCAGACGTGGAACCACTTCCTGCACCACCGCGACAAGACGCTGAGTACCACGAAGGCGTTTATCGCCGCAGCGCAGGAGAAGGGGTGCGACGAGATGTGGTTCACGATGTGGGGTGACAACGGCGCATACTGCGTTCCTGAAACTGCGGAAGAGGGGCTTTTCGCCTGCGCCGAAATCGCAGCCGGCCGCACGGCCGAGCCAACGGACGAGAACTGCAGGCGCTTCCGCGCCATTACGGGCAAGGACTACGCGGCGCTCGTGCGCCTTGGCGCCACTGTAGAGCCGCTTTCCCGTGCGGTAGGCGGCTGGAAGTGGGAGGGGGATTTCCTTTACGACGATCCGCTGTACATGGCCAACCTGCGAAACGCGATGGAGAAGAAGGGCAAGGATGCCCATAAGCTGTTGGCCGACTGGCGCGAGAAGATGGTCGCGGCTTTTAACGTGCCTGACGTTCCGGCGGCGGAGGCGTTCAACCGTGCGCTTTTGGCCCGCCTCGACTACGAGCTCGCGGCACTTGAGGCATGGAAGACGAAGGACCGCGCCAAGCTCGAGAACGTCGCTGCGCTTTTGGCGAAGGCGGTGGAGGCGATGCGCGAGTTCTGCCGGCTCTACCGCGAAGACTGGCTCGCCACGTCGCGTCCCTTCGGCTTCGAGCTGATCCAGAAGCGCAATGCGTCCGCGCTGGAGCGTTTGGAGGAGACCAAGCGCCGCTTCGACGATTTCATGTCCGGCCGTGCCGCGACCATCGAAGAGTTCGACGAGGCCATGCAGCCTTTCGGCGCGCCGAGCAGCCGGGAGGTCACCGCGTGGTGACGGCAATCCCAACAGCATTTCGCCAGACAAATTCCATAGGGAAAGTATCAGCCGAAAGCAAAAGAAAGGCAGAAATCCATGACAACGCGAAGCATGAACAGGAAGGCAGTGTTGACAATCGGCCTTGCGCTTGGTGCAGCTTCCGCATTCGCGGCAATTCGTGCGGTTTCGCACGACATGTACGGCGGGAACGCGAACAGCTGGCAGGTGAAACGCCACGCCGAAAAGATGTCCGTTGTCACGAACGGCGGCGCGAAAGTGGTGTTCATCGGCGATTCCATCACCCACTTCTGGGAGAGCGCCGGCAAGGCGCAGCTTGAGAAGTACTATTTCGAAGGCGACATGAAGATGCTCGACCTCGGCATTTCCGGCGACCGCACGGAGCACGTCCTCTGGCGCCTGAACGAGGGCGGTGAGCTCGACGGCTACGAGGCGAAGTGCATCCTTCTGATGATAGGCACGAACAACACCGGCCACCGTCCGATCGAGAAGGAGCCGCCGGGCGACACCATTCTCGGCATTCGCGAGATACTCAAGACCATACGCGCAAAGCAGCCGAAGGCGACGATAGTCTTGACGGCGATCTTTCCGCGCGGTGCGACGGCCGACGACCCGTCCAGGATTCGCAATGAAATCGTGAACAAGGAGATCATGAAGTTCGCAGATGGCAAGACGGTCTTCTGGTGCGATTTCAACGACCAGTTCCTCACGGCCGACGGGCAGCTTTCGCCCGACGTATTCCCCGACCGCCTGCACCCGAATGCCCTTGGCTACGAGATCTGGCACTCCGCCGTCAAGCCGTACATCGACTACGCGCTTTCCGACGGCAAGCTCCCCGCGCCGGCGAACCGCTATGCGTCCCGCATCAACGACAGGGTCTTCCGCATGAATCAGCTGGCCAGCGAGTTCCCCGTATCGCGCATCCGCAACGAGGGGTTCGGCGAGCCGGACTGGTGGCTCGACAGGCTTCTCAGGAACCGCAACCAGATTTTCGAATGCGGCGGCGAGATAGACCTCGTGTTTTTCGGCGATTCCATTACCCACAACTGGGAGAGGCCCGGCAAGGAGTCGCTTGACGAACTGCGCAAGACGTATTCCGTAATAGAGATCGGGTACTCCGGCGACAAGACCGAGAACCTTCTTTGGCGCGGGGAATACGGCGGCGAGCTCGACGGATACAAGGCAAAGTGCGTTATGCTCATGATCGGCACGAACAACACGTGGCACAGGAACGACAAGCCGGAGGCGATCGCAGACGGAATCCGCAAGATACTCGAACTCATTGCCCGCAAGCAGCCCGAGGCGACGACGCTGCTCCTTCCGATCTTCCCGTTTGGCGCGAACGACGCGGATCCGAAGCGTATCAACAACGAAAAGGTCAATGCGATCATTAAGGGCTACGCGGACGGGAAGAAGGTCATCTGGGTTGACTTCAACTCGAAGTTTCTTGATGAAAAGGGCGACAACATCGCGCTCATGCCCGACCACTGCCATCCGAATGCGCAGGGTTACTCTGAAGTGTGGCTTCCTGCCGTTCTCCCGTACTTTAGGGAAATCTGCGGGAAATGAACGCCGTGATCGCCCCCGCCGTCCAAAAGCTCTCCGCCGAAACAGTCCGCAAGTGCTTCGATCTGAAACGATAAAAGGAGCCAACGAAAATGAATAAATTGTACGTAACAATTCTCGCTGCGTTCGCCGTGGCGACAAGTGCGGTTGGCGCGGAGTCAGTCAACCCGGAGTCCGGGGTTGGGATTCCTCCGCCCGTGCGCCTTGCGTACAACTACTGCACCCTCGGCTACACCTTCGCCTACTACGGCGACAAGGAGTGGGAAGTGGAGATTGACCGCCTGGCCAAGGCTGGCTACAACGTTGCGACCGTCATGGACGGCACGTACAAAGTCTGGCAGATGACACTCCGCGACCTTGGTTGCGACGAAAAGGACATCCTCGCGTTCATCCCCGACGAGTGTGCGCGCGTCTGGTGGCTGATGGGCAACCTTGAAGGCGAGGGAGGGCCGCTTGACCAGGCGATGATCGAAGAAGACGCACGGCGCGGCCGCTTCATCTGCGAGAAGATGCGCGAGCGCGGCATCGAGCCTCTTCTCGAGGGCTTTTTCGGAATGGTTCCGACCTGGCTTGGCGAACGCGACCCTTCGCTCCGCACCGTCCCGCAGGGCAACTGGGGCGGCGACGAAATCGCTTACAATCGTCCGGCCCTTCTTGCCCCGACGAGCGAGGCATTCGCGCGCTTCGCCGCGATTTGGTACAAGAACCTAGAAAAAGTCTACGGCATCAAGCCGAAGTACCTCGCCGGGGACCTCTTCCATGAAGGCGGCAAGACAGGCGACCTTGATGTGACGGCATCAGTCCGCGCCGTGCAGGTCGCCCAGCAGGCTGCGTTCCCCGGCGTGACGTGGGTCGTGCAGGCGTGGCAGTCGAACCCGACGGAGGCTGTCCGTGCCGGACTCGATCCGCGCTTCACGCTCATCGAGCGGCTCGTGTACGACATGAGTCACGGCTCGGAAGTGTACTGGATCGAAGGCTTCGGCGAACTTCCATGGATATGGTGCGAGGTGCTGAACTTCGGCGGCAACCACGGACTCTACGGCAACCTGAGGACTTTCGCCCGCATGGGCCGCGCCGCAAAGGGCCCTGCGGCCAAGACGTTCCGCGGCTACGGTTCGCTCTCGGAAGGTTTCTTCACGAATCCAGTGTGCTCCGAACTTTTCGAGGACATGATGATGCGTCCTCTTGGGACGGAATTGACGGATGACGAACTCGCCGCATGGCTCGACAACTGGGTGGACAAGCGCTACGGCCTATCGAACTCGAACTCCAAACTCAAACTCCACGAAGTGTGGAGGATTCTAGCCGAAACGGCATACGCTTGCCCATATCGGCAGCAGGGCGCGGTCGACAACTTGATTTGCGCCGTCCCGGGATGGAAAGTCGTGCACGCGAGGACGTGGGCTCCGGATACCGGGCTCTACTACGATCCTGCGAAGCTCGAGCAGGCCCTGGCGCTCATGGAGGAAGTCGCAGCGAAGGGAAAACACACAGATGCTTTCAAGTACGACCTTTATGACATCAAACGTCAGGTAGCGGCAAACAGGCTTCGCGCCCTGATGCCGCGCCTGAAGGACGACCCTGCCGCCCGCAGGGAGTTCATCGAAGTCGGCGAATCGATGTGCGATCCCAAGGCATACGTGCCGGAGGAATTCCGCCTCTCGTATTGGGAGGAACTCGCTCGCCGCCGCGCCGGGGAGCGTGGTGTCAAGGCCTGGCACCGCATGATAACGACCTGGAAGGATCCAGCCGCCGGCCATACGCAACTTGAGGACTACGCCAACCGCGAATACCCCGAACTCATCCGCGACCACTACCTGCCGCGCTGGAAGAAATTCTTCGCCGAGAATGCGGAGGAGTGAATCTACCATAAAATGCCGAAAAGAAATTCAGGAGAAAGGAAATGAAACGATTGTACGGAGCTATTCTCGCGGTGATTGCCGTGGCGACAAGTGCGGTTGGCTCGGAGCATGGTCGTCCGGCCGGCGAACTGCAGGAGAAGGCGCAGGCGGCGGATATTGCCGTAGACGGCTGTGCGGACGTGCGCGTTTCGCAGACGGAGTGTCCGATTTCCAATGGAGCAATGATTGAGGCGATCTGAAAATGCATGTCACAAACGGTAAAGTAAGGAAGAAGAACATGAAAGTCAGACTTGGGACAATCTTTGTCGCCTTTGCGGCTGCTGTATTTGGTGGATCGGCTTTGGCGGGATTGCCGTCGCAGGCGGGCGCGTCGGCCAAGGCGTATGACGCCAATTGGGAGTCGCTAAACACTCGGCCATGTCCGCAGTGGTGGAAGGACGCCAAGTTCGGCATATTCATCCACTGGGGCGTTTACTCCGTCCCGGCGTTCGCGCCCTGCGGCAAGGACAGCGTTTACGACTGCTATGCGGAGCATTACGCAAACCCCGAGCGTTGGAAGGACGGTTCGGAGACCGTTGCCTACCACACAAAGCACTATCCGGACAAGTCGTACAACGACTTCGCGGCGGATTTCAAGGCGGAGAACTTCGATCCATCGGCATGGGCCGACCTCTTCCGCCGCGCCGGTGCGAAGTACGTGGTGCTGACCTCCAAGCACCATGACGGATTCGCCCTCTGGCCTTCCGCGCAGTCGCCGTACTTCAACGCTGCGGACATTGGGCCGAAACGCGATCTCTGCGGTGACTTGACTGAAGCCGTTCGCGCGGCGGGTCTCCGCATGGGCTTCTACTTTTCGCTTCTCGAATGGCGGCATCCGCTCTACAACAAGGACGACATCGGCCAGTTCGTGGAGCGTGTCGATCTGCCGCAGTTGAAGGATCTCGTTGTCCGCTACAGGCCGGAGATCGTCTGGACCGACGGCGAATGGGACTACCCGTGGCAGGTCTGGCGCGGGCCGGAGTTCCTTGCGTGGCTCTACAACGAGTCGCCCGTGAAGGACATGGTTGTCGCAAACGACAGGTGGGGCAAGGGTTTTAGGGGCAAGTGCGGCGACCACTACACGACCGAATACGAGGACATTGCGCACGACGGAAAGGCGAGCGACTCGCATCCGTGGGAGGAGTGTCGCGGCATCGGGCTTTCGTTCGGCTACAATCGCTTCGAGACAACGGAACACTATCTCTCGAACGAGGCCTGCATAGAGACGCTTTGCGACAAGGTGTCTCGCGGCGGCAACCTGCTTCTCAACATCGGACCGACGGCGGACGGACTGATTCCCGTAATAATGGAAGAGCGGCTTCTTGCCATCGGAAAGTGGCTGGCGGTGAACGGCGAGGCGATCTACGGCACGACCGCTTGGGAGAAGCATCCCAAAGACATGAAGAAGAACCGCGTCTATTTCACCAAGAAGGGCGGCGACCTCTACGCAATCGCGTTTGGCTCTGCGGAGAAGATAGTCGTCCCGGACGTTGGCGAAGTCAAGTCGGTCTCGCTTCTCGGCAGCGACCGCGAGGTTTCATGGCTGCGCGTCGGCGGCGCAGTCGAAATCGACATGCCGCTCTTCCGCCAGGGCGCCGCCCCATGCGACCACGCGCTCGTGTTCAAGATTGAGGAATAGCAGACGGCAAGGCGATTTTGTGCGCCTCGTCCTTTCGGCGACCACCGGATCCGGCGAAACCGGCACCGCCAAGTGGATGACGGCGGAGCAATGACGGAAAAGCCGCCGGAGTCTTTCCGCACCGATTCCTACGCCGGCTGCTTCGCGCTGCACCAGTTGCCATAGACCCCGGCGAAGATGTTGGGGATGCGTTTTCATATTCCAATTTCACATCAGATTGTTTCAGTCCAATATTTAGCCTTTTTAATCATCGCCCGTGCCGTCATCGGCGAATGTAGGACTTTCTTCCCTATGATGATACACCTTGTGGGTCTCGAAACGGAAGTTCTCGCGCTTTGAGTATGGATGCGACTGACGCCATTCATAAAAGGCTGTTGCGTACTCCCTCCAATAGTCTCCCCATCTTGCTGCGGCGGCTTTGATTTCGTCGGGCTTTGTAAGCATCTGGGAGGAGAAGCCGCTTATGGGCTCGGGAAGAGTGCGCGCCAGCCATGATCCGATTGTGCGCGGCGAGCATGTACCGA
>JAEEGL017434695.1_pt1 | contig 21671 bp, 16 predicted proteins | sample 9134231 | NCBI WGS metagenome assembly JAEEGL01 (sample SAMN16246548, study PRJNA631951) | gut metagenome | biome: gut microbiome; feature: rumen; material: fiber-attached | host: Bos | place: Iran: Karaj | collected 2018-10
TCGCCCTTAGGGGTTTGTTCAACCACCATCGGTACTAAAGAACTGTTTAAAATCTCTGCATTATTCATCGTTTTTTTCCTTATATATAATAAACTTTCGCTATTAAAGCACACCTTTGATTAATATTTCCTAAACAAACGACGATTTCTGTCGCATTGGCATTGTTATAACAAAAAAAGATGCCGGTTTCAAGGCATCTTTTGAAAATGGGGCGGATGATCGGATTTGAACTGACGACATCTGGTACCACAAACCAGCGCTCTAACCAACTGAGCTACATCCGCCATAAGCAAATCTTTATTAACCTTAAAAACGGCGAATGTCAATAAGAAAATAAAAAAAATGCAAATTAAGCGGATTGTTACGTTCAAAGCCGCGGAAATATTGCCGATTTTCGGTATAAAACAATAATTTGCGACCGACGGTATATAAAACGAATTTATGTCATAATCTTCAGCTTTTATTTACCATTTTCGTTTTATACTTGACGAAATGCTGATATATGAGGGAAAAATGATAAGAAAAATCGCGTTATTTCTTTTAGTTACGGTTTTAAGTTTAAGCGCCGAAAAAGCGGCGGCGGCAACCTCGTCGATTATGGTTAATGCCGAAAACGGCAAGGTTATGTATGAGATGAATGCCGATGAGCTGCGTTACCCGGCTTCTTTAACCAAACTGATGACATTGTATATTACCTTCAATGCGCTGGAAAACGGACATTTGAAGCTAACCGACAAGCTGAAAGTTTCGGCAACCGCGGCCAGCCGCTCGCCGTCCAAACTCGGGGTGCGCGCCGGCGAAACCATTACGGTTAAGGATGCAATCATGGCGGTTATCGTTAAATCGGCCAACGACTGTGCCACGGTTTTGGCTGAGCATTTTTCCAAAAATGAAGCCGAATTTGCGGTGCTGATGACCAAAACGGCACGTAAACTCAATATGAATCGCACCACTTTCAAAAATGCCTCCGGCCTGCCTAATTCCATGCAAAAAACCACGGCACGTGATATGTCTAAGCTGGCGATGGCGGTATATCATCATTTTCCGCAATATTATAAGTGGTTTTCGGTACAAAGCTTTAAATATAAAGGACAGCTGATTACCGGACACAATCATCTTTTGAATACTTTTTCCGGCGCCGACGGCATGAAAACCGGATACACCGCGGCTTCCGGCTACAACATTATTACTTCGGCCAAGCGTAGCGGTAAACGCGTAATTGCCGTTACCATGGGACACCGCTATGTGAACGAACGCGATAAAAAGGCAGCTGTGATGATGGATAAGGGGCTGGGTGCGCTGAAAAAATCCAACAACGTTGATGTGGCGGCCTTAACTCGCTCCATTAACGGCAATACCACTCAGTTGGCTTCGGTTAAATCGGTCAGCCAAAGCACCGGACCGACCACGGCTAAAGCGGCCGCGGCGGCACGCAAGGCTCAAACACAAGCCAAAGCGGTTGCAAGCGTTGCTCCGACATCCGTTACAACCTCGGCATCAGCGCCGACGGCAAACGGGGCTTATGGCGTTCAGGTAGGGGCTTTTTCCGATTATCAACGCGCCAGAAGTTATGCTAACAGCGTGAAAAACGATTTGGCTAAAAAATATGCGGTATATAATATCAAAGTGGAAGAAACCAAAGTTGCCGATAAAACCATGTATCGTTCCAAGGTGGTTGGCATGGCGAAAAATACGGCCGCGCAGATTTGTAACGGTATGAAAAGCCAGAAAAAATCCTGCATAGTGGTGGCCGAGAGCAATACATACAGCTTGGCGCAAAAATAATGGAAACACCGATTATTGTCATCAGCAGTTCGGCTAAAGGTACGGGCAAAACAACGTTGGCGCTCAATTTGGCGGCGGCATTGTGGTCGGATTCGTATCGGGTTAAGCTGTTGGCTCCTCACAATCCGCAAGTGGCGCAATTTATGGAACAGCGACAGGTTTTGCGCGAGCAGAGCGGTGCCGATTTGCCGATGCCGGAAATAATCACAAATTTGGATAATACTGATGACGACGCCGCAAAAAGCGTGATTATCGCCGATATTCCCACCGAAAATATGGCGGATTATGCCGCGGTGTTTGCCAAGGCGCATACGCTGATTACCGTCGGCAAGAGCGCGGAAGATTTTGAGTGGCCGCTTTCACATCCCTATATCAATCTGATTTGGGAGGCCAAAAAGAACATCGCCGCCCGCGGAATTAAGTATTTGAATTGGATTGCGGTGCTGAACCAGACCGACGAGGCAAGCGACGATGTTAAGCAAAGTCTGGCGGCGGCAACCAAACGTTTCGGTTTTCGGGTGGCCGAGCCGCTGCACGACCGCGAGGCCTTTCGTTATATCGATAACGGCTATTGCGCGGCGGATATGGCTGATTTCCGCAAGTTGTTCAAGATGTCGATGTCCGATGTGTATGCCCGACGCGAAATTTTGACTTTAACCGATTTTTTGTGGCAAAAATAAGCATTAAATCATAAAAAAAATAACGACGTCGACGATGTTGGTCGGCGCCTTTGTTTTGCGCAAATATCCGCTTACGAACAAAATGTGTTTAATAAAATAAAAAAAACTTTACCTCGCAATCTTTTTAATGTTACATATATATAACTGATACAATAAAAACAGAAAGGGGTATGCTTATGCTGAAAATCGTTCAAACAACACCGTATACCGACCAAAAGATGGGTACGGCCGGCTTGCGTCGCAAATCAAAAGTCGCTATGCAGGAAAACTATGTCGAAAACTTTGTGCAGAGTATTTTTGATGCCATCGGCGGGGTAAAGGGACAAACCTTTATTTTGGGCGGCGACGGTCGCTTTTATAACAAGGTCGCCATTCAAAAGATTATGAAAATGGCGGCGGCCGCGGGCATGAAAAAAATGATTGTCGGGCAAAACGGCTATATTTCTACCCCGACAGCCTCGCGCGTGCTCTTAAAAAATCATGCCGACGGCGGTTTTGTGCTGACGGCTTCACATAATCCGGGCGGCCCGAACGGCGATTTCGGCATTAAATACGCCATCGCTTCCGGCGGACAATGCCCGACGAGTTTGAGCGATAAAATTTATGAAAACACCAAAAAAATCACTCAATATACCATTTTGGACGCGCCGGATGTCGATTTGAGCCAAATCGGCACACAAAAACTCGGCGATATGGAAATTGAAGTCATTGATTCGCTTAAAGACTATATCGACATGATGGAGCGGATTTTTGATTTTGATGCCATTCGCAAGCTGTTTGCCGGCAGTTTTACCATGCGTTTCGATGCGATGAACGCCGTTACCGGTCCGTATGCGCTGAAAATATTTGAAGAAATTTTGGGTGCGCCGAAAGGCTCGGTGGTGCATTATGTGCCGATGGAAGATTTCGGCGGTTTGCATCCGGACCCGAATTTGATATATGCCAAAGAGTTGGTGGATTTGATGTGGTCTGATAATGCGCCGGATTTCGGTGCGGCCAACGACGGCGACGGCGATCGCAATATGATTTTGGGTAAAAAGTTCTTTGTTACTCCGAGCGACAGTTTGGCGATTTTAACCGATAACTATAAGCTGATTCCGGCCTATAAAAACGGTATTTACGGCGTGGCTAAATCGGCGGCGACCTCAACGGCGGTTAAACGTGTGGCCGAAGCGCTCGGTATCGGTTATTACGAAGTGCCGACCGGCTGGAAATATTTTTGCAACCTGATGGACAGTAACCGTATTACTTTCTGCGGCGAAGAAAGCTTCGGCACCGGTTCCAGCCATATCCGCGAAAAAGACGGTATTTGGGCGATTTTATTCTGGCTCAATATCATCGCCGTTACCGGTAAATCGGTAGAAGAAATCGCGCACGAACACTGGCAGAAATACGGCCGCAGCTACTATATGCGCAACGATTACGAAATTGCCGACACCGAAGTTGCCAACAAGCTGATGGCGGATTTGGAAGTTCGTCTGCCGTCGCTGAAAGGCAAAACTTTCGGCGCATATACGGTGAGCGATGCCTATCCGTTTGTTTATAACGACCCGGTGGACGGCAGCTCGACCAAAAACGGCCTGATGGTTTATTTTGCCGATAAATCGCGTATTGTGTATCGTTTATCCGGTACCGGCAGCAGCGGCGCCACGCTCCGCGTTTATTTGGAACGTTATGCTACCGATAATTTTGATGAAAACGTGGAAAAAACGCTGGAAAGTCTGGCCGATGTTTCGCGCGAAATCGCCGAAATTACGGAGAGAACGGGCAAAACCAAGGCCGATTTGCTGACTTAGGCACAAAGGAACGCAAATGCTCAGAAATATCAATAATCGTCGCCCCGACCGGCAGCTGGAAAGGAATTTGCTCTTTCTGGCCTACGCGATTATGCTGACTTCTCTGAGCCTGTTTGCGCTGTTTTTATATCCGCAATTTTCGTTCTATATCATTATTTTGGTGGTGCTATGGAACATTTTATGTATTTTGATTACCATCCGCATTTTGCAGGTCAGCGAAACTGCCATCGGTTTCGGTGCTTTATCCGCCGAACTTCTGAACGATAAAGCAAAATATAATCGTGTCGATAATTCCGAGGGCGAGGCGATTATCATTAATCGAGCGGCGGCGGAGTATTTTCAAAATATGCCGATTATACCGTTTTTGGAACAAAATATCATTGATTCTCCGGCCAATAAAATGGATTTGCAAAAGCTGATTTCGGCGGTCAACAAACTGCAGGTCGCTACGGTCGAGCTTTCCTTAAACCCGAAGCAAGACAGCGTTTTTGTGGTAGAAGAATGGCTCCGCATCAACGTAAAGCCGATTTATTTGAACAAAACGGATATTTTTGAATCCGAGTTTTCGCTCAATAAAATCAAGCGGGAAACCTATATTTATTGGTCAATTGAAAATATTACCGCCTATAAAAACATGGACGCGGTTTTCAAGGGCGAGATGTCATCTTTGCACTCGTTTTTGGACTATTTGCCGGTGGGGTTGTATACTTGCGACGACAGCGGAAAATTAGAGTATATCAATGATACGCTGGCCGAAAAGTTGCATATTGATAAAAACACCGCCGTCAGCAAAACAATCGACGACTTTGTGGCATATAAGCCGGAGCTGTTGCATACGCCGACCGGCGAATATAACGACAACCTGACCTTCAAAACCGCCGACGGTATATTCGAAGCCTATGTGCGGCAACGCAACGTACGCGAAAACAACGAGCTGAAAACCCGCGGTGTGGTGATGTGGGATTTGCCTACCGATGCGCAACTGCAAAATCGTCTGAACATTATCATCGACCGCTTTGAATATTTGCTGGAAACGGCTCCGGTCGGGATTGTTTTGCTCGATAATCAGCTGAATATCCGCGAATTGAACAAATACGTCAAGCCGTTGCTCAATGCCGAAAATCGCGATGTTACGGGGCAAAAGTTCGGCGGCTATCTGAATGCCGACGCGCAGAAGCAATTTAAGCGGATTTTAAGCAAAAAACTGTATCAGACCACGGATAATGTGATTGAGACAGTCTTGAATGACGGCAGCGGCGAGCGCAACGTGCGTTTGGCGATTTATGCCGCGGATAAATATCGCGGCGATGAGGATGAACAAAGCGGCTATATGGTTTATGTTCAAGATACCACCAATCGCCGCAGTTTGGAAATGCAGGTGGCGCAGGCCCAGAAGATGCAGTCTTTCGGTCAGCTTACCGGTATGGTGGCGCACGACTTCAATAATTTGCTGACGGCGGTCGTCGGTTATTGCGATTTATTGTTGCGTCGTCACGGTATCGGCGATCCGTCGTTTGTGGATTTGATTGAGCTGAAAAACAACGTAACCACGGCTATCGGTGTGGCCCGACAGTTGTTGACCGTTTCGCGGCGGCAACCGCTTAATCCGAAGGTGATTGACGCTACCGAGGCCTTTACCGAAAACGACCATCTGATTGCGCGCATTTTGGGCGAAAAAATCAAGTTTAACGTGAATTACGGGGCTGATTTGGGCTATATTCGCGTAGATACGGTACAGCTCTCGCAGGTGTTGCTGAATTTGGCGATTAATGCCCGCGATGCCATGAACGGCGTAGGGGCTTTGACTTTATCTGCCCGTCTTGAACATCTCAATTTGCCGTATCAATACGGTGCCGAAACGATTAAGCCGGGAGATTTTGTGGTAATCAGCGTCAGCGATACCGGCTGCGGCATTCCGCCGGAAAACCTGGAGCGGATTTTTGAGCCGTTTTTCTCCACCAAGAAAAATGTTTTGAACTCCGGTACCGGTCTGGGGCTGGCGATGGTTGACAGCATTGTACGGCAAATGAACGGCTTCCTGAAGGTATACAGCGAGGTCGGTAAGGGGACAACCTTTGAAATTTATCTGCCGTCGTATGTGGATACCGAGAGCGCGCAAAGTCAGGCGGTGGCGGAACAGCCGGCTTCGGAGGTTATTTTGGATAAAACCGGTAATGCGGCGATGACCACCGTTTTGCCGCATTATGCCGACGATAAGAGCCAAAAAATCATTCTCGGGCTCAATGTGGCGGAATTTGACAGTCAGCGCAGTGTTTCTCGCAACCCTGGAGAAATCCGCATTTTGTTTGTTGACGACGAAGACGCGGTGCGGATGGTCGGGGCGCGCGGCTTGCGGCAGAAGGGCTACGACGTGGTTGATTGTATTTCCGCGGAAAATGCCATGGAGCATATTGATGCCGGCGAAAAGTTCGATTTGGTGATTACCGATATGCGGATGCCTGGTATGAGCGGGGCCGAGTTGGCGACGATTTTGCATGAAAGATATCCGGAAATCCTGATTATTCTGGCTTCCGGCTATTCGGAGGAAATCGCCCGCAAAGAGTTGGCCGGCTCACAAGACTTTTTCTTTATAGCCAAGCCGTACGGTCTGGATGATTTAAATAAAAAAGTAAAGGCAGTATTGGCGAAAAAATGAATAAAAACAATGATATATTAAAACAGTTGCCGCTTGATTTTGCCACACATACCTATATGGGGCGCGATGATTTTATGGTTTCGGAGTGCAACAAAGAGGCATTTATGCTGCTGGACAGCTGGCCGAATTGGCTCGGCTCCGGTGCGGTAATTTACGGGCCCAAAGGGTGCGGAAAGTCGCATTTGGCCCAGCTGCTTCTGGAAAAAGTACGCAATGTTTCTGCCCCGCCGGCAGCGGCATCGGTTGTTAATTGTTCAGCGATAAATATGCGTAATTTCAAAAAGTTGGCAAACGAAAATAAAGTATTGGTTGTAGAAAATTTAAGGCCGGGTAATCACGACGAAGCGTTGTTTCATTTGTTTAATCTGTTCAATGTTGCGGGGCGGTGGATACTTTTCACGGCAGAAAAGGCTCCAGCACAAATGAAATTCGCCCTCAAAGATTTGCAGACCAGGCTCAATATGTTGCCGTGTGCGGCGATTTCCGAGCCGGACGACGTGATGTTGCAAATGCTGATAGTTAAGTTGTTTGATGACCGTCAGCTGAAAATTACGCCGGAAATTCTGCAATATATCATCAATAACGCGCCGCGCTCTTTTGCTTATATCGAGAAACTTGTTGCGGAAATTGATGAGATTTCGCTTGCATATCAAACCGCGGTGACGTATACAGTTATCAGACGGGCCATGGAATTTTTGGAACTCAAAGACCGGCGTGAGCCTGATTTGTTTGAAGATTATTGAAATTTAACAATTTTAAGGAGAGCAAAATGAAGAAGTTTTTACTTGAACAAAAGTGGGTAGGGGTAGGCTTTGCAATAATCGTATCGCTGATTATTGCCTGGGTCGCCACTTCAAAGACGGTAGGGTTCGTACAGGCCGTTTCGCCGTATATATCGGAAGAAGCGCAGGCTTTCCTGCCGGTAACGTTTGAAAACGGTATGATTACCGAGCCGCAGAACACGATTATCGCCAAGGAATATAAAACCGGCGATGAGGATAATGCCGCCGTGATTAAAGTTGTGCTCAACACCGAAGTTGACGAGCTCAGCAGCGACGATATCAAAGATTCCGGTGTTTATTTCAGCCGCAAATATATGTATGCCGTTTCGCCGCAAAAAACGGAAATCAGAAGCTTAAGCGATTTCCCGAATATGACGGTTGATCAGGAAATGTTTGATGCCGGCGTAAAATGGCTGGAAACCAAGGTAGGTAACTATTTGTTCGGTATTATCTTTGTTATGATGTTGAGTTGGATCGGTCTTGCCGCCGTGATTTATGCCGCGATTTCGCAGTTGCTCCTCGGCAAGGTGGTTCCGTCCGCATTTGCCCGCACCTTGCGGATTACGACTTTAGGGTATTTGGTATTGTTGATAATTGAACTCGTAACCGGTTTAGGTATCAACATTTTAATCAAATTAGTCCTGTTGGTATTGTTAAACTACTTTATCAATAAACAGCTTTATCCTGTTGAAAAATAAATACATTTTTTATTCTTTACAGAGTGGGCGGATATAAATCCGCTCATTTTTGTATTTTGATAGTTGACAAAATGCAAAAATAAAAGTAGAATAATCGTTGCTTGTTAATTATTGATATTAGATTATGGTTGTATTATTGATGGATTGGGACTAATCACCCGAAACGGAGAAAGGACAATCTGAGAAGTCGAACACAATAAGCGATAAGCAGGTTTTTTGCCGATACCGTCAGCGGTTTTCGGGTTCCTCAAATAACCTTTTCAAGATCACGTCGCGGGAACCGGCGAGCCATCAAAACTTTTATTTTATGGCAAAATCTGTTTCAACAAGTCTGTATGACTTTTTCATGTTCAATTACAGACTGGTTATTTTTGTTTTGTTCGGCAATCCGTTGTCGATGGTTCTTTACAATCTTCTGGCGCCGTGTAGTGCGGCTGAATTCGCAAACAATCGCAATATTTTCGGTGAAAAAATCTATGCTTTCTATGAGCGTCATGCGCTCAAGTGGCACTTTCATTGGGCTAAATATTGGATGAAGTTAGACCGGTTATCAGACTATTCGGTAAAACAGCAAATCAACTATCTGTTCAAGGTCGCTTTCCGCAATCATACGGAGGTTGAGGCCCTGAAAGCCATGGGCGAGAAACGTACCGGCGTCAAAGACGCGTACAGTGAGCTGTTTTTCAAACACGGAAAGAAAGTGTTGCCGTTGAGACATCGTGACATCGAAAATCGGGAGACTCCCAAGTGGTATCATCGCCCGGTAGCGGTGTTTATGATGCAAAACATTCGTCTGGACTGGGATTTCCTCAAAGCGATGGTTGAATGGGCTAAGCATGACGAGCAGATTCGCTGGGCTCTTAAAGAGTATCTCTCTACGGGCAAGCTCAACGATTCGCAGACAATGTTGCTGGTTGACGCGGTTAAGTCTGCCGACGAAGCCGGTGTCGACTTGCAAATGCTCGGGGTTTTGGCCGATTACATCAAGCGCTACGGTATCTGCAAAGAGCAGGTGCAGCTGCTGAAGGCCAGATTGGCTAAGCCGTGCTTCGAGTTTGTGCTCAACGCCGACAAGTACTATCGCCATTGTAAGGCGGTGCGTGCCGGCCAAAAAGACGAGGCCAAGTGGGAAGAGTATTGCCAGCAGATCGAATCTCTGGTTCCGGAAGCGCAGAAGCTGATGACTACCAACCAGTATGCCGTGTACAGTCGTAACAACGCTACTACCGGCCACAAGCTGGATAACGAGGTTATCTACGATTTTCTGCACAACCGCAATGACGAAATTCTGTGGCGGTTGATTTTCCTGCGTGAACCGAATCACGGCCTGTATGACGCTCAGACGCATACTCTGGTGGTGGAAACCGAAACCACATGGAACAAGGTATATCGGAAGACATTCAAGGATATGTTTGAAAGGTTGCGCACCAAGGTCACAACCGGCAAAGAGCTGAATGAAGAAGAGCAGGTTGAACTGTTCAATTCTCCTTATGCCAGCGTGTTGGCGCCGGAATATTTCTCCGATCATCGCCTGTGTCCTGCAGCAGAGGCATATATGCTGTCGTTGCTTGATTACAGCGCCGCCGCCGAGTTCTATATCGACAAGTACGGACTCTCCGCCGAGGCCATTGAGAAGATGTTTGAAGTGAACTTTGCGCCGCGCTTGGTTCGGAAGTTCGTTACCAAGTACTCTCTGGGCAATGCGGATGTCAAGCTCTTCGATATGAAAATGAATGACATCAAGGATGTTGTTCTGCAGTATCATAAGCGCTTCGGGCTGACCCCAAAGGCTGAAAAGCTGGCAAAAGAGAGAGGTTGGATTTAGTCCCTCAATACGAAGGCTGACGGAATTTTCCGTCGGCCTTTCTTTTTTTTGCGCATAAAAAAAGCACCGGCGCTTGCCGATGCTTTTTATTTGATTTTCTTCCGATTATTTTTCGGCGTTAATAGCAGCCTGAATCGGATCCGGAGACATAGCCGGAACGTGTTTGGCATTGACGAATACGGTCGGAACGCCGTTTACTTCAATGTTTTGAGCCAAAGTGGAAACCTCAGCCAAAGCAGCGGCAGTTTCTTCCGAGTTTAAGTCAGCCTTAAATTTATCCATATCCAAACCGATTTTGCCGGCAACGGCATCAACATCGGCTTCGGTCATACGGCCGGCAAAGCTCATAACTTCTTTGTAATATTCGATGAACTTGCCCTGCTTAAATGCGGCAATACCGCCTTTAGCCTGATACGGAGAAGCCTGAGATACGAAAGATACCGGCTTGAATACGACTTTTACGTCCGGGTTGTCGGCAACAATCTTCTCGATTGCCGGAGACAACTTTTTGCAATAGCCGCAAGAGAAGTCGAAGAATTCAACAACCGTAACTTTGGCGTCTTTCGGACCGATGAACGGCAAATTGGTTTCATCGCCGATTTTCGGAGCGAACTGAGCCAGTTTTTCATTACGGATTCTTTCGGCTTCTTCACGTTGGAATTTTTCATAAGCATTCAAAGCGTCGGCCATAATCTTCGGATTTTGCGTCAGAACAGTAGCTAATTGTTCTGCGTCAACAGCTCCTCCGGCCGGAACGGCTTTGCATTTGCAAGTAGAATAAATCGCAACAGCTGCTAAGATAATAGCAACCGTAGAAAGAAAGATTGAAAAATTTTTCATATTTAATTCCTTTAAATAATTTTAATGTTCAAACAGGTATAACATAATCACATTTTTTCATTTAAGCAAGCAAAAAAATATAATTCAAAATAAAAGTGGACTTTAAATCATTTTGCGTTTAGAGTAGCGACAATAAGAGGGAGAAACCGAATGTTTAATCTGAAATTATCAATGTTTTCCGGCACCCGCGAGTTGGAAGAAAAAATAGATGAAATGCATGATCAGGTGATTGAGAGTGTGTTGGCATTTCAAAACGCGTTTGATATTTATCTCAAAGAAAAGCGCAGCCTGAAATATCGGCAGGCCAGCAAAAAAATGAAACAAATCGAGGCCAAAGGGGATGAGTTGCGGCGCGAAATCGAAAGCAAACTGTATATTCATAACCTGATTCCGGATTTGCGTGCCGATGTGCTGCAAATGGTGGAAAATATCGATAAAGTGATTAACGAATTTGACGAGGTTGCCCATAAATTCTATATCGAGCAGCCGGATATTCCGGAAAAATATCAGGGAAAATTCCGCAAATTGGTAAAAGAAGTTTCCGATTGCGCCGAAAATATGGCCATCGCTTCACGAGCGTTTTTCCGCGATTTTACCACGGTACGCGACTACTCGCGCAAGGTTTATTTTTTGGAACAGGAGAGCGATAAAACCTGGGCCGAACTGAAGCAAAGCGTGTTCGATTCGGATATGGAACTGGCGCACAAAATTCAGCTCAATGCCTTAATCGGCGATGTGGCCGATATTGCCGACAGAGCGGAAGATTGCATCGATGCGTTGCTGATTTTCACTATTAAGCGGGATATCTGATGGATTTAAGCTATTTATTTTATTTGAGCAGCGGTTTGTTTTTGGGGTGGTCGTTGGGTGCCAATGACGCCGCCAACATCTTCGGCACGGCCGTCGGCTCAAAGATGGTACGCTTTTCCACCATTGCCGCGGTGGCCTGTATTTTTGTGGTTATCGGTGCGGTATTCGGCGGCTCGGGTACCAGTGAAACTTTGGGCGCACTCGGTTCGGTAAATGCGTTGGCCGGGGCGTTTATGGTGGCGCTTTCGGCGGCATTGGCCGTATATATGATGTTGCGCACCGGCTTAACCGTATCCACTTCACAGGCGATTGTCGGCGCGATTGTCGGCTGGAACCTGTACGCCGGCAAGCCGACGGATTATACAACCTTGGCGGAAATCGTCGGCACTTGGACCACATGTCCGCTGTTGTCAGGAATAGTGGCGATTATCTTGTATTTGTGTTTGAAAAAGTTGCGGAAGTGCTCGAGTATGCACCTTTTGACGCGCGACCAGGTAACGCGTGTGGGGCTGATTGTCACCGCCGCGGTCGGAGCTTATGCGCTCGGCGCCAACAATATTGCGAATGTGGTAGGGGTGTTTATGAAATCGTGCCCGTTCAAGCCGCTTCATTTCGGTAATTTTGCCACGCTGAACCCGCACCAGGTGCTGTTTTTGCTTGGTGCCATAGCGATTTGCGTCGGCATTTGGACTTATTCGCGCAAAGTGATTAAAACTGTGGGTAACAGCCTGATGCGGATGTCGCCGTCGGTGGCGTTGATTATTGTTTTGGCACAGGCTACGGTGTTGTTGCTGTTTTCGTCGGTAAGCCTGCATGATTGGCTGGCGGCTTCTTCTTTGCCGACCATCCCGTTGGTACCTGTATCCAGCACACAGGCGGTTATCGGTGCGGTTATCGGTATCGGGCTGATAAAGGGCGGACGCGGCATTAATTGGGGTATTATCGGCAAAATCGTCACCGGCTGGGTGGTGGCGCCGCTGATGGCGATGTTGATTTGCTTTATCTGCCTGTTTTTCTTGGAAAACGTGTTTAACCAAACAGTATTTATGTGATTAAAAGGGTTTATTTATCGGCGGCGGTTGATAACACGCAAAAAAATGCTTTACAAATCAAAAAAACGTGATATATGTGTTGACAACATAACAATATTATCAAAAGTGGAGCTGCAAAGCCCCGCTTTTTTATTAAAGGATAAACGATGCAAAAACACTATTTACAGGACCTTATCGAGCCGGTGGTGGAAAAAGAGGGCTTTGAACTGGTGCGCGTTTTGACTATCGGACAGGCAAATCCGACGCTGCAAGTGATGATTGATAAGCTTGACGGCACGGATATCACGGTAGACGACTGTGCTAAGGTTAGCCAAGCGCTTTCTGCCCTGCTGGATGAAAAAGATCCGATTGAAAATCGCTATTCGCTTGAAGTCAGTTCGCCGGGGCTCGACCGTCCGTTGACCAAGCCGCAACACTTTGAGCGTTGGAAAGGTTTTGAAGCTAAAATCGAAACAGCGGAGAAAGTTGAAAACCGTAAGCGATTTAAAGGAAAAATATCCGACGTTGCCGGCGATAATATCGTCATTACGGCGGAAGAAGGACAATACACAATTCCGTTTGCCCTTATCAATAAGGCAAAATTGGTGGTTACCGACGAATTGTGGGAACAATATATGGCAGCGCATCAGGCTGCGGAATTTTAAATTTTTTTGAAAGGTAGCAAAAAAAATGGAAACTTATGAAAATATGCCGAGACCGGAAATTGTGGCAGTTGCCGATGCGGTGGCTCACGATAAAAATATTGATAAAGAAGACGTTTTTGTGGCAATGGAAGTTGCCATTCAAAAAGCCGGCCGTACCAAATACGGTAAGGAGCACGACGTGCGTGTTTCTATTGACCGCAAAACCGGTGCAATTGCACTTTCCCGCTATCGCGAAGTGGTGGCGGATGATGCCGTAATTGAAAACGAAGCGGCACAAATTCCGCTCAGCATCGCCAAAACTTATAACAAAAAATATAAAGTGGGCGATTTTATCATTGATCCGTTGCCGCCGATTGATTTCGGTCGTATTGCCGCTCAGACCGCGCGTCAGGTAATTATGCAGAAGGTGCGTGAAGCCGAGCGCAATAAGCAATATGAAGAATACAAAGAAAAAGTCGGCACCATCATTAACGGTACGGTTAAAAAGGTTGAACAGAACAGCTACGGCAACATCAGCAGTGTGGTGCTGGAAATCGGCAATAAAAACGACGAGGCCGTTTTGCGCTACAACGAGATAATTCCGAGGGAAAAATTCAAAAACGGCGACCGCGTTCGCGCTTATTTGCTCGATGTTCGCCGCGAAGTAAAAGGTCCGCAGATTTTCCTGAGCCGCACCTGTCCGGAATTTATGGCTAAGCTGTTCACGCAGGAAGTTGCCGAAATTTATGACGGCGTGGTGCAGATTATGGGGGTTGCCCGTGATCCGGGTTCTAAGGCCAAGATTGCGGTAAAAGCCAATGATAAGACGATTGATCCGGTCGGCGCCTGCGTCGGTTTGCGCGGTATCAGAGTTCAGGCCGTGGTCAGCGAACTGCAGGGCGAAAAAATCGATATCGTTCAATATTCGGACGACAAAGCGCAGTATATTGTTAATGCTTTGGCTCCGGCCGAAGTTATCAAGGTGGTTTTGGATGAAGAAAACAATCGTATCGAAGTGGTTGTTTCCGAAGAAGAATTCTCTAAGGCCATCGGTCGTCACGGTCAAAACGTTAAACTCGCTTCTCAGCTTTTGGGTTGCAACATCGATGTTATGACCGAAGAGCAGGAACAGGAACGTCGCTCCAACGAAAATAAAGTTCGCACCCAGCGCTTTATGGAATCTTTGGATGTTGACGACATGATTGCTCACCTGTTGGTAGCCGAAGGCTTTACCACGGTTGACGAAGTGGCTTATGTTGAACAGAGCGAGTTGGCGGAAATTGAAGGCTTTGACGAAGATATTGCCGCCGAATTGCAATCGCGTGCCAAGGAATTTATTGCGGCTCGCGACAAGGAATTCAATGCCAAGAGTAAAGCTCTCAAGATTGACGAGAGCCTGAAGTCGGTTGAAGGTTTGGAACCGGAAATGATTATTACTTTGGCAGAAAACGGCGTTAAGAATATTGAAGATTTGGCAGATTTGGCCGCCGATGAATTGATTGAGATTCTCGGTGCGGAAGTTATTTCCGAAAATGAAGCCAATGAAATCATTATGGCGGCACGTCGTAAAGCCGGTTGGTTTGATGATGAACAGACCGAGGAATAAAAAGTCATAAAGGCAGCGACAATGGCTAAGGAAACGGAAATGAGAAAATGCGTGTTGACGGGCAATGTTTTGCCTAAAGACGAGCTGTTGCGTTTCGTTTTATTAAAAGACGGCACGGTTTTGCCCGATTTCAATAAAAAACTGGACGGGCACGGCTTTTATCTTTCCAATTCCAAAGCGTTGTTGCAAGGGTTGTCGGCCAAGACCAATCCGCTGAATAAAATTCTGCACACCAAAACGGTTATGGCGGAAGATTTACCGCAAATCGTCGAGCAGATTTTATATAAGCGCGGACTTGATGCCCTCAACCTTGCCCGCAAGGCCGGAGATTTGGTTTCGGGGTTTGAAAAAGTAAAAGAAGTTATAGCAAAAGGTAAGGCAGCCTTTGTGATTGAAGCAACAGATGCCGGAGAAGACGGCAGGCAGAAAATCGCAGCAATGTCTAAAGATGTGGAAAAATTTATTATATACGATGTCGCCGCTCTGAGCAAAGCACTTAATCGTGAGAATACGGTGCATTTGGCGGTTAAAAAAGGCCCGATGAGCGCGATGGTGCGCAATGCCTTGCAGCGATATCAGACATTTTTGAATGCGTAAAATGGAGAAAAAGTTATAATGACAGAAGAAAGTGCAAAGGGAAAATTGACGTTAAAGAAAACCCTTACATTGAAAACGGTTGCCAAACCGACGCCGACCGACGGTAAGAAGGTGGTGCAGGTCGAGGTGCGTAAAAAACGTACCATAAACGCGGCTCCGCAAGCATCTGCGCCAAAGGAAATCGACGAGGCTACCGCCCAAAAGCTCAAACTGTTGGCCGAAGCTAAGGAATATGATGCCAAGCGCAAGCAAGAGGAAGAAGCCAAAGAAGCTCATCGCCGCAAACAGCAGGCCGCCAAACAGGAAAAGATGGAGCAGGAGCGTATAGCGGAAGAAGCTGCTGCCGAACAAAAGGCTACGGAAGAAGCCGAGGCTAAACAAGCCGCAGCCAAAGCGGCTAAAGAGGCACAAACCGCCGCCGAGAAAAAAGCTCGGGAAGAAAGCCAATCGGTTGCCGAACATCGCGCCAAAAAAATGAAAGATTATAACGACGACGATGAAGATGACGAAGACGAGGCTTATCGCAAAAAGGGCAAAAAGCCGGCCGCTAATGCGGAAAAGCATACTCTGACGCGCGAAGAAACCTTTGAACAGGAGCGCAAAAAGATTCAGAAGCGCACTTTTGAGCCGCAACGTCGCAACAATAAAATCAACGCCAACAATTATATGATCGGCGGCAGTGATGAAGATGACGATGATTACGGCTACGGTGCTCCGCATCGCCGCTTTAAGAAAAAGCAACCGAAACCGGTACAGCAGGCTCCGGTTCCGCAGGAAAAAGTGGTACACGAGGTAATAATTCCGGAAACCATTACGGTACAGGAACTGGCCAACCGTATGGCAGAAAAGAGTTCCGATGTGATTAAGCGCCTGATGTCGATGGGTGTTATGGTAACGATTAACCAGCCGATTGATGCCGATACGGCACAGATTATCGTTGAAGATATGGGGCATATTGCCAAGCGCGTTGCCGACAGCGATGTGGAAGAAGGGCTTGACGGTCCGGAAGATACCGCGCAGGATTTGTTGCCGCGTGCTCCGATTGTGACGGTTATGGGGCACGTTGACCACGGTAAAACTTCGCTGTTGGATGCCTTGCGCGAAACCAACGTGGTGGCTAAAGAAGCCGGCGGTATTACGCAACATATCGGTGCTTATCAAATTACGCTCGAGAGCGGTCAAAAAATTACCTTTATTGATACGCCGGGTCACGAAGCGTTTTCGGAAATGCGGGCCCGCGGTGCACAAGTAACCGATATTGTGGTGCTGGTGGTGGCGGCCAACGACGGCATCATGCCGCAAACGGTGGAGGCTATTCGTCACGCCCAGGCGGCTAATGTACCGATTGTGGTGGCGATTAATAAGATTGATTTGCCGGGTGCCGACCCGATGCGCGTAAAGACCGAGCTGTTGCAATACGGTATCGGCGTTGAAGAAATGGGCGGCGAATCGCTGTGTGCCGAGATTTCCGCCAAAAAGCGCATCAACATCGATAAATTGGTTGAGGCTATTCTGTTGCAGGCGGAAATGCTTGATTTGAAGGCAAATCCGAACCGTACGGCACAAGGTACGGTGGTTGAAGCCAAAATGGAAAAAGGCCGCGGTTCGGTGGCAACCGTTTTGGTACAACGCGGAACTCTGCACATCGGCGATATTTTGATTGCCGGTAAGGAGTGGGGCCGTGTGCGTGCCATGTTCAACGAACTCGGCAAAAAGGTAATGCAGGCCGGGCCGGCAACTCCGGTTGAGGTGGTCGGTTTGCAGGGTACTCCGATGGCCGGCGATACCTTTGTTATCGGCAAAGACGAAAACCAGGCGCGTGAGGTAACAGGATACCGCATCAGAAAAGAACGCGAACTGAAGATGGTGGCCAACACCAAGTCGGCGATGGAACAGATGATGGAGAAGATTAAATCCGGCGAATCCAAGCACTTATCGGTGGTTATTAAGGCCGACGTTCAAGGCTCGATTGAGGCTTTGGAAGGCTCGCTCAAAAAACTGGCCAACGACGAAGTTTCGGTGCAGATTTTGCACTCGGCAGTGGGCGGAATTTCCGAATCCGATGTTACTTTGGCACACGCTTCCGACGCATTGATTATCGGCTTTAACGTTCGTGCCAATGCTCAGGCGCGTGATATGGCGCATCGCGACGGGGTTGATATTCGTTATTATTCGATTATTTATACCGTGGTTGACGATGTGAAAAAGGCGCTGGAAGGTATGCTTACGCCAGAATTGCGCGAAAAGATTTTGGGCTATGCGCAAATTCGTAACGTTTTCAATATTACCGGTGTGGGTAAAGTGGCCGGCTGTATGGTAACCGAGGGTCTGGTTAAACGCGGTGCCAAAGTCAGACTTTTGCGCGATAACGTGGTTATTCATGACGGTAACTTAGGCCAACTCAAACGCTATAAAGACGACGTTAAAGAGGTCAAAGAGGGGTATGAGTGCGGCATGAGTTTTGAAAATTACAGCGACATTCAGGTCAATGACTCGATTGAATGCTACGAAGTAGAAGAAATCGCCAAAACACTGTAAGGTAAGGAAAGGGGAAAATTATGGCTCGTGAATTATCAAACAGACAGCTGCGCGTGGGGCAGGAAGTACGCCGTGTGATTGCCGAGGCAATCGAGCAGGATAACGTGCGTTCGCCGGAAATTGCCGAAGCGTTCATTACGATTACGAATGTGATTATGTCGCCGGATTTGAAGTATGCCACGGTATATTTAACCACCTTGAACGGCAAAAATTTGGGCGGAATTTTGGAACAACTGGCGGCGGATAAATGGCTGTTCAAAAAGCTGGTGGCGGATAAGCTCAAGTTGCGCTTTACGCCGGAAATCAACTTCCGCGCCGATGATACTTTTGAAGAAACCGAACGCATCAATCGCCTGATGAACGACCCGAAGGTTAAGGCCGATTTGGACAAGCCGGCGGAGGAATAATGGACTATATTTTTGATAATATCGGTTCCGCCGACATAATGTATTGGTTTTTCGGCATTGTATTTGCGCTGTTTTTGCTGGCGGTGATAATCTATTTATTTGACCGCAGCGGCGGCTATTTTTAAGGCAAATCGGACACCGCATTGTTTTTGCAACGGGCTCGTTGTTACGAGCCCGTAAAACATGCATGTCATTATGAGTAACGGTTTTGCCGCGACGTGGTAATCTCATGAGGCGTCTTATATTCTCGCGGCAGATAATATAACATTTTTTACTGTATAAAACGAAGGATTATATGGTCTTATTTTTGGCAAAAATTGACATAAAAATCATTGAAATCTAACGATAATTTACTTTTACAGCCTATGACAATTTTAATTGAATCTTAATCATTTTTGTGCTAGCATAAGAAAGAATATAGGCTTTTAAAAAGGTAGGTATTGCGCATGGGGTGCGATACGGGGATATGATAAGAGCGGTTATGCCTTTATTATAGATATTATTGGAGGACTGGATTATGAAATACACGCGCACGGCCATCGGGCTTTTAACACGGCAGTATCGCAGTGTTTTAAGAAAATGTTGGCTCATAAACATCGGACTGTTCGCGTTGGCGGCAATAGCAACTTCCACTCCGACTTCGGCGATGGCCGAAGTGGCGGCCCTGACTTCGACACTTGATAGAATCAAACAGGAATCCGCAGATTATTTGAGCGGGGTACACGGACAATACACGCTTAAAACCTCTGGACCAACCAGTGATAAAAAAGTAACAATTAACGGCGCAACTTATTTCTACACCCCTAATGCCGGCGATACGGCGATTGTCAATTTGGTGGCCATCGGCGGTGCGGCTCTGACAACCACAAACGCGGATGAGACAAACTATGTTTTCCGTAAGGATAACGGCGATTCTACCTATACATACTATACCTACAATACCACTAAATTAGCCGCTTCCGGCATTAAAATCACGGCCGGTTCGTCAACTGATTACGACGTAGCGCAAACCCAGACCGACGGTACGATTAAATACTACAAAATAACCCATACAAAACCGAGCGGATATACGGAAGGTGAGCGCGATGGCGTTCCGGCCGCGGATGCGCGTTTGTATTATACCAATAATAATGTTTCGCAACAAGGCCACGGCGGCGCTATAACCGCTACCAATGCTTCAAATATAACGGCAGATATTTACAATAATACAAACACCGGTGGTTTTCCGGCTCCGGGCGGTATTCTTCACGGCAGCGGAACAATAGATAATATTGCGGCCGATTTTTATTATAATACGGCATACAGCGATGGCGCTGCCTTGCGTAACAACGGCGGCACAATAACAAATCTTATCGGTGACTTCGTAGGCAATACGATTAACAGTAATGGTGAGGGTGGTGATGGCGGTGCCATTGCCGTAAGAGAAGGATCATCCATTACCAATATTATCGGTAATTTTATTAACAACTCCGTAGTCGTTAGCGGAAAAAGCGGCGGTGCCATAAATACAAACAAAGGCACAATAGGTTCAATCACCGGTAATTTCTCCGGTAACTCGGCATACCAAAACGGTGGTGCTATTATTGCAGGAGGATCTAAAGGGGCAGGAGGTATAACTTCCATTGTCGGCGATTTTACGAACAATACCGCCACCAACGGTAGCGGCGGTGCCATATATGTCTACAGTAACACTACAATCGGTGCCGTTATCGGTAATATGATAGGAAATAAAGCGACTAGCGGCCGTGGTGGCGCGATTTACAACACCGGTACTATTAACATTAAAACCAATGCCTTTCGCTCCAATATTTTATATTCCGGCAACGTGGATTCCACCGGTTATAATGATATTTATTCCCACGGCGGTACCGTCAATTTGAATGCCACTACCGGTACCATGACTTTTAACGGTACGATAGACGGCGACAACAATTATAAATTGACAGCTACCGGCGGTAACTATGTGTTCAATAACGCGGTAACCGCTACCAAAATTGAATTGAACAATGCCAATGTGAAATTAGGTAAAGCCACTCAAACCGACTTGACGGACCCGACGGCCACCATCACTACCAGAGGCACGTTGGCTTCAAACATCAGCACATTGACGTCTAACGGCACCGGCTCGTCGCTGGATATGAAAAACGGTGTAATCGATGAAATTACCGTGGACTCGATAACGTTGAATGCACCGATTTCGTTAACCTTGGATGCCGACTTTGCAAGTTCAACTCCGGGTTTGGATATGATACATCCGGGTACGGGTACGCATACTTACACCACCACCGGAAGATTTATTATTGACAGTATCGATGTATTGAGCGGCTATGATGCAGATATAGATAGTGTTCAATTTACGCTTACTACCTCGTCGGACCTCTACGATATGTATACTCTCGGTGACGATTTTACGATTAACGGCACTGATAACCTGTTCCGCGATGTATCGTATAAAAACGGTGTGCTGAGTTTGAGTACCGGTTCCCTTGATTCTTTAAATAAGGTTGTCGGCGAATGGACCAACGGCAACTATATCGTAAAATATAATGCCGATGATTGGAAAAACACTTCGGTCGGTGCCAACTTGCAAAGGCTTGACGAGTCCATAGAAGAAGAATACCGCATTCAGGTTCCGGGCGTCAAGGCAATTAAAATTGATAAAGCCGGTGTTGATTCGCAAAATTATATAGATAATGTCGGTAATAAATATACGTTTTCCACTACTCAGACAACAGGTAGTAAGGCAGTCGTAATTGCCGAATGGGACGGCAGTAAGTATGTTAACCATACTTATTACTTCAAGCCTAAGGCAACCGACAGTGAAATCGTGGATTTGCTCGACAGCGGTTCCGTAACTCTCAAAGAAGGCACCAGCAGTAATTATGTCTTCAAATATACCGAAGGCGGTGTAACCAAATACTGGACTTTTGATACCGATAAGCACTCCGGTACCAAAATTGTGGACAGTAACTCCAA
>JAEEGL013798246.1_pt1 | contig 21669 bp, 24 predicted proteins | sample 9134231 | NCBI WGS metagenome assembly JAEEGL01 (sample SAMN16246548, study PRJNA631951) | gut metagenome | biome: gut microbiome; feature: rumen; material: fiber-attached | host: Bos | place: Iran: Karaj | collected 2018-10
ATACTTTTGTTGCCATCAGCAACTCACTCATTGAGAAGATGACGTTGGATGAAGTGCGTTCCATCATGGCTCATGAATGTGGGCACATTCTCTGCCAACATACTTTATATAATACGCTGCTTCGCACTATTGAGGAATTAGGTATTTTGTTGAGAGTAATATCTCGTGCAGCCTTTGGCCCCATTCTGATGGCTATGCAGTATTGGAGTCGAAAGAGCGAGCTCTCTGCAGACCGATGTGCTGCAGTTGTTGTTGGCGAACGGACATTCCAAACAGCCATGCTGAAGCTTACCTGTGGAATGTCAATCATTCAGGGAAGTCCCTATCAATTAGTGGAGCAAGCTAGAGAATATCATCGTTTTGAGAATGACTCCTGGTGGAACCGCATCCAGCAGAATTGTCGAGTAGCATTTAATAGTCATCCTCAGATGTGTGAACGCGCCTACGAGATAGATCGTTGGAAAAACTCCTGGCAGTATAGAAGATTAAGAAATGAGTAATCACTCTATGTATATGAACAAAAATGTATTATACAAGCAGATAAAGGAATTTGCCCTAAGTACATCAACACTACTCGCAGCAATTCTCCTATGGAAAGACGGGAAACAGGCTTTATCACTCCCTTTGTTTGTACTAGCAATGCCTTTCTTGGTTTGCAGTACTATTGCTCTATGCTTCACAGTAAAGAAGCCTCTCATCAAACTGATTGAACAGATAACAGAAGAATAAAAGTTAAATCATTATGATTATGAAAAGGTTTATAGATACCGACTATCTTACCAAACCTTTAGATCCTTTGAATAACATCGAAAGGATTATGAGGAAGAATGAACAACGTAATAATATACACAATCCTTACTATCTATTATATAAGGGTTATGTCAAAGGCACTCCACTCATGAGAATTTTAGCAAAGGACGTCCTCTTTTGCCGTTATTCTTTTCAAAAAATATCTTCAGACAATTATCTAACCTCGGATGGTACAGACTATGACAAGTTGCAACATATATTACTATATGAGTATGGACTGAAAATTGATATCGAGCGTTATTTCATATATCATCGTCTCTATCGTCTCATGCAATATGTGGAGAATAATATTTCCCAAGAGCACTTGGGCGAACTGATGGCAAGAGAACGCAAGGAGCAGGAACTACGACAAGAGTTGCTTCAGATGTACACTGACTGTTGTGATGGTCGTGCCCCACGTCTCGACAGCAATCCTGCTTTCACTGGTATAGACTTTGAAAAGTTCAATTCCAAACTCTTCCACCAATATCATATCTACTTATCCTCATTAGAACGACGAACGCTGAATGAAGTCAGAGCTATTATTACTCACATAGTCTTTCGAGTTAGAAATGCAGGGCCAGCATAACTTAACTTTATGCCGATTCGCATAAAAAAACATAAAAAGTCCGTGCCGTGTGAACAGTATTCATAAAAAATTCGTATATTTGTTGGGTGTTTTAGCAACATGCCTATACAAAGAATACAGTCCCAACATTTTATGTATCATGCGTATGAGTAAATTGTTAGATGAAATAGAACAAGACATAGTTTTTTTTGAGACTACAGATAAGAGAAACAACAAACGGATAGACGATTTAAAATCGTTTATAGATTATTTACCCCAATGTGTTGACGATTATAGTGAAGAGTTTGAGCGGCTTACAAAATTAAAGAAATCGGACTATCCGTATATTTGTCTTTGTAGTGGATTACAGGCACTACGACAATATTTTGTTACTGATTTCAAAGAACGTCTAAATGATCAAGAAGCAGCGAAGAAAGTTAAAGGTAACAAAAAGGAATTCTCCGCTCGTGGCAAAAGAAACTATTATCAATCAATAGAACAGATTAAATATAATCCTGTTCCATATGATGCATTTCTTGGTAGTAAAGAACTTGGAGCAGGAATTAGTGGAAATAATCATCGTTTTAAATGTCCAGGGCATGACCCTATCCTTGGTTTCTTTTTTGGGACAATGAACATTATGACGGGTACAATAACAATATGGGAGGGTTATGGTAATTCTCAGGGCTTGCCTGGCTTGGGCCTGAAGAACTACTTTGTCAAAACAGACATTATGAATGTCATGAGAGATGGACATGAAACTTTGCAATTTCGTGATTTTTTGAAACAAGAAGCTGGTTCTATCTCAGACATTGTTGATGCTGTATATTCACGAATTAGGAAAGACCCATCTGAAGGTCTTACCGCATTATTTGAAGCAGTGAAGAAAGAATATATACACCTTAAGTCTGACAAAGACACCATTCAAAGTTTACCTGTCCCAGGTGTATCTCTCTTATCTGCAGATTTATCGAAGTCCCTTTCCAAAGCGGGTTTGGATTTGAAGAATTTTGAAACAGTTGGTAAACAATATGTTTATTCTTATTTGATAAATCAAATTGTCCGTTTCCTATATTATCTAATTCACATGTCTACAGAAGGATACACAGACGAACATAGAGTACGTATAGATAAGATTTTAACAGTAAGTAATGTCGTTTCGACATCAACAAATCTAATGTTCTGCTTGATTGGTTCTATGTTTAATGAGCAGTACTTTAAGAAGTTAGATATTGGTGGAACATTAGTGACATTTAGGAAACTGACTCAAAGTGCAGACTTCATAAATGCGATGCAAGAAGAGTATATAAACAGAAGTATAAACCAAAAAATTGATATGATATGATACAGAAATTTGCAGGAGCAATAGCTCAAGGCCTAAAGGAAGTAGGAGTGTTTGTAGTAAAAGAAAGCGGCAAATTATTAGCCGCGTTAATTAGTGCATTAATAGTTATTATTTTTGAAGAGATATCAAAATACTATCTAAAACGGAAACTTCATAGAATCTATTTTAATGAAGGATTCAAAGATGGCTCAAAGGTTGCTGACAGATTAAAGGAAAAGCTCAATGAAATAACAAAAGATAAGACTTTAGATGATGAGGAGAAGCTGAAACGCCTTAAAAAGTATCACAAGTTAATTAAAGAAATAACATCGGTTTCAGAGCAATTTGAAAAAGAATGGGATTCAGTGCAAAGCGATAAGAATCTCTCTGATGCGGATAAGAATCAAAAACTTGAATCAATACAAAAGAGGTTTCATGAAAGAATGAAACAATATGGAATTATTGATTAAAACAAAAAACGAATGTCAAAACTTAAGAAATGTCTATATATAATTAATCTGTTAGAGCGCAAAGGTGCTCTGACATTAAAGGAGATTAATGAATATTATCAGTATTCCTCGCTTTATGAAGGAGAAGATATACAGCCTCGTACTTTTCTGAGATATAAAGACTATATTGACGAGACTTTCCCTTGCTATATCGAATTTAATGCTCGCACGGGTAAGTATGAGCTTCATCGTCATCGCGCATTGTATGGCGAGGATGACTCGCTCTATGATTATCTGTTGTCTGCATATCACATAGAAGGAATGACGGAACTGGCTCTGAAACACCGCGATAAGATTATGCTGTCAGAAGCTCCAACTGGAGTAGAGAATGTACAGCTCATACTCGAAGCGATAGATAAGCAACGTGGGATAGAATGTGAGTATTACTCATTCAACAAGAAAACCGTGAAGCATCAGAAGCTTATACCCTATTTTCTGAGAACATGGGAACAACGATGGTATCTGGCAGCCGAACCAGACAATCGCCATCACGGTATTTCGATTTTTGCGTTGGAAAGAATGGAAAATATCATGCTGACTGAAGAAAAGATGTTCCCGACTCACAAAGTAACTGCTGAAGAATACTTTGATGGAAGCTTTGGAGTAAACCATTCTGATGACCAAAAGCCAGAAAAGATAAGGATTAAAATCTATGGGGCACAGGTAGAGTACGTCAGAGCTTTGCCAATTCATGAATCACAAGAAGAAGTTGAGACGACTCCAGAATGGAGTGTTTTTGAATATCGACTTGTTCCATGCTATAATTTCTATCAGCAACTTTTATGGCATAGAGAAAAGCTGGAGGTTTTAGAACCACAGCATGTCCGTGAAGAAATAAAGACAGCGATACAGAAGATGCTTGAACATTACTAATTAATGGGATTTATCAAATACATAGCTGACGAAAGTCATTACAAAGAAGTCCTTACATTAGTTGAAAAAGCCAAACGGACTGTGTGGATCGGGACGGCAGACATCAAGGATCTGTACGTCGATGACAAACCGTTCCTCGCATTGATTGCCTCTTTGCTCAAAAAAGGTGTGGAGGTCAGACTGATTCATGCCAAGGAGCCAGGAACAGCTTGGAGAGAGGATCACGAGAAGCATCCAATTCTCTATGACGGTATGGAGCGTGTGCTATGTCCGCGAGTCCATTTCAAGCTCATTATTATCGACAGTACCATTGCCTACGTCGGCTCTGCAAACCTGACAGGCGCAGGTATGGGCATGAAATCACCCAAGAAGAGGAACTTCGAGGCTGGCATCCTGACAGATGACCCCGAAATGCTTGATGCGGCCATTGAGCAGTTTGATAATGTGTGGATAGGCAAGTTCTGCAAAGATTGCGGTCGAAGAGAATATTGTGCAGACCCCATCAAATAAGATAATTGGAAAGGATATGATTAGAGATAGAATACAGAATCTGCTTGGGGCGATAAACCAAGGGATATATGAGAAGGATACAGAGCTATCGCTAGCACTCTTGGCGGCACTGGCGGGAGAGAGCATCATACTGCTTGGGCCTCCAGGAGTGGCGAAGTCGATGGTGGCGAGAAGACTGAAACTGGCATTTCAGAATGCACGATCGTTCGAGTACCTGATGTCGAGATTCAGTACTCCTGATGAGATCTTTGGTCCTGTAAGCATCAGCAAACTAAAGGATGCCGACAAGTATGAGCGCAATACAGATGGCTATTTGCCGTCAGCAGATGTAGTGTTCCTCGATGAGATATGGAAGGCGGGACCTGCCATACAGAATACACTGTTGACCGTCATCAACGAGAAACTTTTCCGCAATGGCGATGCGGAAGTGCATCTGCCTTTAAAACTGCTTGTTGCAGCCAGCAACGAACTACCAACGCAGGGAGAGGGTTTGGAAGCTCTATGGGATCGATTCATCATCCGACTGGAGTGCGGCAACATCAAGACGGAGAAGAACTTCAATGCCATGCTGCTTGACGGTACTACTGAGGATGAGATTAATATCAGCAAAGATCTCCAGATAAGCAATGATGAATACCGAGAGTGGAATGAGACCATCAGCCGGATTGCGGTTCCTGAGATAGTGCTGAAATGCATCAACGTCATCCGCAAGTCACTCACCAGTGTCACCATCACACAGACTGACGAACGGCATAATGTCTATGTCAGCGATCGAAGATGGAAGAAGATAGTCTGGCTACTGCGAACCTCTGCTTTTATACACGACAGAACCGAGGTGACACTTGATGACCTGCTGCCCATCTATAACTGCCTATGGCAAGAACCCGAAGAAGCTGAGGGTATCCGTGCTATTGTCATTAGAGCGCTATATCAGGAATATACGCTTCAATTCGCAAGCCTCCGACAGACACTGGAGAACGACATCCGTGTGGGGCGTCAGCACCGTGCTACCGATAGGGCTCGAAAGAATATGCAGCTCTTCGACACCAACAAGAAAATATACGACAGCTACTACTATCATGTGCTTGACCATGATACTGGCAACACGTATATTCTGATAGCTGACTACCAGAATATGCGCCAGACATCACGTGAGAATGCAGGTCAGGCAGGTGTCATCTACAAAGACCCAAACAATCCGCAACGCAGCATCATACGTGGCTATGACGGTGAAGATACACCCAAAGGATCCAGCCCCGTATATCTGACCCGGGACGAAGAGTGTATCTACATCAACGGTGTCCGTTTCTACATCGAGACGCTTGGCAGAGGAGAAAGACAGGCAATGCCGCAGAAACGCGGCAGTGTTTCCGGACGTGATTATTATCAGGAGATAGAGGAAATGAGCACTGGTATTCGTCAGCGAACCGATGGTATCAACGACAACATCCTCGTTTCGGCACAAGACAAGAAAGAGGTGGCTGATTATGTGCAGAGTCTCTTTACAGAGATAGCTCACACCCGTCAAGACCTTGAAAAGCTTGAAGACTAAGAGGCATGGACGGCGCAAAATTCTCACCTACAGACTATCTGACCGTGCTCGATCGCTTTGTCACCAATGGCGATGTGTTCGAGTTTGAGACCAGTGTGCAGATGGATTTTCCACGCGCCATTGACCTTGATCCTATCCTTGTTTATCTCCAGAAGTTGATGAAAGACCCACTGATACAGTCTAAAGTTTTGGGTAGCAGATTGGCGGGAAAGATCTTTTATGAGGTCGTGGGGCGTTTTGTCCTAGAGTGTCTGCATGACAAGCGCTTTATCAACCAGATGGCCATTGGCGAACAGACACAGATGGAGAAAATGATGGAATGGTCGATGGGAAAGAGACAAAAGACCTGGCAATCCCTCCTTCAGTCTCTTGGTGAGAAATATAAAGAAGACGAGTTTGATATTGACTTCCTGAAGCGGAAATTCAAGAACAACGGATGGCAGAAGCCTGAAAATTGGGAGCGGCTGAAGCGGGAGTGGCAAGGAGCACTCGATGAGAAAGCCCGGAAGCAGGTGACCAAGAAAGTGGAATCGAAAGGTGGTGGTATCGGTGGTAGCTTTCAGCGCACACTCAGCCAACTGGAAAATCATGTCCGTAGTGAAGGAGCAACAGAGGAACAGCTCATACAGGCTTGGGAAATGATGGACGGTTCGTGGACAGAATCTGAGTTCGAGAAGCATCTGAGTATTGTCAAGATACAGAACAAATATCCTGAGATTGGCGATGTAGCTAAACGGATGGGCAGACTTCCAGATGAAGAAGGTCGAGCAAGACTTACAGTCCAAACTGGTGTCAGTCACCGGTTGGAACATTCCTCTGGAAGCGATATTGAAGGAGTAACCGTTGGACGTGACCTGAATGCCCTTATGCCTTTCGAGTTGGCACAGTCTGCCGATACAGAGTTGGAAGAATTGTTCTATCGGAAGTACCTCACAAATCGTCTACAGGTATTCCGATATAAGTCTGAGATCAGCAAACCCTCACGACGGTTACGCTCTGAACGTGCCTCACGCCGTGGCCCGATGATTGTATGTGTGGATTCGTCGGCCAGCATGTATGGTGTACCACAACGTATCGAAGCCTCGTTGCTCTCAAAGCTCGAAGAGACGGCAGAACGGCTCAATAGAGACTGTTTTCTGATTGATTTTTCTGTGAGCATCCGTCCCATTGAACTTCGCTCACGTCGCAAACACCGCAGCATGGAGCGTATCGGCATGAAGATGGAAGATACTGAGAATTTCGAAAAGGGTTATTTTCCCTTCCTTGGTGGTGGAACCGATGCCCAGAAAATGCTCAACCTCACTTATTATCTTTTGGATAATGGTGAGGATCGGTATATGAATGCCGATGTGCTTTGGATTACCGACTTTTTGATCCCACGAACCACGGAAGATCTGATGAGACGCTTCAAGGAGTATCAGGCTACCGGCACCAAGTTTTACGGCTTCAAGATTACTCAGATGGGCCAGGGCGAGAGCAATTGGGATAAGTACTTCGACAAGATCTATGAAGTGTATTATCGCCAACCGAGAAAGTATTAAAATTGCTTATTTTGTGGAGTTTGTAACGTTTAGAAACAACATCATTTCCACTTCATTACCTATTGATTTATTGATTCCAGCTCGCATTTTAACAGGCATTTCCAACAAAGGCTCTGGTAACTCTGCCATCAATTTCATCCGTTCAATCTCCATCAGAAGATGCTCAGAGGAAGTGCGAAGACAGATTATAGCATCATTATATTGTGAAAAGTCTATACTCTGATATTTATTGATGGAATCCAGAATATAGTCTATGCGGTTATGGCCATCCCAAGTGCGAGACACATAATGATAGTACTGGCCACTTTCAACCTGATGCAGGTATTCTACCTGGTCACGTTTGAATGCACCGCAGTTAACGAGTTTTTTGATAAACTCTTCCCTTTGACTATGCATTTCGAGGTATCGTTCTCTTCTCTCGATTCTATGTTCACGCAAGCGTTTGATGCGATTCTTCTTGTTTCTACGTTGCTTCGCAAATTCGCTGTCTGTACATAATGCGAAGAGCTTACTTCTGTACTTACGAGGTGTCGAGTGTTTCCAGTTGCTCAGCCTAAGTTTATAGAGGGCTTCATCATACTTGTTCTTTGGCTGTTCTGGTATCTGGAATGTGCAGTCATCTTCTTCGTTCAGTTCACTACTAAACCCAAAGAAAGTCATTTCCCACAGGCAGCTAGCGAGGATCAGACATTCATCTATCTCCACATCACATTCCACGACCACATTCTTAGCGAGACAAGCATTCCATTCGTCACCAAGGTAGTGACAGTTGAGTGAATCCTCATAAAGGTTTCCTTCCTCATCAAGATACCCTTGTATCAGAGTTTCGCCACAATCTTCATTCGATGGTTCCATATGCTTTAGCTCGTCAAAAGCCTCACGAAATGCAGGTATAGAATCCAAATGGTCTGGAATCTGAATTTTGAGATATGGCAGAATCTCGTCGAATGAATACTTGTCAAATAATTCTTTCAGTTTCATATGTTAATTCCTAATTTTGGTTCTGTTATATTTATATTTATCTCCTTCCTGAACTTTCTTACATGCATGAGTTCAAATATCGTGAACAGCGTATGTGACCCAAGGTTGTGGGTAGCATAAACAAAATTGGTTTTGGGCAGCTTTACATCGAATAATCCCACTATATCGAAATTCCAGTCATCAATCTCTTCCGACAGATAAAGATAGTGATTCAAACTTTTGGAAGGATCGAAATTCCCATTGTCACATCCATTGTTGTACATTCTGTTCAAATCTGGGTTCAATAGAATTTTCCATATACGTTTTGCTCTGTCTGATTGATCTGTTCTCGTAGCAGGATATTCCTCGTTAATCCAAAGTTTGGGTTCGATAAAAAAATGTCTGTCTGAGAACTCTTCCTTGATTTTGTTGTAGGCACTCATAGTTTCGCTGTATAATCCAGTTAGGGCATTCCTCAGATAGTCATTAAACTCTATCACCTTCTGAATTCCCGCTTCATCCATTTTGTGACTATCCAGATAAACATCACGTCTTTCTTCCAGTAAATCATTTATAGCCCTTTCGTAGCCATCACATTTTTCTAAGGGAGCATGATCGTATTCGTCTGCTAACCTGATGATCCTTTCTTCAAGTTCTATAATCTTTTTTTTCGTCATATTTTCCTCTACTTAATCGTACCACCATCTGTATTTTCTCTCAATCAACGAAAATAGTGCGTCCCATGCATCTCTTTCATCAGGTTTATCTATATGACTTTGGACATCTGCCAATAAACTAATGGCATCTTCCAAGTCTCTGAGCGTTTCGCGATGGTCTGCCCACGTCTTTCCATATTTCAGAAAATCACGTATTTCAATCAACTGGGTATTCATCGCTGTCAATATACCATTATAGTATAATGTGCTGCCATCTCTCCAATTCATCAATGTCCTACTGAGATAGGGCATCATCAATTTTGAAGCCTTTGCTCTTCTGATGTCTTGTAGCCATTCATCAAGTGTATTGTTGTAAAAGGAGTCATCTCCCTCATTGTACTGTGGATGGTGGCGGTATAGGCTATCACGGAACCTATACTCGTTGCCACTATTTACGTAGATTTCCTTATGCTGCCTGTATTCGAAATCATGCTGATTTGTATAGTGCATCAGTGTTTCTCCACGAAAGACATCCTCTGTACCAAGTTTCCACAGCATCCATGCTGTTTTCACTTGTTTCCCCATTGAGCGGAGCATAGGACTCTCTTTCCTCTTGTCCCACAAATGTTGGTACAACTTTTCTAATTCGGAAGTGATACCGTCAAAAAGAAGTTCGTAGTCAGGATAGCCTTGACCTAAATACTTGTACTTTTGTTTTCTTTTGCCCATAAAATCGCACATATTACAATTTATGGTGCAAATGTAGGAAAAGGCTATGCCTAATCAAGGCGTAGGTTTGGGAAACTTTTCAAATTGGACATCAAATTGGCAAAGGAATTTACCGTTTTGTCCATGTTCTACCTTCATTAATTGACCAAAATAACCCATTGCTGGTTGTCGCTAATAGTTCCTTGCCTCCATCTTGTAAACTAAAAAACTGGCCAGTTGAAGCATTTGTGTACCGGGAAGAGAATGTCTTTCCGTCATTGGAACTAATAAATAACCCTTTATCGGTACAAGCGAAAACATTGCCTTTGTAGAATAGTAGATCTGCGAAAGTGCCACAATTCTGATTTGTGAAGCGTGAACTCCAGGTTTTTCCATTGGTTTCTGACACTTCAATAATGTTCTTCTCCCTATTGATGCGAAGAAACAACTTGCTAAATGGAGTTTCTATCTTGATGAGCTGTGGCATGTGAAGCTCTTACAAATTATCAGAGTTCCTAATTACAATGGCAGTGTCGCCCATGTTTTTAAAGAACGTTTTTAATAACTTTTCTGCATGTCTAAATGCTTCACGTTTATACATATTGTTGTTTAATCTTTTCTTAATGGAATCATTAATTTGTGATCTATATTTATTATCATCTTCTTGACTAATGTTTTGGGGGTTAATGAAGGATTTGTCTTTTTGGACATAGGTCAATTTAGGAGCGCCATTAAGCGATATTTCTAAAGAACAAGGAGGTAATACTAAAGTACGTTTACCTGTAATTGAATCTATCATTAAGCTTTTGTCTTCCAAATTATATTTATACTCTCCATGTGCTTTAACAACATATACAACTTTTCTGGTAACGGGATCTTCATTTGAACCAATATTGCGCTCTATAACATATGCATCTTCATAGTCAATAGAAAGTACAGATAATTTCAGAATTTCCTTAAAATCCCCAATTTCGTTTGTACCATGCTTCTCTCCTTCACATGAGTTAATTCCCCATATAATTAAAAAGATGATTAAAAAGATGAGAGCTATAGCTCCTCCCCAGCCCAAAAGTTTCATATTCAAAATTCTATTGTTATATTTTCAGGATTAATCCCTTCACTTGAAGCTACAAAATATTTTAGTTTGTCGTTTGCACTTTTTCGTGCTGTTTCAATTAACTCCCTAACAAATTGATCATCTTTTTTAAGTTTCTCGATTTCTTCGAAAGCCTTTTGTTCTTCTTCATTTATTTCTTCTGGTTCAAAGTCTTTCCTGTCTTCATCGTAGTCGATTTTTTTGAACTTACATGTTAGCTTATCCCAGTCCATATAAACCGGTCCTTTTATCTCTATTTTGGGGCATCTAATAGTAAGTCGTTCATCCTCTTCTGATTCTACTTTTATATCCCCCAAATTAATATATGCGGTAAAAACGCAAGCCCCCATTCGATAAATGGCGATTCGATCTCCTGCCTTCTCATAGGGAATGACCCAAAGGAATTTGCCTTTTTTGTCATTCAAGACAAAAGTGTGATTCACAGATACGCTTGCCAACTCTAATTCATCGGTGTATTTGATTCTAATTTTGGATTTACTACACCCACTAAAAATCAAACAAACCAACAAAAATAAATAAAAGATGGATTTATTCATGCCTAAATAATTTTGCGTGTAGAACAGCTCCAAAGATGAGTCCAAGAGCAAAAGTATATATACCAAATCCTGTCTTATATAAAACCTGATTTAGGAAATATGTTAGTAGAACGGCAAAAAGAGTGACAACCAACCAACCTAAGACATTTTTGTTTATAGATGTCTTATTATTTACTTGAATGTTTATAATGTCTTTTTGATGCGTAGAATTTTCTGTTTCACTAAAAGACGATTTAAAAGATTTCTGCTGTGAATTCAACTTGCCATCGAGATAAAGATCAATTTCGTCAAGGTCAACTCCCTCACGTTCTGCTCTCTTATGAATTATAGCTCGCTCTTTTTCTGTAATAGAACCATCAGCAAGCACAGCGTTAATCAATTCTTCTAATTCTTTTGAATACATAACCAAATCGTTTGTTGAGTGCAAATTTACGCATTTTTATTGAATTGTTATATTTCCGTTGTTATAATTTAACTATTTCTCTAATTTACCATTTAAATTGTAACTTAAAGATTAACTCTTTACTTGCAATCCCAACCGATTACATTCTTCTTTTATATGATGGTAATCATATCCGTCTTTTTTCCGGCAATTCATTAGAGTTGCCATATATTCTTCCGGGAAATTGGCTTTAAGGTAAGCTGTTTGGTAGCCAATCCAAGTATAAGAAACCGAATGTGACTTGTTGAAGGCATAACACCCGGATTTTTCCCAATCAGACCAGACCTTCCTTAGAGCCTTAAGAGGATGGCCGTTATTCCTACCGCCTTCGAAAAACTTTGGCTTAAGGACATCTATCACATCCTTCTTTTTCTTTCCAAGAGCCTTCCGTAAAAGATCACTTTCTTCCCGTGTAAAGTCGGCAATCAAACGGCTTAAAAGCATCAGCTGTTCCTGATATACCATAATGCCATAGGTCTCATTCAGATATTTCTCCATACATGGGATGTCATAACTAATTTCTTCTTCACCATTCTTTCTTGCGATAAACGAAGGAATGCTATTCATTGGCCCTGGACGATAAAGAGCATTTAAGGCAACAAGATCCTCAAATGTTGTTGGATAGAGTGCTCTTAAATATTTCTGCATACCAGAAGACTCGAATTGAAAGACACCAACTGTATGACCTTGTTGATATAGTTCAAATGTCTTGGCGTCATCAATAGGGATTTCATGCATGTTTACAACAATACCGTATTTCTGCATTATTAGAGAACAAGCCATTTTCAATTCTGTCAAAACCCTTAGGCAGAGAAAGTCCATTTTTACCAGACCCGAAGATTCGACAGACAAACCGTCATATTGGGTACACAGCATCTTCTCCCCTTCCCTATCGGGGGAATCCGATATACAAGTAGGTACCCAGTCGCTGACAGGGCCTTGACTGATAACAAGTCCGCAAGCATGGACACCAGTGCCGCGTACCATACCATCAAGCTCACCAACATACTTTACAAGGTTCTGCATGGAAGTCTTTCTGGATTTACTTGCAGTTTTGAATGCCGGGACATACTTACAAAGATTCTCCATGTTCATTTTTGCCCAGTTTGGCAGATGTGTCGGTATCTCCTTGCAAAGAGCATTCGATGTGGGAACAGGAACGCCTTCCAACCTTGCTATATCTTTGATGGTGCTTTTTATGGCACGATGCGAAAAAGTTACGATGTTAGCACAGCTCTGATAGCCGTATTTCTCTTGGAGATATGGCTTTACCATTTCATACCCTTCCTCATCAAAGTCCAAATCAATATCAGGCAGCATCGGTCGGTTCAGACTGACAAAACGCTCAAACAACAGGTCATGCTTCAGAGGATCAATTTTTGTGATGCCTAAACAATACGCAACCAGACTTCCAGCCGCAGAGCCACGACCAGGACCGACAACTGCACCATGATCAGATAAGTTGTTCACCAAATCCTGCAATATTAGGAAGTATCTGGAGAAAACTTTTGAACAGATAACCTCCAACTCAAAGCGGAGCCTATCCTCTACATCAGAAGGCAATGATTCCCCATAAATCTTACGAGCTTTTCCAAATGTAAGTTCCTCCAAATACTTGCTCTCCAACATATCCAAATCTTGGTATTGTGAATCAGAACCATATTCTGCAGGTAATGGGAACAAAGGCAAGACAGGCTGATGATCTATGCTGTAGAGCTCAACTTTGTCAAGAATCTCTATAGTGTTTGTCAGGGCCTCAGGAATGTCACCGAAGATAGCATTCATCTCCTCCTGTGACTTAAACCATTCCTGCTTTGGGTAGTAGTAGCGTCGTTTGTCATCTAGCTTCCGTCCTGTTGTCAGACAATACAGTCTGTCAAATGCCTCCGCTTGGTCTTGATTAACGTAACGTACATCGTTTGTACATATAATCTTAATGCCATATTCCATGGATAGCTCCTGTAACAACTTACCCTCTGCATTCTGGTATTTGAATGTCAGACGGTCTGCAATAATAGAACCATCTTTCACTTCGCTACGCTCCAAATTCAGGTAAAAGTCTTCACCGAATACCTGATGATACCATTGTATAGATTCTCGTTGCTTCTCAGTTACAAACAGATCATTCATGTCAATAGTGCCGGATATAGCAATTAAACCTTCGTGGTATCGTTCCAAGTCTGATTGGTCCGTACGGGGTCTTACATAGAAGCCATCCTCCCATGCACGAGATACCAGTTTAATCAGGTTCTTATAGCCTTGTAGGTTCTTGGCCAACAAAACAAGATGGTTGCCCCCCATATCTGCCCTGCCATTTTTCTGTTCCTTTGAGCCATTCTTGGCTACAAACATTTCACAACCGATAATGGGTTTGAAGGGCTCCATGCCGTCTGCTGTTCGCTGTTTGTTCAGTCGGCTTACAACATCATAAAACTCTCTGATGCCAAACATGTTCCCGAAGTCCGTTATGGCCATCCCCCGCATTCCGTCCACAACAGCTTTTTCAACCAAATCCTTAATGTGTGCCAATCCATTGTTCAATGAGTATTCGGTATGCACACGAAGATGAATAAACTCTCTTACCATAGTTATAGCGTTATAATGTTATCAGATAAAACTCCTTTGGTATACAACTCCATCGAATCCTGATCCATAAATAGTAAAATGGAACGGTTAAACCGTTTGGCATCATCATCAACTTCCAAAAGATCTAATTCGGGCTCTTGAAGCATCAGTGTGCTACCATCAACTATTACAATCTGATGACAGAATGAACTAACATTGAATAGTTCATTATGGATAATAGCATTGTATTGCCAGAAAGGACCATTCTTAGCATAATGGTTCATATCCTCCGGGTTCCAGAAGAATCCATGAGCTCCATATTCGGAAAGTTCCTGTTCCAGCCATTCCTTTTCGGATTCATTATCTGCAGAAGCGATTCTGTTCTGGATAATCAAATCAATCGTTGAACTCTGCAGCTCTTTCACTTGCTCAGTGAATATATTTATGGAATCGCCCAACGTTACACACAAATTAAAGACACATCTGGCTATGTCTGATACAGGCTGGTTGGACTGAACGAACCACACCCCCGGTTTTATATCATCTATGAATGAACAGAAATTAACCATACTGCAAATATATTGTAGATTAGTGCCGTTTTAAGGCACATGTTTCTTCTTTTTTCTTATTTCATGAGAAATTTATAGAAATCCCAGTACTTTGACATAGCAATATCCTGAGCCGTTTTCTGCTTCTTGGCATCTTCTCCTATTAGCTGAGTCAGGAAATCCCAGAACGTTTTCCGATGATGGTGATATTTCAAATGTGCCATTTCATGAAGGATTACCACATCCATGATACGCTTCGGGAATATGACATTAAGAGGTGACAGCGAAATTACATTGTCGTGAGAACACTGTCCCAATATCCTTCCTCTTAATTTCTTCACCAAAACCTTTCTTGCATAAAGGTCATGTTCCTTCTCCAGTTCATGAGTCCTTGCAGGAAGAACCAGCTCTGCCCTTCGAACAATGGAATCACGAATTATCTCCCTGATCCATTTTTGCAATCTCATATTCTCGAATTTTGTAACAGAAGTATATAGGATGTCAAGTCCCTTGTTATCCATTTTGACTGCAACGTGTAAGCAGTTGAGTCCGGAGCCATAGACCTTAGAGTCCTTGTAGAGCTGCTGATGAAGAAGAAGATCAGAAAGTTCGCATTCATGCCATTGTACACTGAACTCGGGGAAGTTCAGTCGGAAACTGGGATTTATCCAGTAGCGCGGTTGTCTCTTGCCTTTATTTATATTTGCCATATCTTGTCTAATATGCTGTTATAACCAGATACTCCGCTATCTATTTGTAATCCATAGAAACGAGTACCCTTTTCATGTTCCTTATTCACTTTCTCCCTGGTCGGTGCGATCGGTCTTGGGAAAAGGAAATCGCTGATGATTAGCACGTCTGCCATTGAGAAATTTACAGACTGGAGCATTTTCAAGGCCTCATGGAGCATTTCTTCACCGTTTGTTCCGCCAGAAAACGTTTCTTTCAGGAATGCATTCAGACGAGACCACGCATTTGGCCGGGACAAGTCCAAGTACCGTGCCCTAACGGAAAAAGCTATCAGGTAGCATTTTCTCTTCTGTTTCTTTGCTATCCTCAATAGCTGCAGGAGTACACATCTGGCTATCCTCTCTGGCCTGCCCTCCATGGAGCCGCTCGTATCAAGGCAAACGATAATCGGGCCTTTTTCCAGCCTTGGTTTCTGAACATGTTTATGTTCTGTTTTTGCCACGCTCTCCATCTTTGGCTTGTTGGCAAAGAGCTGAAGCTGGTGATTGGCGTACTTCATGTAGAATAAGTCTTCAGTCTCAGGACTGGATAGAATCGCAGTCTCTACAGGAAGCAGATGATGAAGATCACGACCGACTGAGATTTCCTCTATCTCAACGGCTGGCTTCGGTGGTGAGGGCAGTAGAGGAATATATTTCTGAACAGTCTCATCTTTCTCGTCTTTCCTCTCTGGCTGCTCCCTTCCAATAATTCTAACGATCTCAACTAATTGAGGATATGAATAGAACATTTTTTCGACTTGTTTTCGTCGTTTGAAGTCAGACAATCCGCAGTCACGAACCTTTCGTTCCCATGACTCCCGATATCTCTCTATCAGTTCTGCCTCACGTTTTCTCAGAGCATCATCACATGCATTATCCCAGTCTTTAATTAATGAAGTAAGAATAGGTTCCAGATCCTGCGACTTCAACTGCTCCAGATAGCCGTCGATATTCACCTCTCCCTGTGAATAGGCTCTTTTAACGGTGTCGTACACTCCTGTCCACATCTCTCTCTTCTTGTCAATATCACCATTGGCAAAATCAAGAATCATATTCTTTTCCCGTTTATACTGAGCTTCGATAGGCTGGAAGAGATCCATCATGGCTTCCAGGAATTTCAGAATTTCCTCTTTCAGCAGCTCAGCCCAAAGCGGATCCTGGCTTTCGATTTGAGGATTGTCCTTGATGGTCTGTTCCATAAAACCTCCGAACAGGTCATCTTCAGGGATGTAATCAGGCATCCGGCCTCTTTCAATATAGAAGTCGAAAGCATCATCATATTCCTGAATCTTTTTCTGTATATCGGTAATTATCATCCTAACAGAGGTTTGGCATTTGTAGCTTTTATCTCCAGTTCTTTAAGTTCCTTATCACAGGCCGTCAAATATTTCTTCACGATTTTCAAGTCATTCTCAGAGAGGAAAAGGTGTTTTGTATTCGAGAACAGCTCCTGAAGAGAGGAAAACTTAGGTCGTAAGTCAAGAACCAGCTCATCAAGTGCCTTTTCCGCCACGTTTACTGGTACTGTAGCCGTTCCATCAAACAGATCTGGACTTTTCGCATAAGGCTTCCTTTCGAAAGCGTAGGCAGTACCATCAACAATGATGCCCCCATTACACTTGACGAGTTTAACCTTGCTCGACATGCTTCCAGACTTCACCTTGTAGTCAAAAGGCGTACCTGTATAGATAGCATGAACCAGCCACGCCTTTTTGCTTTCATCCCAATACACGATTCCGTCACATGGCTTTCTTGCATCGACATGGCTATAGTCAGGCTTGAAGAACAGACATTTCCCTTTTGGATAGTTCTGCATGACAAAATAGAAGAAATTAACCTGTTTGAAGTCATCCTCGACCATTTGTGGCTGAGTATTCGGATTATTCCCCTGGTTGTTTTGTTTTAAAGCCTGTTCAATGTCCTTTGTCAGTCGTTCCATCTTGGTATCAAGCTCATAAGTAAGACCTCTGCCCACGATATCTATTATGGTTGGGATGGTCTCAGTCTTGTTCCACAGGCAATAAAGAAGTAAGGGAATATCTGTTTCGTCAAGAACCATGCGTCCGTTCAGAAAAGCAGATGCCTGCATCAGATGGAAGCACTTCTTCCATCGACGGTCAGAAATGTAATAATCCATCGGGTTCATATCTTCCTTCTTACTTTCCACCGCAAGATATTTGCGGATGCCAGATATGATGTGACATACGCTGTCAGGAATCTCCACTTCATCGATTTTAGACTGCCATTCACGATACAACTCATCGGTTATCTGAAGGTCAAATGGAACCTTGATGTCATTGACAGGCTTCTGTCTGATCATTTTGAAAAACGTTGACTCGTTTCGGATGCAGTTAGAGACCATCCGCACAAGAAATCTGTCCCAAAGTGCTTCAAGTCCCTCTTCCTCTGCCGGAAGCTCATTGCTTGCAGCGACCAAAGCCTTCATGGGAAGGGACAATGTTGTCCGGCCATTCTGGAAAATTCGTTCATTGATAGCTGTCAGCAATGCATTCTGTATGGATGGGCCGGCCTTCCATATCTCATCCAGGAATACGACAGTAGCCGTAGGAAGGAATCCGTCCACGACACGCTCATACCTGTCTTCATTCTTTAGCAAGGATATGGAGACAGGCCCGAAGATTTCATCAGGTGTACTGAAACGCGACATCAGGTATTCAAAGGCGTTACCGTCTCTGAATACAAGTTTCAGCCTTCTGGCAACAAGACTTTTGGCAGTGCCTGGAGGGCCTAACAGAAATATACTCTCCCCAGCCACAGCACAGAGAAGCGACATAGCAATGATATGTTGCTTCTCATATATCCCCTCTGAGATAATCTTCAGCAGGGACTTTATCTGAACTTCTTCATTCATATATCTTTCGATTATAATATCTAATACGAAAAACTATTCTTTACATGGATTTGTTTCCGCGCACACCAGAATCCATTAAGAATCTTTAAGAGAAATGAGACTTGCAGCGGCCTGGTATCGCTTAACATCGTTCTCATTTACCATCACATCAATATCCTTATCATATACATGAAGGACTATCTTTGTCTTTGTATTCCCATTCATTGTACTTTCTGTTAAGTTCGACACAAAATTACTTTTAAATTCCGTACTTACAAAAGGAAAGCTATCCACAAGGCTTGTGAAAAGCCCAAATTATTCTTCAGCAGCTGCAAACCATCATCAGGAAAGCTTTGTCACCAATGTCACGATTCCATCCAAGCCCCCATTTCACTTCCACCCTTTTGGGGAAAAGATCAATAATCTCATTCAGGACTCCAAGCTCACTCATAAGAAGCGGTTTGTCCGGTGAAGTTTCTATCAGGAGGATGACCCTATCATATTTTAGGAAATCAATCTGAGAGTATTCCATCATCTCTCTGATAACAGCTTCCATTCTGGACTCTTTCTCGTGAGGGAATGAGTAGATCCTCCTTTTAAGCACTTCTTTCTCCCTATACAAATAATTGAGGTCATGCTTACTCAAATGAACCAAGGAAGACTCCGATACAATCTGTTGTATAAGATCGTCTATCTCTGGTCTGCTTCCCTTCAGGTTCACAAGTTCAGTAGTATTTGTCACCATGTCCATACCTTATATTATTATATACAGAATCCTATTTTACCACCACCCTTCTTCTCCAAGCGTTCGTTCTCGCAATGCAGGGAAAGTACCTCCAGAACATTGTCAGCAGGACCATGCAAGATGCTGTCTATCGCATAGTGTCTGGCGATATTTTCTATCTGACCACCGCTGAAATCATACTTCATGGCCAGCGAGCGAGTGTCTGATTCACTCAGTGAGGGAATCATGGAGTGCCAGATGGAGGTGCGAGCTTCCAGAGTCGGCTTGGTAAACTTAATCTTGTAAAGGAACCGACGCTCAAAAGCCTTGTCCATATTCTGTGCAAGGTTCGTTGTTGCGATAAGAATGCCGTCAAGGGTTTCCATCTCCTGAAGGATGATGTTCTGGATGGTATTCTCCATCTTGTCAACGGCACGTTCTGCCCCCTCCTGGCGTTTGCTGATGATGGCATCAGCCTCGTTGAACAGCAGAATCGGCGTAACCTTGTATTCCTTGACCTTAGCCCGATAGGAGTCGAAAATCTGCTTGATGTTCTTCTCGCTTTCGCCAACCCACATGCTCTTGATCTCGGAAAAATTAACCTGAATTATATTACGCCCAGTCTTCTTTGCGAGTTGTAGCACAGTCTCTGTCTTGCCCGTTCCCGGCTCTCCGTAGAACAAGCAAGTAAAACCACATCTGAAGCCAGAATCCTTCAGTCGCGAGCGAATCACCTGATAATGACTCTCCTCCAAAAGTTGTCCAAGTTCTGTTATCTGCTTTTGTATAATATTGTCGTAGAAGAGCGGCTTCTCCACAATCTCACAGGGCTTAATGTCACCAGATCTTCTCTTTTGCTCATTCATTGAAGGAAGGTTCAACTCCCCAAAGAGGTCTTGCTTGGCTTGTTGTGTCATACGGAAAGACTCCCTGTTAACGAAGCCATCATCGTTGTTATACTCTATCATCTTTGCATCTAATAGCGCATGGTCGCCATCATTGAGCTGACCTTTAACAAATTTCCAATCCCTTCTTTGTTCTCTGCCATACATAAATTCCAGGTCGTGATAACCGATATTGTCATCGCTATTGTTCACAAAGAGATGAGAGAATAGTACCAACAGAAGTTCATCATCGTCACAGAAACTATAGCTTTTTAGCTTTTGAACGAATAATAACTGTTTGTTGCATTCAAGCAAGTTGCCTATTTTCGCAACCATGATATCATATGTCAGTTCATCATCTTTGCGCGAATCAAATATCTCCTCCAGTTCGTCGAATAATTGTGCACATGTCAGCCCTGAGCAATCTGCTGGGACATATTTCTCGTCTTGGCGGAATGCTTCAAGCACTTCAAAGGGAACCCTGTATGACAGTCCCCTCCTATCACGACAACAACGCACAAGTTCACGCTTCTCTAGAACATCGATGTCATTCATGTAACGGAGAATACGCGTCGTACGACACCCGACAAACTTGCCGAAATCACTAATGCTGATACTCGAGTCCTCGCTGTTGTCTATGAAAAGCGCCATCATTACACTCTGTTCCTTTGTTAGTCCCAACTTATCAGATACATATTTAATATACCTGTTAGTCTTGCGATAGAACTCAGCATTCAGCCCAGAATCCTTCGCCTTGTCAACAATATGCTCTACAGCCGAGAGCAAATCTACTTTTTTTTGTTTCTCCTTTAACGACTCCATTTTACTATTTCCGCTTTTTCCGTTGCAAAATTACGTATACGCACAGACAAAACACGTCCGACCTAATCAAAATAATCACATTTATTCCAATCTAGGTCATCACCATAGTCATCATTATTATAAGAATTAGAGTCCACTTCTGCATTGACCTCTATGTTAAAATCACGAACCCATAAAAGATCAAAGATAGAGAACTCCATATGACTATACAGATTGTGGAAAGGAAAGGTAAGATGCATGTCTTCTGTTAGTTTCCTGTCCAAATTCTCATTCCAGTTATCCAATTTATCATCTAAATACAATACCTGATGCTCGGTGGGTATCTCAGAATCCCAACTGCTGACACTGATTAAATCAACACCATCCTCATATAAAGGGATATATTTGTCAATGGAGCCATTGAGAATAGCCCACATTTTCTTAGCTCTTATAGTCTGAACAGGATGAATTTTAGAATAT
>JAEEGL017436372.1_pt1 | contig 21669 bp, 40 predicted proteins | sample 9134231 | NCBI WGS metagenome assembly JAEEGL01 (sample SAMN16246548, study PRJNA631951) | gut metagenome | biome: gut microbiome; feature: rumen; material: fiber-attached | host: Bos | place: Iran: Karaj | collected 2018-10
ACCTAATATTATGTAAAATTGCTGTTCGTGCCTTATAAAATTTTGTCCGGTTGGCGGCCCCGCTGGGATTCGAACCCAGATCTTTCGCCTCAGAAGCTGGGGTTTTAGAGACCCCCGTGTTCACCATTACACTACGGGGCTATCTCCGTGAGGAGTGAGGCTTTCACTCCTCACGTATATATTATATCAAATTTTTTTGATATTGTCAAACTTCAGCTTTTTCAGCAAGCACCGCATCAAGTTCATTCCCAGCATCAATCACGGCCTGGCTAGCATCATAAAAATACTGCCGATACTTATTGAGTGTCTTATCAGCCTGCTGAAATGCATCAATAGCATCAAGTACTTTACCAGTAGCCCGTTCACGCCGTTTCTGCGCTACCTTATAATTACAACGAGCCGCCGCAAGCCGCTTACCATACTCCAAGTCAAATTCATCCGAGCCATCGCAGATAGCAACGCCTCGCACAGTTCGCCCGGCATAGGTAGTAACCGCGATTACACGATTACCATGCTGAAAGAAATGATAACCTTCAATAGGAAAACGCTTCATATTAACCTCCTCTTTTTTACTCTACCTCCTGGCACCGACAACGAGTCAGGATAGTCTGTTTGGTGTGCTTATACATCTTGTGTTCTTTAACCGTTCCCTTCACGGTGTATTGCTCACCAACTTGAAGAGTACGAGAAGCTGTTGTCCATACAAACACATTCTTATCTTCATCGACCATAATGTGCATTATGGATTCGCCATAAAAGCCATTAAGAGGAATGGCGGTTTTAACGGTGAGCACCCTCTCAATCTTATCACCAATCTCACCAACATACTGCGATGGGTCTTCATCATACAGAATGCTTTCTACTGCATCCTTCACCTGTGATTCAGGCTTTAATTCATCGCCATTACCAACTAAAGACCAGTCCAGACGCACAGGAGTAATACCAGCAGGAAGTATATCAGGAATCATTACGGTAGATCCAAAACCCCAACCCCAATACCGAGTATAACGAGCGCCATTTTCTTTGAACCAGTCTTTACAATCATAAGTATCGCCCTTAAAGATTGTAATATAGCCTTTTTCAAAACCCAAAGTTTCTTTTTGGGTACGATAAAAGGGGTCATTAGAATGGTCAATAACCTCGCCAGGATACATACGCTTATACTCCTCTTCGGAATACCAGCGCACCTCGCGCAAGCTACCAGAAGAGGTCTTCACCTTGACATAGGACTTATTGTTCTTGGTATAAGGCTCACAAGTAATTTCCATCTTCTGAAAACTTTTCGCAACCATTTTTTATAACCCTTTCTTCATTTTCTATAATAATTATATCATAAAATTTTTAAAAAATCAAATTACAATCCAAATTCGGCAATTAATGCCCTTACATTTGCAAGTTCTCGTTCATCCATTTTTGCGGGTTCATACGCATCAATAGGACCAGTAGCTTTAGTGTCTACTTTAGTAAAATCTACTTCTCTACCAGGAGAATAGGGTACTTTAGGGCAAGTCATACCAATGGCAATCTGTACCTTTTCTGCTCCATCATCAGCAAGGACATAAACCTTACCATCTGACACACCTACAAAATCTTCTCCAAATGCTTGTTTAATTCTTTCAATTACAGCAACTTTCGCTGTTGCTCCTTTTACTGCCATATATTATTCCTCCATACAATCTCGGCATGTATAGCCTTCTTCTTCATTATAATACATATCTTCAATATTATGTAGCTCACCACAACGACTGCATATAGCTGCATTATCAGCAATACAATCATTACACCACCATTGCTCATCAACCCAACCGCCTTCATCCCCGGTCAAATGCCGGCGACCACAACATTCGCAATAATAATATTCATCACTCTCATTATTTTCACAATCAAATCCTTCACCACGCTGTAATGGATGTTGGCCGCAACAAGGGCACATGACTTGATGTTCATATCCTGTTAAAATAGGAAATAATGTGCGAGAAAACTGTGTATATTTTATAAAATCTTTAGGCCGGCCATATAAGAAATAAGGTTTAGTATAAATAGTACTTGTTAAGATATCATCATAAAATAGATGAGCATGACTTGCAGTTTCTCCATAAATACTTCTCATTGGATAAACGCAACCATCAATTGGTACAATAATATGCTTTTCAGCAATATCAATTTTTTGTTGGTTTGTTTTCCAACTGGCATGTTTAAATTCAAGATTAGTCCACTCTTCACTATATTTTACATCAGAAAATATCTTGACTAAACATTCACGCACATATGACATAATATTTGAGGCTGGGGTTGGATACTGCCGACCAGCCGCAATAGTACAATGGTCAGGCGATATAAACAATAACATACGCCATTTCTTATTATTCCAATGTATATCCGCAGGGAAATTATGAATGGTATGGTCTGTTGTGCCATCATCTAAATAACATACAACAGTAGCTTTATCCATCATATAATCAATATTACCAGCAGCATAATCACCATCTAATGAATGACAAGAACGCCAGCCAAAACTATTTTCACTAACAGAAAGATAGTCCAATGGGTCTACTGACAAATGCAAATATCCAGTAAGTTTGCATTGGCTAATAATTAAATTCATTTTGTCTTGCACATCAGTTAATATATCTTTATCCTTAAAGAAAAACTTAAATGCGCGCAATAATTTCATTCCTACAGGAATTTTTGTCCCATCTGGACATTCAAATTCGGTGGATACTATATTTTTAGTAGCATTAAATCCTTGCAGTCGTATGAAATTACATAATGTACCAAAACCAAAGGTAAGATTATCAAGACTTTTTATGGTTGCTGGCAACGCATCAATAAAATTATCAATCGCAATTTGCTTATGCTCATCATCCATTTCACACTCAATAGGAGTGGAACAGGTATATATTGTGCCATTAAAAGCATCAATGAAGTGTTGTTTATTTGTTTGCCAATTTTTTATATAATCCTGTACAACAGTTTGATCTATATCAGTATGCAATAAGTTTGATAAAATTTGTGAAATTTGATTTACATATTTGTCCACTGATAAGTACCATCCTCTTTACCAATTTTAACTTTACTATAATCGTAATAATGTTTATCTTCAACATACTTAAATACTGTATCAGGCGGCGCGGACAACATTGCCGCAACTTTATAATAAGTGCTATTGGCCCAATCTAAATGCCAATGTTCTCCATAGGTATGTTCATCCATATAACCTACTGATAAATTCACACCAGCAATACCTAAATATGGCATTAAAGTAGATATATCAGAAAATGTACCAAATGTATGATAGAACCCAAATGATGTGACATAATCTATAAATTCTTGATTACCACAAGAATAAAATACGCAATCATCATATCCCATACGGTCAAGTTCAATCATATACCGAATATCCCAATTAGGACGGCCTTTTGAAAATACAAAGTCAATAGCTCCTAATCCGCCCAATTCCTCATCATGAGTAAACAAAAGATGAGGACGATAACCTTCTTCAAGAAGTTTTAAAATCAGAATAACGCCAGCTCGGTCATCGGTACCAAGTCCATCGGGAGACCACATTACTTTTTGTGAACGGTCATAATAGATTTGCATATCATGCCGAGTTGCATCTGGAAATACTGTATCTAAATGAGCAATTAATAAAATAGGAATTGTCCCTTCTGCCATCAAATATGAATTAGTTGATATGACAGTAGTAGGATAAAATTCAGCTAATCGCTCTTGAAGATATTTATGAAGTTCTCTTTGTGTCTTTCTTAAAATTGCATGAACTGGAACCATTAGCATTCTCCTATATTTTATATAAATATTATAACATATAAAATAAAAAAAATCAACTGGGAAACTTAATTCCCAGCTGATTTATCCTTTAATGCTTTAATTTCTTTCATTCGTTCTATCTTTGCGAAATCTGCTACTAATCTACAGAACCGACATACGCTACCATGTTGGCATTTTTGCCCGCAATCAGCACGTCTTTCTATGAAATTAGGTGGAAGCGCTCGGTTTAGTATTTCTTTATCGTGGATAGAAGGTACAATCATATATACTTCACCAGGCCACTCCCCTTTAGTATAGATACGATATAAGGCTTGTTCTTGTTCAATATTTTGAAAATCAAACTCCGCTACTTGTATAGCATCAACCACTAAAGGATTATTCATATCTTCTGGACGAAACCATCCTCCTACCAAACCATCACTATTGGGGTCGTCAGGATTTACTGCTCCAGAGGAGTTAACATAAGCGCGTATTTCAATTTTATAATTTGCCAAAGCTGGTAAATGGTGTGTTAAAGGTGGGGCAATCCTTGCCGCGCTTATGCCGAGAGTAAGATAATAATTTAATGTATAGAAGTCTCTGATAGGAAAGGAAAAGAAATATTTAGTAATACCATACCGCTGACAATTAATAATATCAACAGGAGATGAAATTGCAACTTGACAAGATGGACAAGCCTTGTAGGTTATTGCTAATTCTTGCCAATCAATATTTGGTGTATCTAATGTGATAACTACACGAACCTAACCTTCACGCAAGTGCAGGAGTTCAGAAACATAATGTAGTTTAGAATAAGGAATATTTACTTCGTCAGCTTTAAGCAAATATTCTTTAGTTTGACTTCCGGATAAACAATAAATCATTTTAACACCTCTCTTTAATTATATTATACTATAAAAAATTTGAAATGTCAAAAAAAGGAGGAAATGCGGTTTCCAGGTCCCGCCGAGCGGGATAAGCTGGTTCGCGCATTTCCTCAAAGTTATTGGTTAACCTTACGCAAGAGCGTAAACGGTGACCTTCTTGTTCTTACCCTCGGCATCAGCCACCATAGCTTCTGTCTTCTGGGCGATACCGGCCTTCACCAGGGCGGTCAGACGATAGCCAACCTTACCCACAGTGGCTTCGGGGTCAGTCTCCTGCACACGAGCAGTGATGTCATCACGGCTAGCAAAGTCAGGGGTCAGGACAGAAGCGACCAGGTTCTGAAGCTCGTCGCCAGCCTCACGCTTGGCAGCGGCGCGTTCCTTGGCCTTTTCAGCCTTATGTTCCAGAGAAGCGAGTTCCTTCTCACAGTAAGCGACGAGAGTTTCACGGTCCAGAGTGCCATCCATCAGAGCATTAAGAATTTCCTTTTTAGTCATTGTTTTTTACCTCTTTCAATTATTTTTTTTGTTGTTGTTGTTTGTCTTTCTCATTTCTTACAATTAAATTATAACAAAATTTTTTAAAAAAATCAATTAGTCAATCACTATCTCTAGCTTAATTTGCATAACGCCATCTAGTAATACCATTCGTATCCACCAGACATGAATACTTTTCAGGGTTGGGACCAAAGAATTTCTCTCTATTTAATGTTGCTACAAATTCATCTGTGAAAGGAGTTGCATTATCATGGGCATTTAGTATACCCTCAATAGTATCAAAACTATGAGTAAATAGCTGTAAGCCCTTTTTAGTTAAATCTTGTGGGAACACTATATCTTTAACCATGTGTCTCCACTCATGCGGTGACACATCTGTAATTACCGTAGAAATATGGTCAGGGTCTTTAAAAAACTTGGCTAAATCATCTTCATCATAATCACATTCACGGTCAACAAAAATACTTGATGGCATAGTAATCACTTTTCCATCTTCATCAGTGCCAACTGCCAAGTAAATTTCTGCTTTATTATCATCCCAGAACTGATGCCCATCAATCTCATCTTCCATCAAGCTCTCTTCATAGCAGTTTTCGCAAACATACACTCCAAGCTCTTCAACCCAAATAAGATCGTTGGTACGGCAACCACAATGGTCACAATAACCAACATTTTCCCAAGGAGCGCAGTCGCTACAAAATACCAAATTCTGACAGCCATCTCCATTTTCATCGCCATCACGTTCATTATCAATTTCTCCACCACACCAAAGACATTCTGACGCTCCAGAAGCTATGATAGAGATATAGCAATTAGAATAAGAACAGGCTGTAGCGACTGCTTCGGGATCAAAGATTACTCTATGCTGGGGCAAAGTGCCGATGTCATCATACATATAACCCCAGTTGAACTCTAAACGAGGATTATAATGAGCCCCATTTTCTTCATAAATAAGCTCTTCCCCATTATCAAAATGGATACGACCAGGGTTATCGGTAATATAACCAGCTTCGCTATAATTTTTATTCCAGTTAGCAGCGGCTAATTCCTTAATCCAATCAAGGACAATCTTAACCACAGTATCATTCTGGAAAGGATAGCCTTTAACGGCAACAACGCTAGTTTCACTAACGATAAAAAGTTGACGCCAAGACTTGTTGGCCCATGTTTCTCCACGATAAGTCAGATTCATATCATCCTTATCACGGACATAAGCCACCACAACCGTAGGAGAGTTCATACATTCTACGGTTCCAAGACGATAATCACCCGTATGTTCTTTCCAAGCCATACAGCTACTCCAGCCCTTCTCATTATCACTCATGGTCATATAGTCCAAAGGATGAATAGACAGGCACAAGTCAAATTCGTTATTAGCTGAAGACCGAGCAATGGCAAGCAAGTCTACCAAACGAGAAAGATGCTCTTCAGTAAAATACTCCTCGCCATCCAATACGCCATAGGCTTGACGCAGACGCTCAATAATACGGGTGAGCCGCATGCCACGCTTCAACTGATAAGGTTTATCGGTATCAGGAAGCATAAGAATTCCAACAGGACCACTATAAGCATTACTAGCCAGATGTTCCAGTGAAAACCAGTCATCCTGGAGTACCATAAGCCGCTCATAGTCTTTATGTTCTGCACACAGCTTCGCCCGGAGTTCACGGATATAACGCCGGTGGGCTCGTTCAATGTCATAAAGCCAGACATAAAAATGCCGGAAGATGTCGCAATACTGCCGATCCCGCAAGATTTTTGAGGAGGTATACATCTCCTGCAATTTGTTATAGATAAGTTGGGTATCTACATCCAAATTAATATGCTTCTGCAAAATAAAGTTTCCGCCAAGAAGCCGATACAAATCCTGCTTCTCACGGTCCCAGTGCCGCAGAACATATTCCAAGGATGCCCGAGTGGACTTACTGGGCATATTATGTTCAGGAGACAAACCATAAGCATAGATGTAGTTAGAGATTTTCTCTTTATCTTCGTTGGACAACTTCTCAAACAACATTTCTGTTTTCCTCAACTTTCATTTTCTATATATATTATAACACAAAATTTTTAAAAAATCAAAAAAAGAGTGAAAAAGCCACAAGGCTTCTTCACTCTTCTACCATTAAAGGTCGCAATAGAAAACCAGTTAATTCAACCGTATTAGTAGGCAACGCGGCAGATTGTTCTTCAATGAATTTATAAAATTCTTCTATTGGGGCAGGAGCAACAAGGTGTTTTTCATAAGGCATTTGACGATTATTTGTATAAAATAACCAGCCTTTAATTGTATTAAACGTCTTGGAAGAAGTATTCTGCATCGTATAAAGCCTTCGCTAATGATATAGTGGTATCTTGAGTATAAGCTGCTTTGAAAGCCTTATTCATACAAGATTGACAATAAATACCACCTATTACCCCTATAGATGTAGGTGTAAATTCATAGATAAATAAATCAGAATGGCGCCACTTCCCATTATGTTGGGTAGCTATATGCTTATCTATCCAAATTTGAATATCTTTTTTTTCTTCTTCAGTTATACCAAAACCACGTCGTAAGTCTTGTATTGCATTATCACGTTCAATAGCAAGTTGTTGTAATGTTTTATCACGCCACTTTTCATCTTCAACTTCTTGCGCACGAGACTTCCAAAATTCAAGCTGTTTTGCCTGATGCTCAAATAAATACTTAACATTATTCATTACGTGATATATATTATCATCATAGGCAACAGCTTGATTTTCATTCTAATAATCAAATGTTTGTGCCATAGTTATGACCTCATTAACTTACAAGAGGGTCTTCCTTCTATGTCAATAATATCTATATGAAGGCAATATGCCATACATTTTTCTTTTAGACACGGAAGGAAATCTTCTTGTGTAATTTCTGGCAAGGGAGTATCCCCTTGCCAGTTATACTGTGTAGTTTCTGTGAACTTTCTAAAAGGACACAGTTTTTCTTCATTGTCCATAATATATATTTAACCTATCCTTTAAATACTATTCAGATAAAAAATCATAATCAAAATAAGGAATACGAATTAATGGAATTTTATGCTTTTGACAATATTCAGTTTTATAATTATCATATTGAGCAATATGAGTTAAAGATAATTCTGACTATCCCCAACCTGTATAATGTTGAGCTCCATCATATTCAATTAAACAAATTAACTTATCATTATGAAAAATAGCGTAATCAAAATAAGCTAATCTATTTGTATCAGGAAAACGACAATCTTCAAAACTATACTATGTTTTATAAGAAATCATCATTTTTGTTAATAATTCATTAATTTTTAATTCCCCTTTTGATTTTAAACATCCACAAGACTATGTATTACCATTTGTTAAATTATATGTTAATACAGTTGTACGATTTCCACAATCACACTAACATATTTTTTTCCCACCAGGTAATGTCTATAATACTGTTAATTTTCCAAAACGCTATCCTATTAAATCCTTTGTCAAAAAACATTTAGCTTTTTCACAACCACAACTTGTAGTATGTTTCGAGGTAAGATAATCTGTTCTTACCTCTACTACATTTCCACAATCACACTAACAAATCCAACGGGTATATTTATCTTGACGAGGTTTAGCACGTTTTATTGCTATTAATTTACCAAACCTTTTATTAGTTAAATCTAATGGTTTCATTTTTATTCAACTCCTTCCATTAATATTTAACTTCTAGAAGGAATAAATTAATTATTATTGCCCTCAACGAGTTCTTCTGCTTCTTCTATATCTGGAGCATCAGCGTCAATTTTAATAATATTTTCTAATACCTTAAAGTTAAAGTTTTTATGCTTATATGCAGTGAACTTAGGACGATTCACGATACGGATTACTACGCCTTCACGCACATGGGTCTTACCTACGGGGTCAGGACCATCGTAGAACTGTTCTGCGATTTTACGAACAATATCGCCAAGAGAGCCGTCCATATAGCTTTCACTCATACCGGCTTGCGGTAATAAAACACGGCCATAATCCTCACCAAGATACATTTGACAGAACACAGGTACGCACTTTGCACCCATCTGCTCACAACGATAACGCATGTAATCAGGAGTATATTCCACCACATCGCCATCTTCGTTAGTCATAGTCATACGATAAACATATGCCGCAGATTGAGGTACCGCAGGAGATACAACTTCCATATCAGGCGCATGTAAAATAGCAGGTTCAGGCTTGGCAGCACAACCATAAGAGAATACGGTCTTAGGCCCATACTGCTTGATGAATGCCTTATCATTAGTCTTCTTGTTGTCACCAGGGGACATGATAGGCGCACCATCAGTAGTGAAACCAACTACTTCATAATAGACAGTTTCACCCTTATGAAGCTTACCCTCAAAGAACTTTGCATGCTGCTCACGGAACTCGTTGCTACCATAGTAACCGCCATCATAGCTATTTAGCACAGTACGACGAGTACCAGTTACATAACCCCAATCATAAACAGGCTTACCTGCACGACGACGGAGCCAATCCCAAAAAGTACGCTTATAACCCTTGAAAGTAGGCAGATAACCAGTACGCTGAGAAGTGCCGTGCATCTTCAAAGTAATCTCAATCTGGTCGCCCGGCTTGAAGGCATCCATGTTATAAGCAAGCTGTTCAGTATCAGCATGCTCTTGGAACAGAGGAGCAATAGGAGGATGCTTTTTACGAGTATGGTTGCCTTCCTTGCGAGGACCATTCTGATTCTTAGCCACAGGAATCCACTTACAGCAGATTTCATGACCATTAATTACGCTAATAGTAGCGCCAGGATGGAAGATAGACTTATCCACACAAAGATAAGATAGGCAAGAAATAGGTAGGTAAAGACCATCAGACTTCTCACCGCGCAGACGAATTGTAGTTACGTTACGCTTGATGGGGTCCATATAGCCACCAACATTATTGCCATTTTCATCCTTACGACGGACCAGGTTATTGGCCGCACAGAACTCTTCAGAGAGCTGCAAATCGGTAGGGAAATAAATACCAATATCACCCACCTTCACGGACAGGTCAACACAGGTATCATTGCCGAAAAACGTAGCAATCTGCATACGGTCGGCATTAGAATGGGGACGAAGCTGCTCCACTTTTACAACATAACCACAATGTTCAGACATATTCAATCTCCTTTCTTAATTAATCATTATCTACCCACTGATAGGTCTTATTAAAGATGCTTTCTTTGCAAGCATAGAACTCGCCATCGACACCTTGGATAATATAAGCACCCCATGGTACCTGCATCTTACCTTCAAGGGTATCCAGGACCAGCAAAACGACAGAGTCATCCAAGGTAGGATATTGTACATCAAGGGCCTCTCCAACAAAATCTTTACACTCTTGGACATTAGTACCTGTCCACTGGAGAGCTCGTACAGGGATGGGCCGTTTCACATACCACTTAATCATAATTTTCCCCTCTTTTCTTATTCTTATAATATATTATAACAAATATTTTATAAAAAATCAAATCGGCATCCGATTACTCAAATGCCGATTTCTCTTTATCATCTGTTTTTTGTTCTGATTTTGTTAGAAAAGGTAATGCATCAGTTGGTTTTTCACGCCGGCGCAATAGAATACCGTCTTCTTCTAAACGTCTTAATTCAACATAAATAGCTGACATTTGATGCGCTATATTATTTAAATAGACATTTAAAAGTTTTAATTCACCAACAAACTTATTTAATATATCAGGAAGTTCTGTTATTGCCCCCAATGGCCGCATAATTACAAACCATATAAGTAATATAACTCCGCCGATAATTAATGCAGTATCTACAGCTGTTTGACCTTCCATTTAATCACCTACCTGCATAATACATAGGACCTTTTGGGAAGAACCATTCGGGGCCATTTGGATCGGTCCAACGATGCCAAATAGTATCCAACTCTTCAATGGCTTTATACATCATTTGCACGCCAGGACGTTCTGCGCGGTCACAATGATAATGCCCAAACAACCAAATTTTAAATGTAATAGATTGTCTTACTTCGTCCAACCACAGTTCCATACTTTTATCCACTTTGCTCTGGTCAAGCATGGGCAGGAATAAATCAGTAGGTTCCCAACTAATGGGGGCAGTATGAGTAAGTACAATATCTACCTTATAATTCTTAATCTTATTAAGAATTTCATATCGTTCTATTTCATTTAACTGCTCATTAGCATGCCAAATGGCTCCTCGCGCAAGACGATATTCCTTATCAACAGAATATGCCCCTCCAATTACAAGTATAGTAAGCTTATCAATTCCGTATAATTCACCATCTTTAAAATAATGAATATTCGGATATTTTGGTTCGTACCAAACAAATCCACGTACATCCCAATCATATATACTTTCCATTGTTGGAACATCTTCTGGACGCGCATCGTGGTTGCCACGTACAAGATACCAATGAAAATTATGATATCGCCGGCATAATTGTCGTTTCAAACCAGCATCCAGCTCGGGGTCAAGCGTCCAATTTACGGCACAATCTCCGAGAATAATTATGCCAACCTCTTGGGTATCATCTTTATATTCTGCTAGATTACGAAAGCGGGTGAAATCAGCGTGCACGTCCCCAGTAATATACCATTTCATTTTAGCTCCCTCCGAACAGAACGTTCCATAATATTATATTGAACTTCTTGCATTAGAACATCAGTTTTTTCATCAAACTCATCAACTGCTACAGCACAATAACCATCAGCTAATTCAATTACCTTCTGGAGTGTTTCTTCAGCTACTTCACGAGCAGCCTCAAGAGAGTAATATCCTTGTTCTTTTAAAGCAATTAAATATTTAGGGTCTCTTGCTTTTAAGCAGTTCATATAACTATTTCCCTGAATGTATCTTTGCATAAAATCATAGATACGAACAAGGTGAGAAAGCTGTTTACCATCATAGCCATACTTCTCTACAATATCAACTTTGGCAGGATACCGATGCTCCATCGCATGAAATTTTTCCATCGCCATACCCTTCATCGCTTTCACGGCTCTATAAGGGTTTGCATGTGCAATTTCTTCACGAGCCTCTATAAGCCGCATAAATTCTCCGGCATATGTAGCGTTAAGGATGTAATAGGGCGTGAAAAGAATTTCCACAAAATTGATATTTTGTTTGCGGAAAGTGTCAATATATAACCTTAAATCCTTAAAGTCAATATGTTCATCGTTGGCCCGCACATGAGTGCAGCTTGTAGGTTGCTTGTTAAAAGCAATTTGCTTAAAAGTAGGTGTGGTTACCAATTTGGTATCTACATCAGAATGAAGAGTATCTAAACCATAATTGCCACTTCCTTGATAAAAAATACCAACAATGTTATCATAAGGAAAATAGTTTTTTGCCTCTTCAAAATGTTGCCATACGTTCTCTTTTATCCATTTATCTGAATGAGCGTTTCCCATAATAAAATATCCTCTTTTATAATATCATCTCTTTATCCAAGGACATTGTAAGAATATCCCTTCATTCTCTATACTATATTATAACATAAATTTTTATAAAAATCAAAAAAAGGAAGAGGAGTTAAGCCTCTTCTTCATTAATACTATTTACTTGAGCATTCCACGCTGTAATAAGTTCATATATTGCCGCTGCTCTTATTGGAGCATCAGTACAAGTTATAAGCTATGGAATAACCTCGCATTGAGGATTATGTTTTAAAGTATAACCTAAAACAGGGTCTTCTACAATATAAGGTAGAAGACCACATTTAGGACACGGCAATAAAGCCAGTTCTTCTTCCATTATTTTTTCTTCTTTCTTTTTCCATCAATTTTTTCAAGGCTCTCACAAAAAGCTGCGCAGACAAGCAGTAACATACTTATACAAAAAAGAATGAGTGATACTATCATATTTCTTCTATCCTCCTGGTTACTACTTCATATTCGTCTATACAGGTATCAATGGCTTTATGTAGTCGCTGACTTATAGCACGATAAGCTATACCCATATTAATAGCATTTTTTCTTATATCTTCTGGATGAATACCATTGGCTTTACAGGCTTCTGCAAGTAAAAATAGTTCATGTATATTATATCCACGATAATTAAATGTATGGGCATTACGCATCACAGAAGAAGCTAACTCATTATTTAGCCTTTCTATTTCATCATGAAGGGCTTCATTAGTTTTTACTAGCTCATCATTAGTGCGATATAGCTACTCAATTGTTAATTCATATTGATTAGTTTTAAAATTATTCATATTTACCCTATTATAAATCCAAATTTATTCTTGCAAAATTCCGGTATAGGAATTTCATCGTATAACCCAGTTTTATGATTATACTTAAACCACCAAGTACGCATGCCTGCGCTTCCATATAAGCCTTCGCCTACTTCTTCAATCATAGCATATTCATAAATGGTTTCCCAAAGGTCGCCACCATTATTATGCACGATTTCATAGGCATTATTAAAGTCAACATAAAAACCGACGTTACGCTCATGACCAAACTCGCTCCAATAGTTTTCTACTGCTTCGCATTTGGTCATAGTTTTAATAACATAAATTGTCATAATATTTATATCTATGCACCCTTCTTCAGCAACTCAATGGGCATCCAGGCAATAACTTTTCCTATTCCTATTGGAATATCGTCAATGTGTTGTCTATCCTCTGCTTCAACCCAACCAAATGCAGGAGAATCCCATGCCCCACAATCATATCTATAATATCCGACGGCACATTTACCGTCCGCATCAATTACAAGACACTATGTATACTTATCAGGTAATTCGTCTTCCACCCTGTGCCACGGAGGAACAAGTTCAATGGTTGGAGTTTCTTCAAGTATTCTTTGCGTGTATCGGTAGCATAACAATGCTTGTGCGTTTTCTGGACTTTCAGCACACTTTTTCATAACTTCAATAATTGGGTCGGCATCAATCGGCTTCACGTTTCGCTCCTTTCTGCCGGGACGATAGTTGTGGTTGTTTGGCATATTTTGATAGCATCATTCCAACCCACAAAATATTTATCTTGCTTATCTGAAGCACTAACTTCCATTTGTTCTATATCTCTCATATCCACCAGTCGCCCATGTCCTTCAGGGAGTTGGCAGATGATAGGGCAACTTGGCATCCTCTTTTCACGGATCGGAAAATTGTAGCCTCGCTGTTCCCCCGATATTCGGCATCTCGGATAATCGCCGTAATCGTCAAGGCAGGGACACGCATCACAGCTCTTCGGCATTTTCATCCGCACTACGCATTCGCTCATTCCTGAACTCCGTAAATATCTTCTACAGTTGGCTGTCCAATTTCAATACCAGCATAAATATACTGATTAGCATCAATATCGTCATGAGCAGACTCAATCAAGTCAGCAAGAAAACAAAAATAATTTTCTGCATAATGAGCTTCTTCAGCTTCTTGACGCCATTCCTCAATTTCACCCTTATATACTTCTATCTGTTCTAACTTTTCTTCTATAGAATTGTTAAAACCCTTTACTTCCTCAATATTACCTTTAAGGGTGTTAATATAATCAAGAGCATCAGTGTTATGCTTATGTGCATGAGTTTGTGCTGCCTGTAAATCATCCAATGTAAGCGGAATAATTTTTTCCCAAGGAACATTAGTACAATCTATCACAGTATGATAGATAATAGAATTACGGCTAAAATCGCCAAGGGGAATAAAGTCATTTCCATGGCGAACAAAAAAGTCAACATATGCACTCATAATTAAATTCCCTCCGTTTTTACCATTTTATAAAAAGCATCCAACCCTTCATTGGCGATACAATTTAAATATTTTAATATTTCTTTTTCTGTATCAGGATGAAAATGTCGGCCACCTCTCACTTTATTGTAATACTCTAATGGAGAACGCTGTGTCCATTTAGCTGTATTATACGCTTTTCCAGCCCCTATGAAATCACAAACCATTTCTACAATATATTTATGCGGAATTTTATTGGCGATAATTTCTCCATTAGGGCCAAAATCAATCCAATATTCCCAATGATGAGGATTTTTACCTTTATGATGAAGCCAGGCAGCAGAGTAGCCAATATCTTCTTTTTCTGCCTCAATAGGGCTCCTGTTCCCCTGAAAATACTTGGCTGATGGAATAAATTCCGTAGGACTGAACTTTGAAAGGTCATGAGTTAAGCCTTGCCACACTATACCACAAGAGGCACATTCGCGGAAAACAAACCACTTGTGCCTACATACGGTTTTAAAGTGTTTCCAAACGTAGCTCATTAAATTTCCTCCCAATGATTATGCTGTGCAATCAAACGCATCTTCTGTACACCGACAGGGTTTTGGCTATGAAAATGCACGACAGGATTATACCCATGCGCTTCACACCAATCAAGGATTTTGTAATAATCCCCACCGAGCTTGGCAAAATCGCCAGCATCGTGGTCAAGGTCCAAGAAAATATTAGTGCTGGGCTTATAACCCTTGAGATAGTGAATAACATCAGTAGTACTCTTGAGAGCAATATCATAGCCCGCAGGAACCTTACGCACATCATCAACCCAAATCTTAATCATTGATTTTTCCCATCCTTTATTATCTTATATTATATTATAACATAAAATTTTGAAAAAATCAATATTTATGTCCATTAGTTATCTTCTTCCCATAACCATTCTGCTGCTTTTGGTTTATAAGGCCGCCAAATTTTTACTATCCTTACGTCCATAGTGCCTACATCATCCCGATATTTTTGAAAAACAAAACGGGCATGCGCCATCGCTTCATCCAATGATAAATCTTCAGCATCAAGATGATTTTCTACATATACATTATAGCTTTCTATTTCCATTATATAAACGTCCTTTCGAAATCAGATTTAATACGTTTAAAATCTTCAAATGTAAAATCAATTTGATATTGTTTATCAAAATCATGTGCCATCGCAGAGGCTATAAGATTATAAATACTCTTATAGGAGCGTTGACGATGGTAAATATTTTCTGTGCCAGGACTATAATGCCAGAGAATATACTGACCAAATTTGTCATAATCATCTAAATGAACTAGCCATTTAGAATAAGTAGTAGTAATACGCATAATATTATCGGTAATAGATATATCATGCCATTCACACCACGTATTGCCGCAAAATTCTCCAAAGCCTAATAGTTTTCGAGTATTAAAAATTGTCATATTCCCCTCTTTAAAAATATGCGCGAACCAGCTCATACCGAGCGGAATGAGTTGGAAAACCGCACTTTAATGTTTATCTTCAATATGCCAAATATTACCATCTCTACCAGTAATAGTATATTTGGCATCAAATTCATTCATATCTATTGGCTCAGTAAATAAAACATCATATTTATTATAAGCTACTGGGTTTCGTGTTTTTAAAGGCAAACCAATTCCAAATAAACCTGCGAATATAATACTAAAAATACACCAAAAAATATCAGCGTTATTTAGTGTCTTCCAGGCTCTAATCGTTAATACCAGTAGAACAATACCCATAAGTATGAGTATACTACCTATAATACAAGCACTAATACTCCATCCGGCTTCAATGGTAGTGATATTAATAATTTCCATTAATGCTTATCCTCCAAATGCCAGATTTTCCCATCATGTCCTCTAATGATATATTTTTCTCCTATTTCATCAAGATTAACATTCTCATTAAAGATTACATCATATTTGTTGTAAGAAATTTTATTACCTCCAAATACAAATATTAGGACACCCAATACCATCATAACGACAGCAAGACCTACAAAGATTAGGCTATCAGGATCAAAATACGTAGAAATCATATCTACTATAATATAGATTAAAAAGAACCCGCCTGCGCTCAATAGCAATATACCAAATATCCAATCAAAAATATCCAGACCGGCTTCAACAGTAGTTATATTTAAAATTTCCATATGACCTCACTTATTAAACCACATTACATAAGCAGCTTCTTCCGGAATTGGTGTCCCATCCCATACGCCGCAGAGTTCATTACCAAATTTATCTACAACAACGCCATCACCGTCATAGTGATTAAAACCACCAGCATTTACCTCATCGCAAAAATCATCTACGGACATACAATCTCCAAATCCGTATTTTGCGATAATTGCCATACGGCGCGCGCATTCTTGTGCTTTTAGGCTAGGTCCATCATTAGGATTATCTCCTTCATCCTCATAAAATTGATAAATAACATAGGCCATTTCTTCAATCATAAAATCATTAATTTGCATATTAAAACATCCTTTTTATATTTCTCTATATATATTATACCAAATTTTTTAAAAAAAATCAAAAAAAGGTCCCTGCGGTTAGCAAGGATCTTATAAATTAGCCATTAATAGTCTTAACAGCCATGATAATATAGTCAATTAGTTCTTTTAGCTGTTGACTGGTATATTGTATATTTTCTTTGGTTGCCAATTCTGCGGCCTTCATCATAATCATAGTTTCCTGTGAGGGGATGAAGATACCAAGTAACAAGCAAACTATCATAATAGGAATAGTTATCTTAAGAAGTTTTGGAATGAGATGAATATCATCCTCTATTAGAAAACCGATTCCAAGCATAACAGTAATAATTAAACCAAGAATACCTATGGCAACAGCTACGACTTTTACACTATCTAATACATTAAGCCAATAAACCCACGACGGATCAATAATATAAGTCATAATTTACTCTCCAATAGGAAACATGACGCTCGTTTCAGTGCCGCTACCAAACATAGTAGTGGGGAGCTTGCCATCCCAGGCTTGGATGTAGTAATACTGAATAAGGGTATCAGTTAACCACTCGCTAATTGCCTTATTTTTAGCTGCTTCTTTGAGACCCGCATACTCCGCGGCATCAGCTTGGATTTTAGTAACTTCCAAATCTGCCTCAGCTTGAATCTTCGCTTCCTCGGCTGCGGCATTAGCATCAATAATACGGCGCTTGGCAACCTGCTCCTGCTCCATAGTCTTCTGCGCTTGCTGGGTTTCGGCAGTCAGCTTATTCTGTGCCGCAACCTGCTTGGCTTCAACGGCATTAGTAAAGGCATCAGTAAAGTCAATATCTTCAACGCTGAAATTTACAATCTGAATACCATATCGTGTTGCATCGGCTGTAAGCAACTCTTGGATTTCACCAGACAAATCCTGACGATGGCTCACGAGTTCTTCTGCGGAATACTTGGCGAACACAGATTTTGTGTTTTCAAGGATGCGAGGGTAAAGGACGGTATCGTAATACTGTTTACCGACAGTTTTATAAAGGTTCTGTGCTGTGGCCTGGTCAATGCAGTAGTTAACACTCATTTTCAGGTCAACCTGCTGAATATCAGAACTAAAAGCCTGTGCAGCAATCTCAACCTTTTGGGTCCGATTATCCAGCTTAACGATTTTCTGCCACGGTGCGATGAAATGCACACCAGCTCCCATCGTTCTATCCTCAACCCGACCAAAGGTCGTAAGGATGCCGGTATATCCAGTCGGAACAGCGGAGATGCAGCTTATCAGCGTAATCAGAAGTATCACCGATATGACACACAGGGCAATAATGCGGGGGATAGACCACTCATAGGAAACAACTTGTCGTGTCTCCATCGTAGGACGACCATACTGGTCACGAACCGGCTTTTCTTCAACTACTTTGTGTTTCAACAGATTCATTTTATTTGCTCCTTTTTGTTTATTACCATATTAATGAACTCAAACTCATACTTATTCAAACCAAAAATTTCAATATACCCATGCGCACTACAAAAACTAATACGAACACCATTGTAATCATAAATAGGTCTTACCACATCCCACACATTATTTCTCGTAGAAAACATTTGAATCCCATCAGGGAATTTTTCTTTTAAAAACATAATAATGTCTGTGATTTGACCTGTCATACTCATTTTTTCCTTCATTTTCTATATATATTATACCAAAAATTTTAATAAAAATCAATTGGGGAACTGCGACTTTGGGTCATCCTGATTAATTATAATAGGTTTATATGAACTTTCTTTTAACTCCATACATGCGATGTCAGTTAGAGTAAGTTGGCGTTCATCAAGATCGTGTGCCTTGGCATAACCTTGAATATATTCATTTTCAATTTGGCCTACGACATCATCAAAATCTAGCATATCACAAGCGTGGCATAGGATTTCATTCACAATTCGCAGTTTAAATACTGTAATCATATCTTGTTTTGATAGTTGATATACTGTTTCACTCATAGGAAATCTCCACTTGACGATAAAAATTTTTTATGTTATAATTATTATATATGGAAGGAGTAGTTTATGCAAGCAATTTATGCAGGTATTGTAATTGGTTTGGCCGCAGTTGCTAATTTAGCAGTTGGCGGTGGCATTATAGGCGCAGCAATTTTTTCTTTTGCGCTGCTTATGATTTGTGCTTTAAAGTTTCATTTATTTACCGGAAAAGTGGGTGCAGCATTTTTAGGGCAATATAAATTATCCAAACTTGCCCAAACGTATTTCTTTAACGCTATCGGCATTTTATTAGTAGTATTATTAGCTTGGGAAAATGCTAATGCCGAAGCGATGCATGCACTCGCAGTAAAAATTGCCCAAGAGAGAATTGGTTGGCCTTGGTGGGCTAGTATTTTTATGGGTGTATTATGCGGTATGTGCGTTTAGTTAGCCGTAGATGGTTGGAATGAAACAAAATAGCCACTTGTTGTGATGATGCCAGTTGTAGTATTTATGATAGCTGGCGCGCATCACTGTATAGCCGATATGTTTTATTTATCATATGCCGGCTGGATTAAAGGTAGTTTATGGTCTTTACTATTTACTACTCTTGGGAACATTCTTGGTTCGTTTGTGTTTGTTCAACGTAGAATGCTGCAAGCTCATATCGCTCGCAAGAACCCAAAGAGTGTTTTAAACAATTCCCACCAATGTAGCAATGACAGCCAGCTTGACACGTCCGAGCTACCAATTCAGGGTTCATCACCTGCTGTTGAAGAACCATATTCCCCTGATGAACCGTCTGCATAACAACCTGAGGTATGCCGTCCGGGTTTTCCTGGAACGCGCATTTCTCTCCGTGAGTACAGGAAAAACAAGTCCAAAATTGGGGAGCGCATTGGTCGCATACAAAAAAGTATGGGGGACTTTGCTGGAACATACCGCCCTGGGGAACAGGATTGCCACAAACTTGGCAAGTCGGAATATATTTAGCCATCACAGTTATTCTCCTTTAAGATGAGTTCTATTGCTTCGTCAACCTTGTCGGAATGCCCAAGGGATATTACATAACCTTGACCGATAGGTGTAAAGTCTAAAATTTCACGAATATCGTAAGCAAATGCTTTAACAAGGGTATTTGTAGCATCAACAAAATCATTAGCGAGAAAAGTAACGGTATCTTGTTGTTCTCTCTCTTCAACGGGATTGTACCACTTAATAGTGGCCATAAAAATTGTCGGCATATTTCCAATCCTTTCCTATTTTCTATTATAATTATATCATAATTTTTTATAAAAATCAAATGAGAGATTTAAAAACTGGCGCAAGCAGGCGTCAATTTTTTAAGATATTATAAGCATACGGGTAGTATGCCTATTCGCGCATTGTCAGAAAGGTTTATTTTTGTATGGGAAGTAAAAAGGAGCATCAATTAAATTTACGCTTGACAGAAGAAGAATATGGCTGGTTGGTGCGCTACGCAGAGAAAACCGATTAGTCAATGGCAAGCGTAGCAAGAAAAGCGTTGCGGTTATATATTGCCGCATTAACAAAGAAGCAAAAGGAGAAAGCAAATGAAGCAACAAAAGGTGATTTATTCCTTACAAGTGATGAGGTAGCTACTGGAACTGGGGTTTAGACCAATTGAAAGTTTATAGAACCCAGTTGATGAGAAGTATAAGTGCTGGGTGTTTGAGCGCAGTGAAGCATTTGATATTGCCTTGGATTAGGTGTTAGGAGGAATGTCAAATGGGCGCCATTAAGTTATATCCTAATCAGTAGAGTATTTATATTAGTAAGAAGGAAGATAGTGAGCTATATGCGTAGATGGATATGGCTGCGTTGTAGAGAGCTATGGTGGAGTTAGATGGAGCGGCTTTTAAGTTATGGCTGTATTTGGCGAGAAATAAGAATAAGTATCAGTTTGCATTAAGCCCAAAGGCTATGGAAGAATGGGGGATACGTAAAGATAGTTATTACAGAGGGAAGAAGGCCTTGGAGGAAAAAGGATATTTAGTTGAAGAAGGCGAGGGGTTGGTGTTTAGAGAGACCCCGACGGCAAAGTATATATTTTAATTGGGAGGCTACGCGTTGCGTAGCCTTCGCATTTTGAGAATAGTGCGGCAGTATTCTCATTTTGCGAATTAGTGGCGGAAGCATTCTCATTTTGCGAATGGGTAAAGGGAGGGAAGTGAGGCATTTTGAATTAAGTTGGGGGTATAGTGGAAGAGCCTTCGCAAAATGAGAATGAGGTGGTAATATATGCAAAATGCGAATTGGTAGAGGAAGAGAAGCTATGGTTTTTACCAACAGCTTTCGCGCAATTCATTCTCATTTTGCGAATGTCTGGCGA
>JAEEGL015850916.1_pt1 | contig 21668 bp, 19 predicted proteins | sample 9134231 | NCBI WGS metagenome assembly JAEEGL01 (sample SAMN16246548, study PRJNA631951) | gut metagenome | biome: gut microbiome; feature: rumen; material: fiber-attached | host: Bos | place: Iran: Karaj | collected 2018-10
AAAGGAGCTATGTATAATCCTATTAGTGAAAGTGAAGGTGATCAATAATGAATAAATTATTAAAATGGTTACCTATACCAATAGTATTAATTATTATAGTAGTAGTTATTCTTTTACATTCTAATAGTTCTTTACCAACATTTGATGTTAAAAAAGAAGAACTAGTAGATACTACTAAAATAAAAGACATTATTAAATTATTAGATGATGAAGATAAAAAGAGTACTGCTCAATCTGAATTAGATAAATTATATGAAGGTAAAACAAGAGATGATTTATATTATTTAACTGCTTCTAAAATAACAATGGAAACTGGTAATGATATAGATGCTGTAGGAACTTTAAATTATGTTAAGACTAGATCAGAAGAATATTATAATTTACGTATTAGAGCAACAGCTGGTCAATTCTTTACTCAAGGTGAAGTACCAAGTGATTTATTAAATACAACATTAGATGCTGCTAGTAAGTATGCAGATAATATCGATTATCAATTATTAGCTGGTAAGTTATATTATGATAAAGATAATTATACAGCAGCTTTATATTATTTTGATAAAGCATTACAAATAGATGAAGATAATGTTGATGCAAATTACTATTATGCATTAAATATATATATTCTTGGTGAAAAAGAAGAGGGTATTAACTATATGAAAAAAGCCCAATCTTTATACAAGGGTAATGATAAAGCTTATAAACAAGCTATGAAAGATTACCTAGATGTTATGAAGGAGGGTAAAAGATAATGAAAAATATTAAATATTATTTATTAGTATTATTATGTTTACTTACTTTTATGACTCCAGTATATGCTCAAACTAAAGCATCTGGTAACTTTAAATCATATGATAAAAGAGATGCTACTGGTGAGGGATCAGCAGATTATAAATATCATGCTAAAGAAACATATGAAAAAGCTGAAGGCAATTCATTCTTCAGTAATGCTGGTAAAACAACATTTGATTTAGGTTTAGATAAAGCTGGAGATTATGCTCAAAAACAATTACAAAATTACAGTAATAAATATGCTGATGGTGTAAGAAAATATGTAAGTGATCATATGCCAGCTCAAAATAGTTATAAGAGTTTTAAAGACTATAGACAAGCTGTTCAAAACTTAAAACAACAAGGTGAAAAAGCTATAGCTAATAATAAAAACTTAACTAACTTAGGTGGTAAAGCTATAGATGGTTTAGGTAGAACATATTCAGGTATCATGGTTATTAAAGATGCTACTGAATTAAACAAAGAATCTAAACATAAACATTCATCAATGAGACAACTTGCATTAACTACTAGATACATGAAAGTATTATATAATGGTGGAGCTGTCTTCTACAAACCATTACAAGGAGCAGCTACTGCATCAAGTTATGTTAATGATGCTGTTGAATCCGATGAATTTGTTAACTGGTGTAATGAACAAGATAATCCATTCTTAGATTGGATGGATGATATAACTGATAAGGTAAATGATAAAGCATATAAAGATGCTTGTGATTTATTAGAGTGGTTAGGTATAAATCCTCCAAATAGTTTACCAACACTAAGAACAGCTATTAAACCTAATATTTATTTATATCCAGAAACAACGTCAGAGATTAGTGTTAAATTTGATTATCCAGAATTATTATTAACAGTTATACCAGATTATAAAGGGGAATGGTATGCTAGAGTTAATCCAAATGGTAAGATGATTGTTGATGGTAAAGAATATGGATACTTGTTCTACGAATCGGTTACTGGTGATTATACAATGCAACATGAAGAAGGATTTATAGTTCCAGTAAAAGGAAGAAAAGAATTCTTTACAAAGATAGCTAAGTATTATGGATTTAATAAACAAGAAACAAAAGATTTTGTTACATTCTGGTGTGGTAGATTAGATAAAACAAAAGAATATGTTATGTATCCACAATTAACTGAGAAAATTGATGAATTAATGGCTGTAAGAATTACACCAAATCCAGATAATATCTTTAGAGTATGGTTCTTATTCTTTGAGAATAAAGAAGGTATAAAAGATATTAAACAACCTAAACAAGTATTAGCTAATAGAGATGGCTATGAAATGGTTGAATGGGGTGGAATTGTAGCTGAATAAAAAGATGCTTAATATAGCATCTTTTTTATTGATAATTGATAATGTATGTTATAATACGACTAGGTGATTTTATGCTTAATAAAGTTAATATAAAACATATTATTATTTTAGCATTGGGATTTTTCTGGTGTAGTTCGGTATATTTAACTCAAGAACAATATTTATCTCAATATGCAAATGTTAATTTTGTTAATATTGTAGAATTATTATTTGGTAGTTTAGCTATGGCTTTAGGTATATTATTATTTAGTTTTATATATAAGCATAGTAAAAGAATAGAATTATATTATGGGTTATTTACGATATTAAGTGTAATATTTATAATTGCTTTTTTTGGTACTAAAAATATATATTTAATGAGTATATTTATGATATTAACTTGTTTATTTGGTACAGCTGGTTTTGGAGCAGGATATCATTTTTCTTTATTAGGTAATAATGTTAGTAAAGCGTATCGAGGTAGAGTGTTTGCTATAGGTTATGGTTTAGGTTCTATAGGTACTTTTTTAATGATCTTATTACCAGAAAGTTTTTATTCTTCGATTCAAGCATTAATAATATATATGCCAGCAATATTTATTTGTTTATATTTAGTATTACAACATACTAAATTAGATAGATATATTAAAGATAATTATTCAAAATCTTTAAAAATGAATATTATAAAATTATCAATAGTTGTATTATTTATGTCTTTATTATCAGCATTAGCAACAGATGTTATTGCGGTTAATACTATAGATATACCTGGAGGATATGGTGGAACAAGAATATATTATTGTTTAGGTCTTTTAATAGCTGGTTATTTAAGTGATAAATATAAAGATTTATTTGGAGTTTTAACTATAGTTAGTTTTATATTTAGTTTATTAGCTATTGTATTATTTACTAATAATTATTCAATTAATATAATTGCAGCTTTATCATATTTCTTTATAGGATTCTTTGTATTATTTAGAACAATTAATTTTGTTAATTTAGTAAATAAGAAAAGAAGTTTATTATTTTTAAGTGCTTATGGTTTAATGTATTCAAGGATAATGGAAGGAATAATGGTATTATTCGAAGATTATTTAATTGCTAATAACTTATTATTACTTATAGTTAATGTAATAATATTATCAATAGTAATAATTATTTTCTTCTTTATGTATTTTAAAAAGAGTGAGAGTAAAGTAAATGTAATAGATGAAATAATTGTTAAGTATGGATTAAGTAGACAAGAAGATAAAGTATTAAGATTATTAATTCAAAAAAAGAGTAATAAAGAAATAGCGGATGAACTATATATATCACTATTTACTGTTAAAAGACATATTGCCAACATTTATAAAAAAACTAGTATGAATAAAAAAGAATTGTTAGAAAAATACTATTTAGGACTGTAATGGTCCTTTTTTGGTTCTTTAATTTTACATACAACTATAATAAAATTATAGTAGGAGGAATATATGAAGAAGACAATATTGTTGTTAATGTTATTAGTATTAATAACAGGATGTAAAAAAGAACCTAAATGTCCTGAAGGCTTCGAGATTAAAGATGATAAATGTGTTCGTGAAGTGGAAAGGATAAAAGCAGAAGTTAATTATACTTGTGATGAAGGTGCTAGATTAGAAAATGATACTTGTATTAGAGAATTAATTCAACCGGCGATTGAAACTAAAGGTTGTAAAGAAGGCCTAACTGAATCAAATGGTTATTGTACTGGTACACTTACTGAAAAAACTAAAGATGGTTATAAGTGTAATAGTGGTACTTATAATAGTAAAACAGGTAAATGTGATAATTTAACATATGTAGGTAAAGCTACTAAAAAATGTAAAGAAGAACATGATATAGTTCTTGATAATGGTAAATGTGCTGCAGCTCATCCGGGTGCTCATTCATATGGTGAGCCTGGTGAAGTTGATCCAGCAACTGAATGTTGTTGTGGTGATACATTTAAAAATGGTTGGTGTTATAGTCTTCCAAATGGTAACTATGATGCAATTGTTTCTTGTCCAAGTGGTAGTACATATACTAAGGGAGATAAGGGGAACGGATGTTATAAATCCACTGCTAGTGCAGCAACACCAGCAAAAACATGTGATGCCGGTTATACTTTAAATGGAGACACATGTACTAAAAACGTTAAAGAAAAAGTTATAAAAGTTTTAAAATGCGAAAATGGTTATGAATTAAGAAAAACAGATGATTGTTTTAAAAAAGAAACAACACCAGCTAAACCTGAATATCGTTGTGAAGAAGGATATGATTTAACAGGTAGTGATTGTGTTAAAGTTGAAGTAAAAGAACTTAATTAAGGAGGAATAATATGAAAAAGACATTTTATGTAATACTGTTATTATTAATATTTCCAATAGTAGTAAATGCTAAAACAGTAAAATGTACAACAAATACAAATTTTAGAATAGGTGAAGATCCATACGAAGGAATATCCGTTTCATGTACTGATGGAACAGATACTTTAAATTGTTCTGGTTCTGATGAATGTGTTAAAAATAATAATTTTAAATTACAATTATTCTCAGTATGGGGAAGTAATGCAAAAGCAGAAAATTATCATAATATGGTAGATACTGATCAAGTAAAAGCAGGTGAAACTTATGCACTATTATTCTTATTAACGTATAATTTTGGAACAGATGATAAATTATATGTCGATGGGGAAGATCAATCTAATTTTAAAATGGCTTGTGAATACGGTTGTACGTTATCTGGTGCAGAAAGATCACCTAAAGCTGGTGGTACAACTGCTAAAACTACAAAGAAGACAACAACTAAACCGGTTGTAGTTAATGTTTATTGGTTAAACTTTAATCTAAATGGTGGAACAGGTGAAATAAAAAATCAAGCTGTTGAGGAAGGTAAAACAGGTACTATGCCTGATGTTACTCCAACAAGAGAAGGTTATAAGTTTGTTGAATGGCAACTTGATGGTAAAAAGTTTGATTTTAATACTAAGATTACTAAAACAATTGAATTAAAGGCAAAATGGGAAGAAGATACAACAGGTAAAGAAAACTTCACTTTTGTTAAATTATATAATTTAAGTGCTCCATATGGTGGTAAAGAATTAGATACACAAATTGGTGTTGAAACAACGGAACCATGGGATATAAAATTCTTTAGTGTAGGTGTTGATTGGTATAGAGGTAAAACAAAAGATAAAATAACTGAAAAAGTAGACAAACCTTATCAACATAAAGCAGAAAAAGGTTATTATTATCAAGCAGTTATAACTTTAACTCCTGGTAAAGGATATACATTAAATAATACGCAAATAAAACTAAACGGTAAAATAATGAAAACTACTAAAGATGAAGAAAAAGTATTATTTAAATGGGATGTGTTTGGTCCGGTAGAAGATGGTAAAGATTTAAATCCTCCTGTTTATATTAAAGACGTTAATGAAACTATTTGTTTAGATGACTATACAACAGGGTTTACCGCAGAACTTATATATGATGCAAATCGTAAAGATGAAGTAGTCGTTGATGGTGATGATTATGTTAAATTATCCGATCCTGAACATTTTGAATTATTAAACTATAATATAGTTAAAGGTTCTGGCCATCGTAATCTTATAAGATCATCATGGTTAAATAATGATGAAGATGGTACAGCTATATTAACTTATGTTGGTTTAAAAGCTAAAGCCGCAGGAACTTATACAACAGAAGTATATTTCTATGATATTGAAGGAAAAAAGTATAGTGGTACAATAACTGTTAAACGATCTTTTGAAAAGATGGAAGTTATCAAATTAGAAAATCATAGTAACATTCAAGCATTGTTAGAATTCCAAGGTGAAGTAAATAAACATTGGAAATTACAAGTAGAAGATTTAACTAATAAAGATAATGGTAAAGCTATAGCAGCTAATATGGATATTTCTTCTATTGGTGGATTAGTAGCAATATATAATATTAATGTTACTTCTGAAGAAGGAGAAAAAACTGCTGGTTCATGTAAGATAATGATTAAACTAACAGATGAAATGAAAAAGTATAAAAACTTTAGTTTTGTATATGTTAGTGATGATATTGAAGATCAACCTAAAGTAGGAGATAAAGTTAGTGTTAAAGTTGATGGAGATTATATAGTGGCAACATTACCACATTTAAGTACATGGGCATTAGTAAGTAATAATGATAAAGAAAAATCTAAACCAACAGATCCAGAAAAAACAAATAACTTTAAAATGTTATTACCAGCCATAGGTGGATGCTTATGTATCGTAGGTATAATAATATGCATAATTGCATTTAAAAAGAGCAAATCTAAGAAAAATAACGAAGTAGCTGAAGATAAAAAAGAAGATGAATAATCTTCTTTTTTAATTATTTAAATTATTATATAATTATAATATAAAGTAAAGGAGTATATATATGGATAGAATGTGTTTTAATTGTGGTGAAGAATTAGATGAAGGAGTTACTGTTTGTCCTAAGTGTGGAACACCGGTTGGAAAACCTCAAGAAAATGTTGAAGAAAAAGTAGAACAAGTAGAAACTCAAGAACAAAAGATAGAAAAAACTAAAACAAATAAAACGTTAGGTATTATTTCAATTGTTCTTTCAGTTTTAGCATTTATAATATGTGATAATTTTCTAATGAAAACTTTAAATGGTGAAAAAATATTTATTATATGTGGAATAGTAGTTTCTATTATTGGGCTTATTCTTGGAATAATAAGTATTAAGAAAGCAAAGACATTAGGTATAGTTGGAATTTGTCTTGGAGCAGGATGTGCTATTATATTATTAGTTTCATATTTTGGAGTTGCAATGTATTCAGAGGCTAAAGATTGTGTTCCAACAGATAATAGTGAATTATATAAATGTGAGTTATATGGACAAGAGGTTGATATCTTTGCTAATTTTATTACTGAAGATCAAATGAAAAAGGAAGAAAAAGAAGATACAAGTGTAGATAAAGATAATGAAAAAATTGAAACAGATACTGTTTCTAATGAAGATAGTGATAATTAATAAGATAATTAATAAAAAAGGGTTTACAAAAACTCTTTTTTCATTTAATATAAACCCTTGCAAGGAGGAGGGTTATTATGAATAATAAAAAGAAATGGGAGTTATTAACTCCAGAAGAAAAAACAACTTTATTAAATCATTGGTTTTATTATTATGGTGGAATAATAATGACTTTAAAAGATATGGAGGATTTTAGAAAATTATCCAAGAGTAAACAAGATGATATATTTGATCATATTATAACTATTTTCTTATATAAAAGAACAATACAATCAAATATGTTAATTAAAGCTTTAAGAGAAGGTAAAATAGATGAATTATTTGCTTGTTCTTTAGATTATGGTGATATTGTTGAATATCAACAAGAAAATATATATGAAGAAATCAAACAAATGATATTTGATGAATTATTACAAACATTTATTTATCCACAACCACCTGTACCTATGGATGTAGCTATTGTTATTGAAGAAGATAATAAAGGTAAGAATTTATAGGAGTATCTTATGGGTAGAGTAACAAAGGATCATTGGTTTGTAAATGGTAATGACTTAGAAATGTCTTTATGGTTCTTATACTGTAAGATAGGTATGGTATCACATAAAGATAAAGTATATTGTCGTTTAACAGTTATTGATGAAGAAAAAAAAGAAATGATATTTGTAATGAATAGTATGGAAGAAGCTGTTGATTTTGTAGAGAATTACATATATACATGTCATGATTTAACTGAAGTTTCATCTGTATTTAGTAATTTAGTGGAAGAAAATAAAAAAGGACGTTCTAGATAACGTCTTTTTATGTTATAATAGAAAACATTATTGAGGTGTTATGATGATTACATTAGAGGAATATAAAAATATATTAGTTAATGTTCATGTATATGAATATGATAATAATGAAGAAATGTGTAGACAAAGAAGAATATTATTGAATAGACAAATGAGTGATGATTATTTAAAGCAAATAATTAGAGATACATATAGTTTTATTAGAGATATATTTGATAGTGAAAGTATAAAAGAAGGATATTGTAGTTTTGATATTCAAGATAATGAAACTAAATATATATCTTTAAATTTAATTGGTGGATATGAATCTGATACTTTATATAAAGATTATAAAGATAGAATAATAAGTAAAAGAATATTAAATAAAGTATTAGGTAAATATTGTGATATATTTGTTAGAGAAAAAGAAATACCTTTTGAAACTAATGATCCAGATATAGTTAGTTTTGATTATGTAGTATCAATTGTTATTCAAGGATTTACTAATAACTTCCATAAATTAAGACAAATAATACTTGGAGATAAAGATTATCCGTTTGATTTATATAAAGAATTCTTAAAAGATTCTAAAGAGTTAGTTGAACATAATGATAAAGAAGAAGTTTTAGATTGTTTAAGTCAAATAATGAATGATGTAAGAGATATTGGTAGTTATTATAATATTGAATTATTTGATGTCTTAAATAAAGCTCATGATAAGGGAATTCAAAAGAAATTAAAGAGAAATGAATAGTTTAGAGATAAACTATTTTTTTATGTTATAATTTATTTAGGTGATATTATGAATATTAAAGAATGGAATGAAGATAGTTATAAAGAATATATAGATTATTTATTTAGTATTCAAGATTTAAAATATAAAGAATTTAATAAGTCTTTAAGTTTGAGAACTAAGTATGAAATGATTGGAATAAAAGTACCTGTTTTAAGAAAGTTAGCTAAAGAAATTAGTAAGAGTACGAATATATATGATTATTTAAAAGTATGTAAGAGTAAGTATTATGAAGAAGTATTAATGGAAGGTTATATTATTAGTTTTATTAAAGATGAAAAATACTTTAACAAAATATTTAAAGAATATATAAAGAAGTTAGATGATTGGTCTTTATGTGATCAATTTTGTGATTCGATTGATATAGTAGAAAAATATCCAGATAAATATTTTAAGTATGCTTGTAAATTGGCTTTAAATAAAAAAGAATTTATTGCTAGAGTAGGTATAGTTATAATATTAGAACATTTTATTAAACCTACTAATTATTTAAATGATATATTTGAATTATTAGATAGTATTGAAAGTGATCAATTTTATGTTAATATGGCGGAAGCTTGGTTATTAAGTTTTATGTTTGTATATCATAGAAATGAAACATTAAAATATTTAGAAAAGAATAAATTAAATAAGTTTACGCAAAATAAAGCAATTAGTAAGATACATGATTCATTTAGAGTAAGTAAAGAAGATAAAGAATATGTAACTACTTTAAGATATAATTAGGTGTAATATGAATAACTTATATAATGTATTAATGGATGATAATATATCACCAGAAGAATTATTAAGAATAATACCAGAATTAGAAATAATGGTAGGTTATGATCAAAAACATCCACATCATCATTTAGATTTATGGGACCATACTTTATATGCTTTAAGTTTATCAAATAAAGATTTTGATGTTAGATTAGCATTAACGTTACATGATATTGGTAAACCATATGTTGCAATAGAACAAGATGGAGTTAGGCATTTTCCTAATCATGGTGAAGTATCGGCTAAAATAAGTAATTTAATATTAAGAAGATTAGGATTTAATAGTGATTATACAAGAAGGATATGTTATTTAATAGAAAATCATGATAATAGAATTACTGAAGATATGTTAGATAATGCTTTGATAGATAAATTATATGAGATACAAAGATGTGATGCTTTAGCTCATCATCCAGATAAGTTAGAAAAAAGAATTAATTATTTGGAAGAAACAAAAAAACTAATAAAGAGTAAGAAATAACTTACTCTTTTTATTATTGTAAAATATAGAATAAATGTTCGACTTTTTGAGAATAATAATATATAATAAAATTAGGTGATGGTTATGGTATATTTAACAAAGTTTAGATTATTAAGTTTAGGACAGGAACAATTATTTCTAGAAGGTAAAATGAATATATATAATGATTATTATCCATTAGGGATATTATCAGATGAGAAAGAAAAAGAAATTAATTGTGAATCAATAACAATATTATATGGTGGTAATGGTTCAGGTAAGACAACATTATTAAATATATTAGCAGTAGCTACGAATGCTTTAAGAAGAAATTTAGATAATAGAGGAGATATATTTGATTGGTATGCTGGATATATTAAAGGATATATGGAATATAATCATATGGAAGATTGTCGATATACGAAATTTATTACTAGTGATGATGTTTTTGATTCGTTATTAGATTTAAGAGCAATTAATTCGAATGTTAATCGAAGAAAGAATGATTTAGTTAATGAATATTGGGAAACAAAAAATACACCATTTAGTAATTATAATTCGTCGTTAGATCAATATGAGGAATTAAAGAATAAAGTAGATGCAAATAGAATGACAGTATCTAAATATGTAAGAACAAGATTGAGAAATAATAATATTCGACAAGAATCAAATGGAGAGACTGCATTAGATTTTTGGGAAAGACAGATTGAAGATAATGCTATATATTTAATAGATGAACCTGAAAATAGTTTATCAGCAGAGAATCAATTAAAACTAAAGAAGTTTATTGAAGATTCAGCCAGATTTTATAATTGTCAGTTTATTATAGCAACGCATTCACCTTTTTTGTTAGCATTAGATAATGCTGTTATATATGATTTAGATAGTAGACCAGTAACAAATAAGAAGTGGATGGAACTAGATAATGTAAAAGTATATAAACAATTCTTTGACGAACATAAAGATGATTTTAATTAGCAGATAATTAATTCTGCTTTTTTTATGTTATAATTATGATTGGTGATAATATGATAAAGAATATTATTGTAGATATTGGTGGAGTTCTAGCTGTAGGTAGATCAATATCTTCATTAGATGAATTAAACTTAGATATAGATACATATAATGAATTTAGTGTATTTTTTGAGAATGTAGAGAAACTTGATTTGGGAGAACAAACACTATTAGAAAAATATAATGAGTGTCATTTTAAAAATGATAAATATAAAGAATATTTATTAGAATATTATAAGCATAGACAATTTGATATGGATTTAATAAAGGTAATGAATATCTTAAAAGGATTAGGATATAAAATATATGTATTATCAGATAATAATAGGGAAGTATATAATTATTTAAAAAACTTGGATTTATTTAGTTTTGTTGATGAATGGGTTATGTCATGTGAATATCATGAAATAAAAGAAGATGGTGGGTTGTTTGATGCATTAATAAGCAAGTATAATGTAAAGCCGGAAGAATGTTTTTATATAGATGATAAAGAAGAAAACATTAATATTTCTCGTAATTTAGGTATGAAAGGTTATGTGTTTGATAACGCAACTATTTTGTTATGGGAAGACTTAAAGAAGTTTAATGTTGTTGATAAAGAATTAGTAGATATGTTAAAATAAAAGATGAGAATAGGGTTGAATTTATGTTAAACAAAATATTCAAATTAAAAGAAAATAATACAACGGTTACGAAAGAAATAATTGCTGGATTAACAACGTTTATGGCAATGTCATATGCTATATTTGTTATACCTTCGATATTAAGTCAAACAGGTATGGATTATCAAGCAGTATATGGGGCTACGATTATTGCATCAGCTTTAGGTACTTTAGCTTTAGGCTTATATGCTAATGTTCCATATGCTCAAAGTGCTGGTATAGGATTAGCATCTTTAGTTACGTATACAGTATGTGGTACTTTAGGTTATACGTGGCAGCAAGCTATAGCAATGGTATTTATATGTTCAATAATTAATTTATTTATTACTTTAACAAGTATTAGAAAAAGAATTATAAAAGCGATACCAGAATTCTTACAAGAAGCGATAACAGTTGGTATTGGTTTATTTATAGCTTATATAGGACTTACAAATGCAGGTATTATTACATTTGGGGCTAGTGGTATTGAAAATGGATTTGCCCAAGATGTTGTACCTCAGCTAAGTGCTTTTTCTACGAATGCTGTATTATTAGCAATTATAGGTTTAATAATAACAATTGTATTAGTAGTTAAAAAAGTAAAGGGAGCATATTTAATAAGTATTCTAGTTACAACTTTAATAGGTATTCCTATGGGAGTAACTGGTATACCAGATTTTAGTAATTATAATATTATACCGGATTTAAGTTCAACATTCCTACAAATGGATTTACAAGGATTGTTTACTAATCAAAGTGCGTTATTAGTAATATTAATGACTATATTTACTTTGTGTATATCAGACTTATTTGATACATTAGGTGTATTTATAGGTACAGGTAAAAAGAGTGGAATATTTATATTAGATGAGAATGGTGAAATGCCACAGAATTTAGAAAATGCAGTTATAGCCGATTGTTTTGGTTCTGTATTTGCATCAGTATTTGGTACAACTAATGTAACTACATATATTGAAAGTAGTAGTGGTATTGAAGCAGGTGGAAGAACGGGATTAACATCAGTCTTCTGCGCCTTATGTTTATTATTAACATTAGTACTTGCTCCGATTATTAAATGTGTACCGATGGCTGCTGTTGCTCCAATACTTATAATGGTTGGTGCTTCAATGTTAGAAAATATTGGTAAGATTAACTTTAAAGATTTAGTTATTGCTGTACCAGCTTTCTTTGTAATAATAATGATGCCATTAGGATATTCAATTAGTACAGGTATTCAATTTGGTTTTATTACTTATGCTATTACTGGATTAGTATCTGGTAGAAGTAAAGAAGTATCACCAATGGTATATATATTCTCAGTATTATTTATAATACAGTATATAGTAAACGTAATATTATAAAAGAAGGTATAATAATGCCTTCTTTTTTTATGTAAACCTTATATTATATATATAGTAAATATAATATTTAAGTGATAATATAGTTTTGATAATAGTGGTGATTATATGAAAGTTAATTTCATTAATGAGTATAAAAGAGTACATAAAGCAGCTTTTGGAGAATTTGTCCTTAAGTTATTTACGTCTTTAGTTATAAGAGGATCTTTATTAATAATTCCTCTTTTATTTAGTGAAGCAATTGATTATTTAACTGATGGTATTTATGAAAAAGCAATTGCTTTATTAATTGTTTTAATTGTAGTAACACTTGTGTATCGTTTCTTCGAAGGATTTAATCAGATGGCTTATTATAAGTTATATAAGAAACTATTTGCTTTTTATAATAAGTTAGCTTTAAGGAAAACAAGAGATAATAGTTTATTTAGTTTATCAAGATTTACATCTAGTTCTTATTCAAATATAGTTATAACTGATATTGATGTAATGTGTACTTTCTTTACTTCGTTTGTATTAAGAGTAGTACAAGTAATAGAATTTATTGTTATTTATTCATACTTCTTATCATTAAATATATATATATTTATATCAGCAGTAATTGTGTCATTGATTATGTTAGTTATATCTATTAAATCAGGTAATAAGATAGAGAAGTTAAATGAAAATAGAAAAGCTAGTTTAGATGGTATGAGCGCATCAGTATTTGAATACTTTTCTGGTATAAAAGAAATAAAAAGTTATAATTTATTTAATGATATTTCTAAAAGAACAGAAAGCAAAGTAAATAAGTATTTAGAAGATCATGCTAAGTATAATATTAGATTTAATTTTAATAATCATTTAATATTATATGTATTTGAAGCTGCAAGATTAGTAACAGTATTATATGGTTTATTATTAGTTAAAGAAGGACAGTTTGCCGTGGGTACTTTAATACTTATATATAATTATTATCAAAAGATTATTGATAACTTTAATACAATATTAACTATTAATGTAGAGTATAGAAATTTAAATGTATCTTTAGGTAGATTTAATAAATTAGTTCAATATAGTAAAGAAGAGAAAAAAGGATTAGAGGTAGCTAAAGATAGTATAAAAGGCAATATAATATTTGATAAAGTATTATATGGTTTTAGAAATAATCCAACATTAAGATATGCATCGATGGAAGTTAAAGAAAATACAATAACTGTTTTAACTGGTAGAGATGAAGCAGCACAAAATGGAATATATGATTTATTATTAAAACTTAATAGACAACATGAAGGTACAATTAAGATAGATGATATAGATATACAAGAAATTGATGACGATTCATATTATGATATAGTATCTAGTGTAAGAAGAGAATCAGTATTATTTAATATATCTATTAAAGATAATTTATGTTTAATAAATGATGACTTTGATAAAGTAATAGAGGTTTGTAAGCAAATAGGATTAGATGAAAAAATAACTAAATTAGAAGATGGTTATGACACAATTATTCAAGATAATACACCAATATCACAAGTATCAAAGAAATTAATTGTAATAGCTAGAATGCTTCTTACAGAAAGTAAAATAATACTTATAGATGATATAGTAGATGCATTGGATAGTGAACATGAAACTAAATTACTTAATCTATTAGAGAATTTAAAAAAGGATCATACAATAATGATTATTAGTAATTCAGAAGATGTTATTAAACGTGCTGATAAAGTTTATGAAGTAATAGATAAAGAAATAAGAGATATTTAAATCTTCTTATTTTTTTTTATTGGTGTTATAATTGATATATATAATAAAGTGAGTTAGAGGTTAATTATTATGAGGAAAAACATATTCTTTTTATTATTAATAGTATTAATACCTTTGAATGTATATGCTAGTGAAGCAGCAAATATTTCTAAGAAAGCAACATATACTATTAACAATATTGCAACAAATAAACTAGTAGATAATTCTTATACAAGTTATATAACTTTAAAGGCTTCACATGAGTTAAAAATAACAGCTAAAGAGAAAATCAAACATATATATATAATATATGAATTGAGTGGTAAGAAAGGCCAACTAGTTACTGATTATGAAACTATTAAATTAGGTAGTAATAATTTCTTACATGAATATCATGAATTAAAAGAAGCAGTAAATACTATTTCAATAAGATATTCAGAGAGTGCATCGATTAGTGAGTTATATGTTTATGGTGAAGGTGATAAACCTGTTGATGTTCAAGATTGGAAAATCGAAGATAAAACGGATTTGATGATTTTTAGTACGCATGCGGATGATGAGGTTTTATTCTTTGCGGGTATTATGCCGACATACTTAGCTCAGGGTAAAAAGGTTCATGTTGTTTATTTAGCAAGGCATGATATTGGTAAGTTTAAAAAGACACAAAGACTACATGAACAGTTAAATGGGTTATGGACTTTAGGGGTAACTGATTATCCTACTTTTGGAATAATACCAGATAATTATTCGAAGGCTGCTAAATTAAATGAAACAGAATTAAAGAAAACTTTTGAGGTTGCAGAAACACAAATGAAACAAGCAGGATTTACAGATGATGATGTTATAAAATTTGATGTTCAAGCAATACGTAGGTATCAACCAAAAGTTATTGTTGGTCATGCTGAAGATGGAGAATATGGACATGGTCAACACTTAATCAATATACATACATTAAAGCAAGCTGTAGTAAAAGCAATGGATCCAAATTATAAAATTAGCGGTTATAATGAACCGGTTAATATATATAAATTTTATGTTCATTTATATGATAAAGATAATTGGACGATAATTGATTTTGATCAACCGTTAGATTTATATGGTGGTAAGACAGCGTATCAAATGGCTAGGGAAGCTTTCTTAAAACATGTGTCACAACAAAAGACAAGATTCCCAAAATGGTTAACTGGTGCTAAGGGAGAATTTACTAGTGCTAAACAAATTAAGACAGCTAATCCAATGTACTGGGGATTATATTATTCATCAGTTGGAGAAGATATAAATAAGAATGATTTATTTGAAAATATTCCGAGTGAAGAAATTGAAGAACCAACTCATGAAGAGATTACAACAACAACTAGTACAACAACGACAACTACTAAAGTTACAAAAAAAGTGGAGAAGAAAAATGATAAAAAACATAATATAGAAAAAATAATTATCTTAATGATAATCGGAGTAATATTATTAATATTCATATTCTTTTTTAGAGCTAAGAAATAATATATTATATATATAATGATATAGGTGATAATGATGGCATATAAACTATATGGTAAGAAATTGAAGTTATATAATGAGAGACAAAAGATGATAAACATCGATGCCTTTCCTGATGATTTAACGATTATTTCTAACACTTGTATTGGGGGAAGAATATATCATGATTATCACAAGAAATTTTTATCACCTACAATTGATTTTTATATGGAGCCTAGTGACTTTATTAAATTTTGTTTAAATTTAGATTACTATTTAGGTTGTGATATTAAACCATTACCAGATAAAAATTTCGAACATTTAACTAATTGTTTGTATTGTGACATTGGTGGATTACTTGCTCGTTTTGGACATACAAATGATTCGTTTGATAAAATTATAAGTAAGTGGAATGAGAGAAAAAAAAGAATAAATTATAATAATATATTAGTTATATGTATGGATAGAAATGTATATACCAATCCTTACTCAAGTTCATCTGAAGAAGTGATAAAAGAGTTTGGTAAAATACCATTTAAGAAAATTATTTTTAGTAATAAAAATTATCCATACGATTATGTTTGTTATTTACCTAGTTTTGAAAATGATGGATGTGTTCCTGATCCGACAAGACCATCATTAACAAAAAAAGGAAAATATATTATTGAGGAAGATGGATTTGATTTGGATGAATTTATATGTCATTTAAATAATAAGTCCTCCTCAACTTAAAATTTTTGTTTTATACCACGCAATACTGTGATGTTTAATTATAAAATCCACATACGTTGTGGTCTTATTAAAACTAACAAAAAAAGATAAAAAAAGATAAAAAAACGAGTGAAAAAACAGATAATTTTTTACTTTTTTTTGTAAAAAAATATTTTTTTTAAAAATTTATATTTTGGTGTTGACTTATAACATTTTCGGTGTTAGAGTAGTTGATACTTATGAAATGGGTGGATTCTATGTTTAAATTTAAATTTAAGAAACCGAGTCCGAAGATAATTGCAGTAGATTTTCTTCTACTAGTAGCTTTAGGAGTGTTCGGATATACTACTTACAATTGGTATTTTAATCCAGTTGAAGGTAAGTCAATAGAGCTTAATAATAAGATTGTTAGTAAGATAACAACCTGGAATTATAAAGACGAAATAAAAGATTTGAAGTCGAAATATGAGGATGTTGTAGGAATCCTCGAAATACCGAATACTGAATTTAGAAGAGTATTCGTACAGTCGAAAGACAATACATATTATTTAAAAAAGAATTTAAACAAAGAAAAAGATAAAAATGGTGTTCCATTCCTGGATTACCAAGTAAACCTAGATTCAAGAAAACTTGTTATATATGGCCATAACTCGAGATTTACCGAGATGCCATTCAATTATTTAATGAATTATTACGATGAAGATTACTTCAACGATAATAAATATATAGATATTAAAACAGATCAGGGAACGCTGAGATATGAAGTCTTCTCGGTATTCACTGAAACAACGGAGACGCATGATTGGAGTTATAAAGATGTAGTCTTCGAAAATGATGAAGCTTATGAAGCGAATATCGAAAGTATGAAAAACAAATCGATATTTAAAAAAGACTTCGATACAAAGGATAAACAGATTTTGGTAATACAAACATGTAGTACTAAAAAAGATGTTCTAAAATATCCACAAAGATTTTTAGTAATAGTTGCTGGGAGGGTTAATTAATGAAAAAGAATGTTTATAAGATTTTATTACTTGTAGTTGCTTTCTTTGCATTTGGTGCATTCGTTAACGCTGAAGAAGTATCAGGATACACAAATGAAGAAAATAATGTTGTAGTAAATGAAAATGCAAACGTTGAAAATGAAAACAAAGGTGATGAAGTATTAGTTAATAATAATGAAGCTAATATTCCTGAAACACCTGAAGTACAAAATGTAGTTAACAACAATGAAGGAGAACAAAATATTAATGAAGAAGAAAACAATGTTCAAGAAGAAAATGTTGTTAATGAAAATCCTATTATAAATAATAATGATAATAGTGAAGAAATTTTAGAAGGTAATACTGAAGTTACTCAACCAAGTGAAACAGATCAAAATGAAGTAACAAATGATACACCTGTTAATGGTGAGGTTGATGAAACTGGAGAGCCTAGGGGTGACCCATATCAAGTTATATTTACACATACTGGATATGAAGTTACAATTCCTGGTGGTTCAAATATTAAACTTTCAAGATTGTTAAAGAAGTTAGAAATTAATATTGGCTTAACTGATATTTATAACTTAGAGTTATCTAATGAAGTTGTATTAGGTGTTAATCCAATTCAAAATTCAAATGATTATTTAATTCAAAGTTTAACTCCTTTTAACACAGTTGAAACTTTAAAGATTCAAACATTAGATGGAAATGAATATGTAATTACAATTACTGACCCGGTTGGGGAAGCACCTGATCATGAAAAATTATTAACACCAAATAATATTGATGAAGACCATCCATATGGTGATGGTACTTATACATTATCATTAAGTGTAACAGGTGAGTATGAAAGAAAAGTTAAAAAGGTTAACGTAGTAGTAATCTTTGACTCATCAAGTAGTATGAATAGTACTCTTCCTGCTACAATAACATATACACCAACAGATTCAACATCAACTGGTTTATATGGACTTGTAGGTGATGAATATATTGCATTAACTAGAGGTGGTTATAGTGGTAACAGAACTTTCTGGTATCAAGTTAATGGAAATTGGGTTCAATATACTGGACAAAGATATACAAGAACAGAAACTGCTAATACAGATACAAGATTAAAAGCTGCTAGAGAAGCGGTATACAATTTAGCAAATTCATTATTAAGTAATAATGGTGGAGAAAATCCAACAGATACAGTTGAAGTTGCTTTAGTAGATTTTGCGAATGTTGCTAACACAGTTAATAATGGAAATCCTGTAACGACTTATTCAGCCTTTACATCAAATTTTCCACATACAGGTAATACAGTTGCTACTGGTAGAGGTACTAACTGGGAAGATGCTTTACAAAAAGCAGCTGGAATTAATTTCGGAGATACTGATGATACATATGTAATATTTGTATCAGATGGAAATCCAACTTTCAGAAATACTGAAGGTTCATATGCAAACCATACTAATGATTTTAATCAATCTTATTATAATAATTATGGAGTATGGGGAACAGGTAGTGAAGATGATAGTACAACAGTAACTCGTTGCTACGATCATGCTAAAGATGATGCCAAAGCGTTAGTAGATGCTGGAAAGAAATTCTATACTATTGGTATATATGGTAATGTTGACAGAATGGAAGAAATTACAGAGTACGCTGGTGCTCCTGCAAGTAACTACTATTCAGCAACAGATACAGCAGCATTACAAGCAGCATTAAATTCAATCTATGATGAAATTGAAAAAGCTGGTTATGGTAATGTTGAAATAGTTGATGGTACAACAAGTAATGTAACATTAACTACAGGAGTAAGTACTCACTTACTAGATGTAGATACATCAAGTTTTAAATATTATAAAGATGGCTCTGAATGGGCTGATGCTCCAGCTGCAGAATTTAATGAAGATGGAGAAGTAATTTGGAATTTAGGTACTGGTGTACTTGATAATGTTGAATACAAAGTAACTTTTGAAGTTTGGCCAAGTCAATATACATTAGACTTAATTGCAGATTTAGAAAATCAAACGGTAGTTTATGAAGAATTAGATCCAGAAATCCAAAAATACTTAATTAAAAATGGTGATGGAGAAACTGCTTCTTATACATTAAAAACAAATACAACTGCAATCATTAATTTTGTAGATACAAGAGAAGGTGGAATCCAAGGACCAGTTCCTTATGATAATCCAGATCCTGTAAATACAACAGCAGTTAGAATATTAGAATTTGAAAAAACATGGAATGGTGGAGCAGAAGAAAAAGTTGAGCTTTGGGTAACTAAAGACGGCGAATTCTGGTATCAAATTCCAATGAACAAAGGTCAAAACATTACAACAGGAGATGCTGCTATCTCTGTTGGTACAATAACTGACCATAATAATGTTGTTACATTAAAAACAATAGGTCATGATTATACATTTGCTGAACAAGGTGAAAACGCATATCACTGGGAAATTAAAGCAGATACTATTAGACCTATGTTAATTAATGGTGATGTTAAAGTATTAGTATTAACTGATGAAGAAGATACTAAGGTTGCATCAAATGGTTATAAGATTATTGAATTATCAGTAACTGAAGATGGTGAAACATTTACTAAATTCATTGCTGTTAAAGGTAACCAAAATTATACTGCTAAAGAAAACGAAGAAATCGTAAATACAAAATATTATTACGTATCAGATATGTCTGTATTTAAATTATCAGGTATAAATGAAAGACGTAGTAAAATTGATATTATTAAGACAGTAACAGGTACAGATAAAACTGGTGATGATAGAGATACATTTAGATTCAATATCAAAGCTACAAGTTCACCAAGTTTAAATCCTGTTGATCAATATATTTGGTTCTCTGTTGCAGATACAGAAAGAACTGAAAATAAATATGAACCAATCGACTTAACTGGATTAACAAATGCTACTCCAGAATTAGACGATAATGGACAACCAACTAACTACTATTACTTTGCTAGTGGATCTCAAGTTTATGTTATGATGAAAAACGGTTATAGTTTACGTATCAATAACATTTTAACTGGATCAACTTTCGAAGTTTGGGAAGAAGAAACTGAAAATTACACACTAACTGGTGTAGTAAAATCAACAAATAATGATGAAAACACTTCTTTCGAAGAAGCAACAATTACAGGAAATAGAGTAGCTTCTGACGAAGAAGGTATTGATTATGCTGATACTACTTATAGAATCGAATATACTAATGATTATGAATTAGTAGATATTAATGTAACTAAAGTTTGGGAAGACCATGATGATTATGATGGTATTAGACCAGATAGTATTACAGTTCAATTAATCGCTGACGGAGTTAAAGTAACTACTAATGGTACTATAACTCTAAATGAAGACAGTAACTGGACTGGATCATTTAATGATTTAGTTAGATATAAAGGTACTGGCGAAAACAAACAAGAAATTGTTTATACAATTGAAGAAGTTACAACAAGTGTAATAACAGGTACTGACACAGCTACTACATATGATTATGAAGTAGAAGAAACAACTGAAAACAATTGGACAGTAACTAATACTCATACTCCAAAGACTGAAACAACAGTTGCAAAAGTATGGGATGACAAAAATGACCAAGATGGTATTAGACCTGATTCAATTACTGTAACATTATATTCTGATGGTACTAAAGTTGATGATTATGAATTAAATGCTAACAATAATTGGACTATTACTATTGATAATTTAGATGTATTCAATGGTGATAATGAAATTTCATATACATGGGTAGAAGATGAAGAAAGTTTACCAGAAGGCTATAAATTAACAAATACAGAAGTAGCAAACGGAACAACAACATTCACAAATACACATGAAACAGAAGAAACAGAAACAACAGTAGTAAAAGT
>JAEEGL016544992.1_pt1 | contig 21668 bp, 11 predicted proteins | sample 9134231 | NCBI WGS metagenome assembly JAEEGL01 (sample SAMN16246548, study PRJNA631951) | gut metagenome | biome: gut microbiome; feature: rumen; material: fiber-attached | host: Bos | place: Iran: Karaj | collected 2018-10
AACGACGCTGCGAACCTTTGGCGTTTGCACACATCAGGATATAAAACAGACAAAGTGTCGCTATAAAGCATTCCATACTTACTCTATGCAACAGGCTATAGAGGAAGGATTTATTAAGGATGTGCTGTTGAGCTACACTCCTTATGAAGTGACGTATGAGATAACGAAGCGAATAACTGAAGACCCTGAATATGAAGAGACTCCAGCCACAAGGGCTGTGAAGGCTTTCCATGACAACCACCAGCACGTCATCGATCAGAAGTGTGCTATCATCGTAGAGAAGTTCCGAGAGGTAACGCTGCCAGCCATGAAGGGAAAGGCAAAGGCTATGGTCGTGACGGCTAGCCGTGCTCATGCTGTTCGCTATTTCTTGGCAATCAAAGCATATTGCGAGAAGCAGGGGTATAATGATGTTCATCCATTGGTGGCATTCTCTGGCAAGGTGATTTACCAAGACAATGAATATACAGAGTCTGCTATGAATACTACGCCTGATTACAAGATTAGTGAGGCAGGCCTGCCGCTGTTCTTCGCCTCTGACCTCTATAACGTATTGGTCGTAGCAGATAAATACCAGACAGGCTTTGATGAGCCGCTACTGCATACTATGTTTGTTGATAAGAAGTTGCGCGACGTAAAGGCAGTGCAGACGTTGAGCCGTCTGAATCGAGCACATCCTGACAAAATAGATACTTATGTCCTTGACTTTGTAAACGACCCAGAGGACATCAAGAAGAGTTTTGAGCCGTTCTATACTGGTACAGAACTCATCAAACCGATGGATTTGAATTCGGTATTTACGCTGAGAGACAACATCCGAGAACTGAATCTATGGAACGACCAGGATGAAGAGCGAGTTGAGAATATCGTGAATACACTAAAGAAAGATGATCCGACAAGACTTGGTAAATTGTCGAATGCTTTCAAGGGGGTGGTAGACCGCATCAATCAGTTGGATGAAGATACGTTCTATGCTGTGCGTGGAAAGATAAAACAGTTCGTAAGATTCTATAACTATCTGGCACAGGTGGAGCGTACCTATAATCGTGACTTGTACCGCACATATATATTCTGTGACTTGCTCCTGAAGCTCATCAAGACCAAGCCTCAAGAGCACATTGACCTGAATAAGCAACTGATGCTTGTGAACTCACGCATTGAGGCTGGAGAGACACAGAGCATCCATCTTGAAAAGAATGCAGGTGGACTTTCGACACCTAAGCCTGGCGCTGGTGGTGGTAAAGATGAGAAGCGCGACCTGCTTTCTAACATCATTGATAAGGTGAACGTGATGTTCCGAGGTAATTTCACCAAGGAAGATCGTGTGTTGGTTGAAATTATATATGATAAGTTGAACCAGCCAAAATTGCACCGCAAGCTGTCTAAGCAGGCCAAAAACAATGACCCAAAGCAGTTTGCTGAAAGCATCTTCCCAGAGATGTTTAATGAGGCTGCACAGGAATGCTATGGCGACCAGATGGACGCTTTCCGCCGACTGTTCCAGAACCATGACCTCTACAACAGCATCATGTCACAAATGGGCGATATGATGTATGCCAACTTCCGTGCACAGGACGAGGCCGTGTTTAATCCGGAGCGTTTCAAGGAGAAGGTGCTGCCTGTCATGCTGACTGAGTTTGGTGAGATCCAGGCAGAGATAAAGCCTTATCCGCTCATCTCAGAATGGTTGGTGAAAATTATTGCGGCAGAAACTGCTCCTTCAATTGATGGTGCAAATGATGTGCTGCAGAACGCCTTTAATCGTCTTTATTGCTCACCCCGTAAGGTTGCTTTCATAGACAAGAAAAGTCACTTCCGTTCATTGGTGAGTTTCTTTGAGGTATTCCTGAAGAAGATATACTTCATAGAGAACGGCAAGGAAATGGTGGTCACAAGAGAGAATGCCCGCCCTGGAGAAATGCCTACTTTGGGTGACTGCATCTATCATACACCCTGTCTAAAACGTTTGAAGCAAGAGTCTGATACCAACAAGTTCAAGATTTGGCTCCAGCAGTTGCGTGGCTGGCGCAACGAACAGTCTCATCAGGCTCCAATTGGTTCTGAGGCTGAATACGATACTGCCATCCATATTGTTACTGCTCTTTACCTGTATGTCACCGCATACAGCATTAAATGGATAGAACCAAATTATTATGCAAGAATCGTTAGTTTGAATTCAAGTCCTTTGCCTCTTGGTATGGCGGCAGAATCAGATTCCATAGAATAAGTCATTATTTATAATTTTCATCATAAGATGATCTATAATATATCTGTTATACATTATGAATGAAGAATTAAATAGTTTTGTAGCATCATTGCTTGAAGATACTCAATTCAAGATGGATGAGTATCAGACACCAGAAATGGCATTTACAGCAGTGGCATTAGATAAGATAGTGGAGTTGCTTGATTGTACTGACCCAGTTATAGAACATTGCAAGCTAACCAAATCCAACGGTGACACCACGGGTGAGATTCACGCTTACGCAGAAAGCGTCAATGGAGAGGTGCTATACCTTTTCTACACAGACTACAATCCACTTCCTGAAGTAAAGACCAAGAGCAATACAGAATGCCAGCCACTGATAAATCGTCCACAGGGCTTTTACAATCAGGCAGTAAGGTGTGCTTATACTGATGTGGATTCATCTTCTTCAGAATACCGGGCTTTGAAATATATCTACGACAACGTACAGAAGTTTAATTCTGTAAACATCGTTGTTCTCTCAAACTATATTATCAACAACCTGACTGTAAAAAAGGTCACGGTGGTAAAGCCACTATTCCATGACACTTGGGATTTAAAGAAACTATATGCTAACACTCACTCAATGAGCGACCACATGGCTATAGACATTGACTTTAACTCTGACGACTATAAAAGGTATAAAATCCCATTTATACAGATGGAGTCCAGTCAATATGGCTATAAATGTATTCAGGCAATGTTCCCCGCAAAACTGTTATTTCAGCTATATGAGCGTTACAACACAAATCTACTGTATAACAATGTCCGTTATTTCTTGGGCTTAAAGGGAGCAAAAGACAAGAAACCCAATGTGGCCATGCTCGATACCTTGCGCAAGAAGAATGAAATGTTCCTGGCATACAACAATGGAATTACAGCCCTCGCAAAAGGAATCGACTCGTTTGAAAATACTGAAAGAACTGATGTGACAGACCCAGATAGCAATTCTTCATCTCAGTATATCTCAATGGGCATCCTAAAAAAAATCTCTGATTTCCGTATTATCAACGGAGGACAGACTACTGCTGTTATCTTCAATGCCAAGAACTACAGCAACAACACGACAGACCCTGACAAGAAGGTGAATTTGCTTGGCGTATATGTGCAGTTGAAGCTTATTGTCAGTGACGAAATAGAGAAAATATCAGGTGACATAGCTCTATCGTCCAATTTCCAAAATAAGGTTCAGTATTCTGACTTTACTGTCAGTAATGAGTTTAATACCAAGTTTGAGCAATTGTCTCGCGGTATTCTAATACCCAATGCAAACAATGAACCTACTCATTGGTTCTATGAGCGACTAAAAGGACAATACGACGAAGAATGTAAAAAGAGAAGGACAAAACAAGATAAGGAATACTTTGAGTTCTGCTTCCCCAAGAAAAAGAAGTTCTCCAAGGAAGATGTTGCAAGAATCTGGTCTAACTGGAACCAACTACCATACGATGCCGTTAAGGGAGCAACAACCATGTATGCAGCCTTTATGAAGTCTATCGTGGAAAGAGGGTTCATCCCGGATGAAGATTACTATAAAAAGACGATAGCACTGCTGATTATATACAAGTATCTGCTATCAAGACCTGATAACAAGCAATACGCAAATGGTAAGGCCAGTGTGATAGCATACGCTATGGCTATCATGTCATCTCGGACATTTGGCAGGTTTGACTTGTTGAAAGTGTGGAAGAAGCAAGATCTTTCTGATAACACAAAGATTTATCTTAATTCTATCTGTGATAAGATTTACGCTTTATTCCAAAGGAGGGTGGCAGACCTAAATACAACATTGTTATCTTATGGTAAAACCAAGCCTGCTTATGTTTTTATTATGAGCCAATCGCTTGACGTTGACCATCATTTGTTGGACGAAGATTTAATCCGTTATGAAGACTGATTTTATAAGAAATAAGATTCACAGCGATTGTCACGACTATGATATTGTCGTACTGAAAGGGTTTTCTCCAAGCCTTATAGAAGGTCTTAGAAACGAGTTTCCGTTGCTCGATGATTATATCATAGAGAAAGGTAAGATAATTCTTGAAAACATCAATGAGAACAGGTTGATGTTATCAATTCTATCATCTGGCAGTTCAAAACTGTCTATTTGTACGATAGAATCATTCGTAAAGCTGTGTACACAAATTACAGGATTGGGAGTTCTTCAAAAGAAGATATGTGTACTGGAAAACAATATGCTTGAACTATATCCCAATCCGACAAACACAGACATTCCAGACTTTGATAGTGCTGACTTTGAGGACACAGAGGGTGAGACCTCTTTGTATAGCGCTTTTTATTCTTTCTGTATAAATGAAGATGGCGTTCAACGAGTTCAATACATAGACAATTATTCTGATTCGAACTCATGTGTCGATGTGAAGGAACTTATATCGCCTGAACCATTCAAGCCAGAAAGTTTGATTAGTGATAGCCATGACGTTCAGATACTATCCACAAAAGACGGATCTTTGTACAGAGTCCTGGAGTCACTATATTCCTCAATGAGCATAAGCAATACGGAATTTGCTGTAGAAGCAGAGGAAATAGAGGAAACAGGTGTTCGGGTCTTTGTGGAAGCCTCGAAGTTATTCGGTTGCCCGATTCATCTTCACAAACTATCTCGAAATATAAGTGTTGAGCCAAGGCAGGAATTATACGACCTTTTAAAATCCGTTTGGGGATATGAATCCTTCAGAAAACTGAAGATGTACAATGACCTCAGTATCAATCACGACATTGTTGAAATATCCCAAGGTTCAATTATTGAAACTGTTGTCCAGCAGGCAGAACATGCATATCGCGGAGAGAAGAATAAGGTTGGAAACGTACTGCTTACATCGCCTACAGGTGCAGGTAAGAGTCTTTTGTTTCAGCTGGCAGCCATCTATCTGGCTGAAAAATACGGGCTGTTGACGATTGTTGTATCTCCATTGGTTGCCCTAATGAATGACCAAGTGGAGGGCTTGACGGGATATGATGCTGTCGCCACTTTGAATAGTAATATAACGGCAGCTGCAAAGGAATCTATTTTAGAGGGCGTAAGGACTGGAAAAGTCAACCTCCTTTATTTGTCGCCCGAACTCTTACTGTCATACACTATAAAGTCTTTTATTGGTGAACGCAAATTGGGTTTGTTAGTTGTAGATGAAGCTCACACAGTGACAACATGGGGACGTGATTTCCGTGTGGACTATTGGTTCCTTGGAGATTACCTTCGCAAAACAAGGCGAATACTCAATTACCCATTCCCAATTTTTGCCCTTACCGCTACTGCAGTATGGGATCCTTCTGGGAAAAATGATATGATATTTGATACGATTAGGTCACTCAATATGGATCCCTGTATCAAATTTGTCGGAGTCGTTAGGAGAACAAATATTGTTTTTGAGATTGAACAATCGAATATTCAAGCCAGTTACGAAGATAGACGTAGGAAGTTGACCATCCAGAGAATTAGAGAAGCTTTGGCTGCTAAACGAAAAACTATTGTTTACTTCCCATTCCGTAGAACTGTCGATGCTATATATCTGAGTGATTATATAGCAGACATCAAAGACAAGGTGACACGTTATCATGCCCAACTCTTTGCCAATGAGAAAGAAGTAAACGCAGAAGCATTCAGGACAGGTACCAGCCCCATTATGTGTGCTACAAAAGCTTTTGGTATGGGTATTGACGTTTCCGACATTTCAGAAGTGTATCACCATGCTCCTACTGGCTGTTTGTCAGACTATGTGCAAGAAATAGGCCGTTTAGCGAGAGATCCCAAGATAACAGGTATTGCAAAGATAGATTTCTCTCCTAATGATTTCAGATATATCCGCCAGCTCCACGGACTGTCGGCAATCAAACCCTATCAGCTTATGCAGGTATTGAAAAAGCTGATGGCCTTGTATAGAATTAATGGGGAAAAGAGAAACATGCTGATTTCTGCATCGGACTTTAGTTACATATTTCCTTTGTCTGCTCCTGATGAGATAGACCAGAACCTTAAGAGTTGTTTGCTCCTTATCAGTAATGATTTGCTGAACAAACTGAGATTCCATTCTCTGATAGTCAGGCCAAAGAGTTTGTTCAGCAAATGCTTTGTGGAGGTGCCGGAAAGCGAGACCAAGTCTTTTTATCGGTTGTACCACGACTATCTTCGACATATCACTGACAACGTTTATATTCTCGATGCAGACAAATTCTGGATAGAGAAATACAGCAATGTCAGTTTTCCGATGTTTAAGTCGAAGTTGGCAACTGGTAAAATCTTCAAAAACTTTCACGTTGAACTGAAGAATAAGGTCACTTTAAGTCTTCATAATACAGTTCCACATGTGCTTGCTGATGTCGAGCAGTTCTTTAATGAGGCGCATCGCATGCTCAATGATATGAAAATAACAGGTCATCGCATGAGCATAGAAAAGATGAAAGGTTTGCTCCCTTCTACTTATGATGCACTTAAGAAAGAGCAATTCGTTGAGACTTTCAGACTGTTGTACGCGACCAATCATGGACTTGGAGGCGACACCTCTGCATATTGCAGTGTTTACAAGACATCTGACGGGACAGAGTCTTTCCAGTTAATACAAAGTGGCTATGAGAACACCAGCCACTTGTATCGCTCTGCATATAAATCGGCAGTGACTTCAAATGAGATATGTGTATATTGTGACACCAAGGATCCTATAGTAAAGATTAGTGAGTTCCTGAACAGTTTGGGATATGCCGACTATGCACGTCAAGGCGGTGACTTGCCTGCCATTTTTATCCGTATAAACAACCCCTACTTCCTGAATGCTTTGATTAAAAGCGGTAAGTATCGGAATGACATATTGGAAAGTATTTACGAGAAGTATCGATACTCAGAGAGAATATTTACCTACTTCTTTACGACAAAAATGACAAATGAACAGCGGTGGGACTTCATTGAAGCCTACTTCTTGGGCGAGTCTGAAGAGAAACTTTTGAATTTTGTTCCGGCATGAACATATATTACGTAAACAGAAATTCCAATCTAAAGGGGCCTTTTGATATTATCGACTCCAATCGCCAGCACATTATTAAGGTTGGCGACATCTGTTTGCGTGATACCAGTGACGGCATCGCTTTTTATGTCGTGTATAATTCAAGCAATTCTTGGAACTCCTGTAAGGTAGTAGGATCCGGAGATAATGACACTCTGTCGGATATAGGAAACACTTTATTGTTTTCATTCGATGGTCTGAGTAGGCGCAAGGGAAATATTGCGTTAATAAAGCAGGTCAGAATGTGCTTTAGAGAAAAAGTAATCGATGATTTCTTTTGTAATGCCTTAGATATTCTTGAATACAAGAGGGATTTCTGGGAAGGTTCATTATTTCCGCAGTTCTTTGCTTCGACTCAGGAGCTTGTTGATCGTGATGAACAGAAAAAGTCGGAATTAAGCAACGACACGAATCACTATCCATCGATTTTTGCAAAATATCTCAGTGAAGAGCTGCTGGAACTGTTGATAAACAGCCTTAATGATGGCAATGAATTGAAGGAGGCATACCAGATTCTTCGCACGAAACATCCTGAATTGTTCAGGAAGGCTTTAATGAAGTTCCTCACAGAAAATCCCAGTGGCACTATCTTTGATAAGCCTGCTGATGCTTATGTGCCAACTGAGATCGTGAAAGAAGTAGAGGTTCCAAAAGCGACCTCTCGAAATGATAGGCCATTGGTAATCATTGAAAGCACAGATAACGAGACATTTGAGACCAATGAACGAATAGATAAATTTTTATCAGAAGTTGCCCGTGAGGAACTAATATCTATCGATGAAGAAGTTGAACTAGCCCAAAAAATCAGAAAGGGAGAAAGGAATGCTCTAAATAAATTAGTGAGGGCAAATATGCGGGTTGCTATAGGAATAGCAAAACAATACCTCCATAATGGCTTAGAATTTGAAGATTTGATGCAAGAAGGATTCTTGGGCCTTATTAAAGCTGCCGAACGTTTTGATGAAACACGTGGTTTCGCATTTGTCAATTATGCTCCATGGTGGATAAGGAGAAGTTTATCTGACGCAATAGTTAGAAATTCTTCTTTAATACAGTTTCCTATGAATGCGAGAATCCTTCATAGAAAGATATGGGATTTCAAAGTAATATATGAACACCAAAATGGATTCTTCCCCCCAGTAACCGAGATTGAAATTACTGGTGAAGATGATCTTGATCGAATTTCTTTTCTTAACAGCCTTCCCAATAATCTAAGTAACACATGCATTCCATGTGAAGATTTGGATATTTTTGAGGATAATCATAATGCTATATGGGAATACGAAAACAATGAATACATAAAATATTATGTTAGGAGTCTTCTTGCTCGTCTATCTAAAATGGAAAGAAATATTATAATAAGGGTATTTGGTATAGGAGTAAGAGAAGAGACACTGGAGACGATTGGGGGAACTTACGGTTTAACACGCGAAAGAGTAAGACAGATTAAGGAAAAAACAATAAAAAAATTAAGAACGTTTATACTATCGTCAATTGAAGAAGAACGAAATAGCCAAGTTGGTGAGAAATCCACAATTAAGGGAATTAAAACATTGTCAAGAAATGTCGCCCATTCTCAAAATAATAATAATGAAAGAGACAATAATGTTTCTATTGTTTCTTATGAAACTGATGAGTTGGACGATATAAAAGTCGGAAATCAGATAGTATATCATGGAAAGAATTGCATTATAATTAAAATCATAGTTCGGGGTGAATCATCTAAGTTCCTTGTAAAATACGATAATGGTGTACTTGATTATGTTCGTAATATTAAATCTGTATATCGAAAAGTGTCGATCCAAAAGAGTATAAATAATAATGGTATTGCTAAAGAAAATGTTGCAAAAGACAAAGATATGTTAGTTAATTTGCCAATTCTATCAATAAATGAAGAAAGAAATGAAATTCAATTAACAAAAGAGAAGAAGAGTGATAGTACTCCTCTCTATAGCAATGAAAAGAAGAAACAATTCAGAGGTAAAAAACATACATTCTTGACATATAATGGTCACGAATTTAGATTGAAAGTTGGTGATTATTTTTCATTGGACTTTTTGTTTAGTACTCCAATTACAATCCAAGGAGATCCATGCTTTATCTTTAGGAAAAACATATTATTTGTTTTTATAAAGTATAGTACTAAGGACGATGAACTTAATTCTGATTCTTACTTGTTGACGACAGACATTAAAAATTTTAAAAATAGATATTTTAGAAAATACGACAGAAGAAGACCAAGAATACTGTTATTTGGTTACGACTTGCCAACAGATGTCCAATTTTTGGATGAAGTAAAAATCCGAGGATTTACACCTAATGGTTTAAGATTTGATTCGCTATTATAAATAATACAAGAACAATGGTGGATAGAAAGGCCTGCGATATAAAATTTTCAGATTCCTGATGAGTATTCAAATGATGGAGGTCACGATTGCTCACTAAGGCAATATAGTTGATGATGGAGATGAATATCTGCTTAAGCCTATTGATGCTAATTTGATTCCAACAAATAAATTACATGGATTTTTTTAGAGAATCAGCCCAAATCTGTGGGGACTTGGGCTGATGGAGTGTGGAAGTGACAATGGTATCTATAGATTAATTGTCGCAGAAGGTGTTGAAGATGTAGGCATCATCGTACTTCTCGTCGTCCTCGAACTGGTCGATGGGCACGAACTCGCCAGTCTCCTCGACGATGTAACCCTTGACACCGCCCTTGTGGAAGACGACGTTCTCGTCTGGTTCCCTGTCGACCTTGTCGTACTCAGGGAGCACGAAGCAGAGGGTTCTGACGTCCAGAGCTCCGAACTTGCCATCGGCTTCAAGGAGCATGAAGTCGTTCCAGGGTTCGTAGGTACTGGTGAGGATGTTAGGAATGAGCACCTCGCCATTCGGAGCGACCATACCGTATTTGCCCTTGACGTTGCCCCAGCAGGCATGGTAGAGTCCGGTGAAAGGGTTCAATAGGAGCTCGTCGTACTCGGCAGGAACGATAATCTGGCCTGCGGGGTTCTTGACGCCCTTCTTTCCTGTGGTGGAATCGGTGAACACTTGGTTGCTCTGGTTGTTCGACGCTGCAGCGTTGTTCTGTAGATTATTTTCTTTCATAATATGATTATTTAAAAATTCTTTCAAGTGCAATAATATCAAGTTAGAATGAATTATTGCCGCTTGCTATACGTATAGATATTTCTTCATAAATGCGATAATAGTGCAGTAGAATTATATCAGTCTTTGCTTTAACTCTACTAAATCTATATTATAGTATTGGTAATAAGTGAATTATAAGATAATTAGTGTCTACTTGAACTCTACCCGAACTCTATTTAAATTCTATATAAAGTCTACTTAAACTCTACTTATTCTTCCTTTTCAGCCTTCAAATGCTTCTCTCGATACTGCTGTCTCGTTTCTGTATCAGCTGTATTTGACTAAAATTCTCTAGAGAATTTCATCATTATCAGCTGTATTAGGGCGTGAATCAGCCTAGTAACTCATTGTTCTCAGGCTGGTAATATTTGAAAGACTGCGTGCTTGGTGAGGGTAAACGAATTGTAGAGTTCGTGTAGAGTTCGAGTAGAGTATTTGTAGAGTTTAAGTAGATAAAATCTTTTTGATAAAAATTTGCATAATCCAAATAAAATCAGTAACTTTGCAGTATCTTAACCAATATTTAGTAGAGTTTGAGTATTGATATTAGAAGTATGAAGATTAGTTTAATCAAAACAGCACGTAAAAAAGATGTAATCAACCGCCTAGAATTGTCGGAACTGGCAGGGATTATCCGTGATAGCGCGGAGGAAAGAAAGGTAATTGACCTGCGACGGAACTATCATTTTTATAAGCCGCAGCGACTGGCTGACGGACAGATTAGTCTTGACGACCAGCAGCTCATGGTGAATCTGCCGCGTATCATGTTTTCTGAGGAATGCGTGAACCAAAAGGATCAGCTGAAAAGGCTCAGCTATACAGGACTGGTGGTTGTTGAGGCTAATGGCCTGAAGACGTATGAGGATGCCGTAGCGGTCAGAAATCAGGCAGCGAGAATGGACGAGACGGTGATGGCCTTCCTGGGAGCATCAGGAAAGTCGGTGAAGATAGTATGCCGAGGAGAACTGTTTCAGAAGGCTGATGGAAGAAGGCTGAAGGAAGAAGAGAGAGGGCTGAAGGCTGATGGCAGGCTGCCCAGAGAAGAGTCGGAGATACGGCAGTTTCATAAGAACCTGTACGAGACGGCACGCAGCGCCTACCAGCACCAGTTTGGCATAGATATCGAGTATCTGGAACCCATCCTGGAGCGTACCGTATATCTGAGCGCCGACCCAGACTTATACTTCAACCCGCAGGCGCGTCCCTTCAAGGCTGATACAGAGAAGCACGACCAGCCAGAACCTATCCCCATCTCGTGGGAGAGTGCCCATCTGATGCCTGGCCGAACGGTCAAGCGCACCTATCACCTCAACTGGGTGTTTATTCTCAGGGAGGTGTTGGGCGACTATTTCGATTTGCCTGACGAGGACCGCCAGATGCAGCTGTTGCAGCAGATAGCGCGCAAATCGCTGGAGCAGGGCATCCCCCTTGCCCATGCGCAAGGTATGACGCTGGAACATCCGCTGTTCCATAACGACCCGGAGCTGGTGAAGAGCGTCTTTGCTACCACCTATGAGGTGTTGCTGATGGAGGATTATCGCAAGAAGCACAAGATGAAGCCGCTGAAGAGTGTGCCGAAGGAAACGCTACAGACTATGCGTACTGAGATATTCCTGACAGCCAACTACGACATGCGCAAGAACTTGATGACAGGCGTGGCAGAGTATCGCATGAAATACGCTGAAGACCAGACGTTTAAACCTCTGACTCCTGAGGTGCGCAACGATATGACTATCGAGGCCCGTGAGCAGGGACTGAAGTCGTGGGACCAGGACGTGAACCGTTTCATCGACTCCACGCGTATTGAGCAGTATGACCCTGTGAACACGTGGCTCGACACGCTGCCGGAGTGGGATGGGGAAGACCGTATTGGTCCGCTGGCTGCCAGAGTGCCTACTGAACAGCCCCATTGGGAGAAGTATCTGAGGTATTGGCTGGTAGGTATGGTAGCTCAGTGGCGTGAGAGCGACAAACAGCTGACAGGCAATGCGTTAACGCCGCTATTGATAGGTCGTCAAGGGTGTGGTAAGACGCGCTTCTGCAAGATTCTGCTGCCTGAAGAGTTGCGCGACTACTATAACGACAAGTTGAACTTCAAGAACGAGTTCGACCTGAACATTGCGCTGACCTCCTTTGCACTCATCAACATCGACGAGTTTGACAAGACGACCAATTCGCAGCAGATTGTGCTGAAATATCTGCTGTCGTCGAGCGACGTGAAGTTCCGTCCGCCCTACGGCAAGACCATCAAACAGTACAGACGCTATACGTCGTTCATCGGAACGACAAACCAGCAGCAGCCGCTGGTAGACCCTACCGGCTCGCGTCGCTTTGTCTGTGTGGGTATCCCTGCTGGCAAGAGCATTGATTTCACAGACAATCTGGACCATCGCCAGCTGTACGCCCAGGCCTTATACCTATTTAACAAGGGCGAGCGATTCTGGCTAGATGATGACGAGATACAGACGCTGATTGAGGAGAACGTGCCCTACCAGCGTACTGTCGACTTGGTGGAGATGATCAACGAGACCTTCCGCAAGCCGAAGGACGGTGAGGGCCGTTGGTGGGGGACCACAGAGATTCTTGACACCTTCGACAGTCGCTATGCCTATTTCGATGCCAAGAAAACGCCGCCCACCGTCCTGGGCAGGGCTATGAACAACTACCGCTTCAACTTCAAGAACCGCATGGTGAACGGCTGCTCAGAATACTGGCTCTGCGAGAAGTAACGGTAACGCAGATTACGTGGAAAAGGCTATTAATGGCTTATTTCTACACTGCTTCGCCCTTCGCCCTTCTTGACTACCTGAATCTTCACAGGGATTCGCTCTTCGAGTTCTTCTCTGTGAGAGATGATACCTACACGGCGGTTCGTCTGACCAGCAATCTCCTGCAGCTTCTCAAGTGTTGACATCACAGAGTCCAGGCTCTTCTCGTCGAGGGTGCCAAAGCCCTCGTCGATAAAGAGAATGTTGACATTCATGTCAGGACGGTTGAGGGAAGAGAGTGCGAGTGACAGCGCCAGAGAAATCATAAAACGCTCACCACCAGAGAGGACAGTGACACTACGCACTTGGTCTTTGTTGTAGCGGTCGAGCACCAAGATAGATAATTGTTCGTTAGACTCGCTACACGTCAGACGGTAGCGGTCTGTAATCTGCTTCAGATAGATGTTGGCATTGTTCAGCAAGGGGCGTAGGATATAGGTCTGGACAAGCGTGCGGAAGCGGGTGCCTCCGAAGATGCTGTTCAGCCGATCCCAACGGGCAAAGCACTGCGTGGCCGTTTCGAGTTGTGACTCGAGGGCTTTCAGATGGGCGATGTTCTTCTGATGGAGCTCCAACCGTGTCTTGGCCTGCGTGTTCTTGGAAAGGGCTGCGTCACGAGAGGCACTGTCAGCTGCTTTCTTCTCTTCGAGCAGCTGTCTGTCGGGAAGGTCGGCGCGGTCTGATATGCGCAGCTCCTTGAAGGCTGCGTCTATCTGTCGCTGAGCTTCAGCAATGGCATCAACACGGGACTTCAGCAGCGCATCGGTATCGTTTACCAGTGTGCGTGCTGCAGCCACCCGTGACTCTTGGGCGACAAGTGATTTGAGTGACTCTTCTGTTTTGCCTGAGCTCTGATAGTAGGCTGCCAGCTGCTCCTCAGCATTGCTGATGACGGTATTGCAGTCTTGCCACTTGGATACGAGGGAAGTGACCTTAGACAACAGGGTTGTCCACGCTGTGTTGATGTTGGCGCAAGGATAGGGTTGCGGGACAGCATCAGCTACCCAGTCGGGACAAGCACGCTGGATGTCGTCGACGTATTGGGAGAGGGTAGCAGTCAGCCTGTTGGCTTTCTCTTGCTCCGCCTGGCAGTCAGCGAGACGCTTCCGCTGGTCGGCATACGCCTTGGCATCGTCCTTCAGCTGCTTGCGAACAGCTGCGGTGTCTGCCAACCAGTTGTTGCAATAGTCTGCAAGGATATCATTGATCCCAGCCTTGATGCCTTCACACTCTTTCATCAGGTCGCCGTGCTCCTGTTCCATGCGGATGATTTCAGCAGCATTGGTCTTCACGGCAGTTTCTGCTTTCAGCTTTGCCGTATCTGCCTTGGCTTTGTTGCTGTCGAAAGGCTTCTTCTCGTCAATGAGTCTGTTGATGTCCTTCTGCAGGCGTTCAGCCTCTCTCTGAGCTGTTTCCAGTGTGGAGATTGACGCTGTCAGCAAGCTGATGGCATCAGTGATTTGTTGCGCGAGGTCTTTCTGCAGGTCCAGACCCAACAGCGTGGCTTTATCGTCTATCGCCTTTTGTGCTTGCCCTATCTTCTTCCCATTACCCTCGTAAAGCAGCATGTTGCTCTTGTGCGTTCCGTCGAGTTGCTTCCAGTTGCCCATTGCCTGGTCGCGAAGTCCCTCAGCCTTTTTCAGGTTTTCCTTGGCAAGGCGTTGCTCCTCCTCGAGGGGTGTCAGCATGTTCTTGAAGTCATCGTCCAGATGGATATGACTGATATGCTGTCCGCACAAAGGACAGTTCTCCGTGTGTTCGTCATAAAGACGGTGGCGCAGCTCCTTGATTTTCTCATCCAGACTCATCTGCATCGTAGTAAGCCGTTGGGCAGCCTTCTCGGCAACCTCCTTGAGGGTCTGATAGTTTGAGTCAGCCTCCTCTTTGGCTTTGCGTAGTGTCTGCAACGTATCCTCTTCCGTCTGGAGCTTGCCTTTCAGCGTCAGGTTCTCCGCAATGACGGGTTTGAGGTTGTCAATGGCCACCTGTAAGTCGGAAAGCTCCTGCTTGCGCGTGTTGTGCTTCTTCAGGTCCTCGATGACAGCCTGTGGATTCAGCTCCGAGCGTTTCTTGCTAAGCGCGTCAATCTGTTCTTGTCTGCCCTTGACGGCAAGGTCAGCCTCCGAGGCAAGTGCAGCAGCCTCTGCTTCAGCCTTCTTCAGACCATCGGTCTTGGCTTTCTCCTGTTTCAGCTTAGCGGAGAGCATGGCAGCCTTGTCTGCTTTCTCGAGATACAGCCCGATTTTCAGGTCGGTCTCGCCAGCTTTGGTGAAGATCTCTTCATAGCGCGCCTGTCTGCTTACCCATTCCTCTATCTGCCGTATGGCTGCTTCCTGTGTCTTTGCCTTTGCCAGTCTGTCAGCCATGTCGGCAGTAAGCAGGCGGAAGGTCTCCTTAGCCTGGCAGAGTTCTGCCTGCGCCTTGGCTCCGTCCGTTCTTGCTTTCATAAGGTCAGAAAGCAGTTGGCGCTGGGTCGTCGTGGCATCCCAGTCAGTAAAGAGCGCCTTGCATTGACGATATTCGTTGCCCGCCATCTTTGCCTCCAGCTCCTGTTTTGCCTGGTTGGCATCAGTCCTTGCCTGCTCGTTTCTGAGCACCGCATCCACCTGTCGTAACTTATCTTCAGTGGCTTTGATTTCCTTGTCATAGTTGTCCGCCTCCTTCTGAGAATCAGCCAACTCTTTGGTAATCTGTGCTACCTCTTCCTCATCCAGTGAATGAGGCTTTTCGGTGTCATACTGCGTCTTGATGGTATTCTGAGTGTCCTTGGCCTTCTTCCAAAGACTCTGAATAGCTTCGCCATAGGCAGTGAAGTGCTGCGTGTTGGTAAGCTGTTCGAGGATGGCCTCACGCTCTTTCTTGTCGCCAGTGAGGAAGTTGGCAAACTGTCCCTGGGCGAGCATGGCCATGCGCCCGAACTGCTGGAAGTCGAGTCCAACAGCCTGAAGGATGGTCTGTTCTACGCTGTCTTTCGTCCAGTCGCCGTCGCCAACACGGATTTCCCATAGTGGCGACTTGTGCTTCAAAGGGCGAATGCCAGTGGTCTTGTCCGTGTTGCCCAGCTTGATGCCCAGCGTCAGACGCGCATGGTATGTCTTGCCGTCGTTGCCCTCAAAGACTACCTCGCTATAACAGTCGTCCTTCTCAGAAATGCCCAGACGGGTGTATTGTTCTATGCTTGCCACACGGATGCTCTGGCCTTCAGCGTCAGTGAACTCATTCTTGGTGACATTCGCCACATCAGCAATTCGTGGCGTCTTCTTATAGAGCGCCATCGAGATGCCGTCAAGGATAACACTCTTGCCGGCACCCGTATCTCCCGAAATGAGGAAAGTAGATGCTGGGGCGCCTGTGATGGCGTCGTTCAGTCCGTGCTCAAAGTCGATGTCTGCGCTCTCTATGGAGGCAATATTACGGATATGTAGTTCTTTCAGTTTCATTGTTCTGCGGGATTAGTCTTCTGTCTGTTCTTGGCTTGTCTCTCTTCATCCATACGGTGCATCTCAGCCTTGACTTCTTCAAAGGCCTGTCGCACATCTTCTATGTCCAGCCCAGGATATTGGTCCTTGGTGCGTTCGATAAACTGCATCGGGTCTGTCATCTGCTGTAGCTCTGCCACTTCAAACACCTGCTGCTCCTTCTCCTGTTGCTGGGCATCGTCCTGTCCGGTCCACAGCATCTTGGGGTTATAACGCCATTCGTCAGCGTAGGGAAGGAGAGCGTCGTAAACCATCTGACTGAAATTAGAGGGTAGGTTGGTAGTGTGGTCAAAACGGAAACGGATGTAGCCCCGTGCGCCCTCGCTAGTGACCTGCTTCATCACTTCAATGGCCTCTTCTGCCGATGTGAAAGAAGAGCCATCGAGGGGCAGAACGTAGAAGTGGCGCAGTTCATCGATGCGAAGCTGGCGGATGCTGACATCGCCCTTGTGACGGTCGATGTCAACCATGCTGACGGTATGAGGATAGGTCTCGTCGCAGCTCACATGGAGTGCACTGCCTGCATATCTGACGACAGGAGACTGATAGGTCGCCGCCTCTTCCATGCAGTCGTCTTGATGGCCGATGGTCTGTGGCTTGTGGATATGTCCCAAGGCCAGATAGTCGAAGCCGTTGCCGAAGGTCGTGGCATCCTGCGTCTTCAACTTACCAATCTCAAAGTCGTGACCCGTCACATCAAGGCCAGTCACTGCCTGGTGCGCCATCAGCACTACAGGAAGGCCGAGGGTGTTGTCTTCTGCCACCTTGTCGAGGATGGACTGAATGGTCTGTTGGCGTTCGCCAGACATATAGGGTAGAGCTACTATATACCCCGTGTCCAACTTGATGATATACTGACGCTGCCAGCCGTCAGACTGTTCAAGGCTGTTGTATGCCGGTGGTGTACCTATCAGATAGGTGTTGGCCAATTGCCATACAGCATTTTCTGCCTGGATGCGCGAAGCAGAGTCGTGGTTACCAGCAATAATGACGATGGCCATGTGAGGACAGGTCTGATGCAACCGGACGAAATACTCGGTAAACGCCTTCTTCACGGTAGCAGAAGGCTGTTGGATGTCGAACACGTCGCCACTGACCAGCAAGGCATCAGGCTGTTCGTCCCGGCACCATTGCTCCAGCTGACGGAAGAAGTGCTGATGCTCATCACTACGGTCGTAGTTCTGATAGATGACCTGACCAAGATGCAGGTCGGCAGTATGTAATAGCTTCATCGTATTACTATTTGGTTTAAGTTATTGCCTACAAAGATATAAAATATTTGGGAATTCAGACATACCCACGCCAGGAAAATTTGCTGCAGCCCTCCTAAGCTGCAGTCTTGAGGTTGCGGCGCCCCTCCGTGCGCAGCATATCTTGGAAACGGCGCAGCTCTAGGTCACTCAACCCGTTCTTTTTAGCAAAGTCATTCATGGTATAACCCTTCTCTGTCATTGAGAGGTAGTCGTCGAGCAAGTCGCCCACGCCGTGCCAATAGCGATTGTCGAGGCTGCGCTTCATCTTCTGCAGCGCGTCATCATAGCGGATATCCCAGTCTGGCGGGACCATAGCAGACGATGGCAGTTTGTCTGTCATATAGTATGAGCGCCCCTCCTTGTCATGCTTGGGCTGGTCGAGGGATGTGGAGGCACTGTGGTGCTTGAGATGGTCGTAAGCAGCATTACGAATCTCTCTCTCGATATGCCACTTGGCAAAGGAGATGAAGCGGAAGCCGAGACTGGCATCGAATGCGTCTGCAGCCTTGGTGATGCCCAGAGCACCAGCCATGAGGAGATCTTCCAAGTCGGTGCTGGAGACCACGTAATTCTTGGCGATAGTAACCACAAAGAGCATGTTGGAGCGAATGAGTTTGTCCTTGGCGTGCTTGTCGCCCTGACGCATCTGTAGCCAGAGGTCATACTCCTGCTCCGTGGTGAGGGGCTTGTACTTCCTGGCCTCGCGCAGGAACATGTTGACACTTTCGTTGCTACGATCGATGAAGACTACGTTTCTTCCATTTTGATACATAGGGCAATACTATTTTAAAAGGTTAGTAAATATGTTACGAATGGCGGTGGGGAGCTCGATGGCACCACCCTGAGCGACGAAGGGGATGAGTACCTTGCCGTCGTGCGACTGGGGACGGTCGATGGCATAGGCTGCCGCATGGGGAGTGGCCTCGCGAATGGCTTTGCGCGACTGGGCAATGTAGTGCGAGTAGAAGTGATCGAAGCCAGTGCTGTCGATGGTCTTCAGCAGAGCATCGTCCTTCTTGAAATAGAGCAGCGTGTAGAGCTGTCGCAGGGCCTTGTAGCTGTTGGCTGCTGCCTGACGACGCTGGTAGCCCTGGCGGTAGCACAGGGTATAGATGTAGACGAGACGCGAGTAGCTGTCGTGAAACTTCACCTCTGTCTCGTCGCCATTCTGGCTGATGAGGACGACCTCGTAACGACTGCGTGAGTGCGCTGCGATGCTCGCTCTGACCTTGATGGCAACAGGGCGAGGAGAGAACTGCAGGTCAGCAGTCATATAGGCTGCCAGCCGCTGCTTTATCTCCTCAGGCGTCATTGTTTCGATTAGTTGTTGGATGGTGTTGCTCATACTTTGTGTAATTTTGACGCAAAGATATAGCTTTTCAGTGAAACTTGCAAGTAATTTGTGTTAAAAATACATAAAGATAGTGTTTTTTTTACGCAAAGCCTTTGCGATAAGGTTTTTTATTCGTACTTTTGCACCAGAATTACACCTTATTTAATTACGCACGTATGAAACTGAACGAGAAAACCCAGATGTGGGAATCAGCATACTGGCATCCTGCAGTAACTGTTGATGCAGTTGTATTTGGATATGACGAAGCTGAAGGCGAATTATCAGTCTTGTTGATAGAACGAGGGGAAGAACCCTTTAAGGGAAAGTGGGCACTTCCTGGAGGTTTCGTCACTCAAGAGGACGAGTCTGTGGAAGCAGCCGTAGAGAGAGAATTGCGTGAGGAAACCAATGTGACAGACATCTATCTGAAAGAGTTTAAGACTTTCTCCAAGATAGGCCGAGATCCCCGTCCTAACGAGCGTGTCATATCTGTCGCCTTCCTTGCCCTTGTGGATAAAAACAACTTTGAGGTCAAGGGTGGCGATGACGCCAGGAACGCACAATGGTTCTTGTTAAAGGATTTGCCTGAGCTGGCTTTCGACCATGCTGATATGGTGCAGGGGGCTTTTGATAACTTGCAAGTGACGATTCACTATGAGCCTCTTGCTTTCCATCTGCTTAACAAGGAGGCTTTCACCATGCCACAGTTACATAACATATACAGAACGATTATCAATCCAAGTGTTGTAAGTTCAAATATTGTCAACGACAGACGTAACTTTGCAAAAAAGATGCTTAGCCTGGGCTATATCAAGGAAACAAACAAAGTGCTGACAGGATGCTCTAACAGACCCCCCAAGCTATATCGCTTTGATGAAGATGAGTTTAAGATGGTAAAGGACAATGAAATGCGCCAGACCATTTAACCCGTGGCTGATAGAGCATCTTTACTCGAGAAAATCAGAGATGGTTACTGCTTGCTTGTTGATGTATCCCAGAACACTATAAAGCGGAATATTCTCCATCCAGTCCTGATCTGCGTAGGGTTTCATAGAGCAACGTAAACCTTTTAGGTTTTTATCTGCATGATCAATCGTCACAAACTGACTGAGCGATTTGCTTTTCAGGTTCTCTTCTGCCTTTACCTCTATAGGAATTACTCGCTTCTCTGTTTGCACAAGAAAGTCGATTTCCAATTTGGAGTTTTCCTTGCAGAAATAGCATATTGACAGGTTGTCGCAGGTTACAAGCTGCTCTAATACATAATTTTCGGAAAATGCGCCTTTGAACTCCTTAAAAACATCGTTGCTTGTCAACATCAGACTGGCTGGTGCATTTGCCATAGCACCCAGCAGGCCAACATCAAGTCCAAACAGCTTGAAAGCATCGAAATCTTCGTAGAACTTCAAGGGCAACACGGGTTTCTTGCAATTGTATACCTTATAGGCCAGTCCTGCATCTATCAGCCACTGTATAGCCAATTCAAACTCCTTTGCACGGCCGCCTTTCTTCACAGCTCCATAGATGAACTTTTTGTTCTCCTTGGCCAACTGTGCAGGAATACTCTGCCACACCATCCTGATTCGCTCAACTTCCAGGCCTGCATGTTTTGAGATGTCATTGGCATAAGCCGATATGATTCCATTCTGAATGCGACGAACGGCAAGGACATCCTCCTTTTCTATCCAGTTCAGAACAACCTCAGGCATACCACCCACATAGTAATATTGACGCAGCAAATCCTGAAGCTTATAGTCCAGAACATTTAGTGATTCCCACTCACAATTAGCCAGTATTTCAGAAAGAGAATCATATCCTTTCGCCCATAGAAACTCTTCGAACGTCATGGGGTACAATCTCAATATATCTACTTTGCCTACAGGATATGACTCGCCAGGATGATGAACTACGCCCAACAGCGATCCTGCTGCAACAACATGATATTCGGGAGCGTTCTCACAAAAATACTTCAGCGAAGTAATTCCTTGTGGGGCTTCCTGTATCTCGTCGAAGAAAAGGAGTGTTTTGCCAGGAGTAATCTGCTGTCCCATATTGGCAACAATATCACGCACAATACGCTTGGGAACAAAATCGCTCACAAACAATGATTTGGCAAAAGGTTCATCTGCACAGTTGATGTAAACCAGGTTGTCGTACTCGTTTTTACCAAACTCTTTTAGCAGCCAAGTTTTTCCTACCTGACGAGCGCCCTCAAGCACCAAAGGCTTGCGAGAGGGGTTTACCTTCCACTTAATCAGTGAGTTATAAAGTCTTCTTTTCATTCAAATTACACTTTTCTGGACGAATATTCAACGTATTATCACACTTTTCTGGACGAATATCTGTCGCAAAGTTACACTTTTCTGGACGAATCTCCGCAGCAAAGGTACGAAAATTATATAATCCAAACAAATAATTTGTC
>JAEEGL012340484.1_pt1 | contig 21667 bp, 16 predicted proteins | sample 9134231 | NCBI WGS metagenome assembly JAEEGL01 (sample SAMN16246548, study PRJNA631951) | gut metagenome | biome: gut microbiome; feature: rumen; material: fiber-attached | host: Bos | place: Iran: Karaj | collected 2018-10
AAAGCTGTCACCCACCGACGGCACCACGAAGGCATCCCGTTCATCGCGGGGCGAGAAAGTTCGTGCAGTCGCCGTGTACTTGCCGCGACCAGGCAAAGTGTCCTGCAGCACGCCATTCACATAGAGACGTCCCTTATGGACAGCTACCGTATCGCCGCTTACAGCCACGCAACGCTTGATGTAATCCTTAGGACCGTCGGCATAATGAATCAGGTGAGGCTGACCGGCCTTAGGTTCATGATCCCAGTAGAGGTTCCCGAACATCAGTGCGTTAAACAAGTGGGTATAACGCCCCGGATTGCCATCAGGATATTCCGGCTCACCCGGGTAACGGAAAATCACCACATCGCCCTTGGCGGGGTAAGCATAGCCGGGGAATTTCTGATTGCTAAAGGGAATCGGAGAGCCGTAAGTGAACTTGAGGCCCAGCAAAAAGTCTCCCGTATGCAAGGTATCTTCCATAGACCCGCTGGGAATCTGGAATGCCTGAATCACATACTGAATCACAATCAAGGCGAGCGCCACCGGTACAATGATTTCCCGGAGCAGGCCTTTTACAAACTTTTTCCACGCAATCGGCTGTTTATCTTTTTCCATAAAATTCAACGTTAAAGAATGGCTACCGCAATTTAGAAAAATGCAGATGGCTCTAGAGCGTTCTAATCTTCTTGACCAGCGAACGGCTCACCACCAACTGGGTCGCAGCCTTATCGCGGAGCACCATGACCATGCGGCCGGCATCACCCTTGCGGCATTCCGCAATGTAGTCGATAGCCACAATGTGGGAACGGTGTACACGCGTAAAATGCTTCGGGTCCAGTTTCTTTTCAAGTTCCACAAGCGTCGTGTCTATTACATACTGGCCGTTCACGGTGTAAACAGTGGTGTACTTTTCTTCGCTATGGAAACGGATCACTTCATCGATATTCACAAACACAATGCGGTCGCCCACCTTGACCTGCAAACGCTGCAAGTAAAGGCCGCTCATGTCCACAAGGTTACGCAGCTTTTCCCAATTCAAGTCGGCAGGGATCGGCGTAGCGTCTACCTGCGGAATCGCCTTGCGAAGTTTTTCGATAGAAGCCGCCAAGCGTTCCGGAGCCACCGGTTTCAAAAGGTAGTCCACCGTATTTTCTTCGAAGGCCTTCAATGCAAAATTGTCAAAGGCCGTCGTGAAAATGACCAGGGGAACATCGTCACCTTGCAGGGAGTGCAACACTTCAAAAGCATCCATGTCAGGCATCTGGATATCCAGAAATACCACGTCGGGCATCGTCTCGTGAATCATCTTGACTGCCTGCGCACCGGAACCGGCCTCTCCCAAAATTTCGATTTCAGAAGAATAAGGTTCCAATAGCGAAATCATGCGCTTGCGGGCAAGCGGTTCATCGTCAATGACAAGAGCGGTACACTGCATAGTTACTCCTTGGGCTGTTCTTCCTTTTTCACCGTGTCTGCAGCAGTGGAATCCTTTTCGTTTGCGGAATCCTTTGCAGCAGCTTTCGGCGCCACCTTAAAAATGCGAATCATTTCGGCCTTCATTCCGTCCTTGTCTTCGTACACGGTACCGGCAGCCGTCATGTAATGCAAATTGCCAAACTTGGTACGCTTAAAGTTCCAATGGCCTTTACCCCCTTCGAGAGTCACAAGAATCGTGCTGTCCGAAGCAGAATAGGTTCCCTTCAGGGAATCGGTTTCCATGGTATCGCGCAAAATCAACTGGATCGCTTCTACCGAACTGTCTTCGCCAAGAGTCATGCGAACCATGCGGCTTGTACAATCGTCGCAAGGCAGGCTACCGGAATAAAGACCCGGAACTTCCTTGGGGATTTCGATAGACGGAAGATTCGGCAGCGGATCCGACTTTTCGTCTTCTTCGCAAGAAGCCATTATCAAAACGGCAAAAAGCGGGAGCACCACTCTCGCAATAGGGGAAACCATAGATTTAAGCATCATCATGGTTTACAATGTAGCAAAAATAACAGCGTTTATATCAAATGCCGCGGGAATAGACAATCCTAAAGCCAATCGTCTGGCTGCGATGTTTGGGGTCTTTCTTCTCGCGTTCACCCGAAGCCAAGGCAGGCGCCTTATCGGACCAGCCACCACCGCGAACTACCTTGTAGGTTCCCTCGGCAGGGCCGCTATAGTTTTCCTGGGAAACCGTCGGGTAAGCATAATACCAGTCGTTCACCCATTCGGCCACATTACCGGCCATATCGTAAAGGCCCGCATCGTTAGGAATATATTCGGCCACCTTCGTAGGCCCATTATGTTGTCCGTAGTAAGCATACTTGGAAGCCACATCCGTATCCCAGTAATAGGTAGTCAAAGTCCCTGCACGGGCGGCAATTTCCCATTCCATTTCACTGGGGAGCCTTACAGACTCAGCGGCATAATCAATCGACAAGCCCGTCAGTTCACCGCCGGAGTTACGAGACTCATACACATAAGCCGTATCTAGACCCACCTTTTTAGAAAGGGCATTACAGAACAAGGCTGCATCATACCAGCTTACGTTGAAAACCGGGTAATCGTCACCCAAGGAATCTTCTTTGGAAATAGAGCCCATGACCTTGCGGTATAGCCCCTGCGTCACTTCGGTAACACTGATGGAGTAGGCACTTACCGAGAAAGCAACTCCGTTACGGGTAATACCCATGGCAGAAACATTCACCATCTCTGCAAAATCAGAAAGTTCCACAGAATCTTGCGAATCGCCACCAGGATCCTTGTTGCCGTCACTCAAATTGCCCCCATTTATGCCCCCATTGAGTTCCGAAGGCTGCATATCCGCAGAATCACCGGTAGCCGTGCAAGCCACCAGAAAGAGGGAGAAAAGCGAAGTTGCGATCAAGCGGACAAACATATTATTTGATCACTCCCACGCGGTAAAGCTTTTGCTTGGTCTTGCCGCTTTCAAATTCCACCTTGAGTCGCGCCGTGTAAACGTCAGAACCCAGATGCTTCAGGTCGAGTTTTTCAAACTGGTTGCGGCCCTGTTTCACATCGCTCATCTTGGTCTTGAATACGCAAAGGCCGGTAATGTCATAGAGTTCAAGCGTAGCCTTCTTTGCGGCCGCACCGATTTCGAAGCGGGCCTTCGCATCGCCGCCACGCACCGGATTCGGGAACATGAAGAATTCCGAGATTTCATCCTTCGCGGTCACCTTCTTCACATCGCCCAGCTTAGAGGCATCAAAGTAGCCCGTACGTTCGTTTCCGCCAGCCGGCAAAGTCCACGCGGCAACAGAAGACGCCGCATCAGCAGAGGCGCCCCGCAGGCGGAAAGCCGACAGATTGTCACGATGCAGTGCATAAAGTTCCGGGCCTGCAGACTTCTTGTCCGAAACGGCATTCGTCACAAATATGCTCATGGGCTGAATCACACTCGTAGAATCCATGTCCTCGTAGCTGCCTGCCGCAATCGGGAATCCGTCAGTCAGGAGTTTTCCCTTGCCACTAACCGCATAAACCAGGCCATCGCTACTCGGCACCAGAATTTCAGGAATTTCATCGCCCGTCACATCTACAAGAACCGGGTCGCTAAAGAATCCGTAAACCGGAGCACCGCGAGAAATTTTCACCGGGAACCCTGCGATAGGCAGACCCGAGCGGTCAAGCGCATACACCAGGTTATCGCCCAAGAATACGATTTCGGGGTAGCCATCGCCATTGACATCTCCGATAGCAATGCCGGAGGTTTCGTCCTTCAAACCGCTCGTGCCACCGGCGCCGCGCTTGTAGTTTTTGGTCCATTTCAAGTCAGTCTTTTCATCTACAGCCGTCGAAACCGTCACCGTTCCGCGGCTACCGACCGCAATCATTTCTTCCTTGCCGTCACGATTCAAATCGGTACAGGAAAGGCGGAATTTTTCACCGCTGCGGCCTTTCAATTTCACTTCGGCTCCATGCAAATACGCAGAGCCTTCCGAAGCCACATAATAAGCAAAAGCAGGCTTGCCATCTTCGGTTCCACAGTAAACCAAATCGGCAATATCAGCGAGATCGCTATTCATGCCTACATTACGTTGGGCCGTAGCCTTGCCTTCTTTAATATTATAAGCAAAGATACCTTTTGTCGTCGTATAGTAAATTTTTCCGTCAACAATGACGGGCCCCACCACAGCAGAATCAATAGCAATCGCTTCCTGTGTCGGGAGTCCTCCCACAAAACTCGTCTTCACGAGCTTTGTCGTATGCAGGCTGTACACATCCTTGCCGTCGCTGGCCATGCCCACCAGCGGTCCGTAGCTTGCACCCACACGGTACAGCGGCACATCCTTTTCCGAGCCTTTACGGGTCAAAGTCTTCTGCTTGATGACCGTATCTGCCGGGAACAGGGTATCGCCCATGGCATTGAACACCTGCAACGTTCCGTCCATGGCACTCACCACCAAGAGCTTTTCGCCTTCCTTTTCGGGGTCGTCTACAAATACGCCGCCACGCACAGCCGAAGCGAGACCCACATTGCGGGGGAACTGGGCGCCGTCAATGCTTCCGTCATCGATGCTGATGGTCACGCTAATTTTTTGCGCGCCAAAATTCACCACGCTGTCGCCCATAAAGGCATTGGCCGTCTTTTCGACACGGGCCTTTTTCGGGACATTCACCTTGATCTTAATACCGGTGTAACCGCCCTGGGTTGTCATGGTATTCGCATAACCCGTGGACCCGATGGTCGTCACCGTATCAAAAGTCAGCTTGGAATCCTTCGCAGGCTTGCGCAAGTGAGGCAACAAGTCCGTACCCGAGCCGTAATCATAAGTATCTTCGCCCAAGGCATTCTTGAAGGTCTTGCCGATACTCAAAATCCCATCAGCCTCCACCATGGCAATGCCGAACTGGTGATCGCGCAGGGTATCGCCACCCCAGAAGTTTGCAATGCCATATTCCAAGGTTTGACGCAAGTACCAATCATTTACGCGCCATACGACAATGCCGCTAGCAGGAATTCCCGCATCAAAGCTGCTCATGTCAACAATAATGCCCTTTGCCTTCTTCTTGTTGACATTACACTTTTTCTCGCAATTCACGCTATCCTGAAAAACCAGATGCAAACTGTCTACCGGCACCGTCGTGATAGTGGTATCGGAGCTTTCATCGTCATCACTCAGCGATACACTCACCTCGCCATTCTTATTCCAACTGCGCTGGCGGTTTTCAATCAACAGGTATTCGCTAGCACTCAGGGGAACCTTCACGATTTCCACGCCACTGCCAGTTCCCGCCGCCGAAATTTCGACAGTCACGGGCTTGCCAGCCACAGGGCGGACTTCCTTCACGTTGTTCCAGCCCATGTAGGCACGTTCCCATGCAGCAGGCATAGAGGGCAAGAAACCGTTGCCCGCATTGTAGCCCGCAAAATCCATTACATCGTAATAACCCAGGCGGCTAATGCCCTTCACCACATCGTAGGTATTCGGGAGTCCGAGTTCACGGGCAACCTGATTCACCAGAATCCCGTTCACGCCCCAGTTCAATCCATCCTGGGAAGCTGTTTCACTGGTGACCATAATCGATCGCAGCGTGTCTATGGAAGCCCCTTCAAGCACCAGGCCCTCCACCACCGAAGAATCCTTACCTTCCGAGTTCTTGCCTACCTTGTGAATTGCCAACCCATCAAGGGAATCCGGCAAAAAACTCCAATAATCCTTCTCGATATAGGTATCCATGAAGTCGCCCGGCGTATCGGCGCCGCGAGTTCCCATGCTACCGCCATCTAGCAAGCGGCTGGCACCCGCATGAATAATCATATAGGCGCGTTTCGTATTCGGATTTTTCGACAGAGGTTCGCTAAAAGGCGATTCACCAGACTCATGAACAGTCGTCACGGCGTCATAAATAAACTGCAGGTAATCACGCCAGCGGGCTTCATCGAATTCCGCCGTCTTTTCACCCGACATCTTGCTTGTACGGTTATAATCGATGATATGCTTTTTCAGCTTGTAGGCGCTGGATGCCTTAGGGAAAATGTGCGCGTCGATGACCACATTCCCGTTACTGGCCTTGTTGAAGTAGGCATTCACAAAGTCAAAATGCTTTTTCCAGTAAGACACACTGTTGCGTCTGCCCGAGGGATCCAACTTGTAGTCACCCTTCTTGTCCGAATCGAAAAGTCCCGTTCCCGTGGTCAAGCTGTTATCGGGGCTTTCTTCGGCAAACTGCACGCGGATTGCATACACCTGGAGCGTGTCCGCCGCAAATAGCGACGTACAACAGAATAGCCCAAAAACCAATGCAAAAATCTTAGCATTCAAATTCATAGCCATAATTTACAAAAGTCGGACTTAAAAGGTATAGCTTAGAGTACCAAAAAAGGCAGGATATACTCGTTATTTAATATATTTGTCGCGGGTTATGAGAAATTGTTTTCCCAGGATTATTCTTATGCGAAACAGCTTGAACAAGCTTGTTCTTGCGCTTACCCCCCTTTTGGCGGCAAGCGTTCTTACAAGTTGCTCCGACGACGAACAAGACTTTTACACACTGAAAGTCGGCCACCCGAACGACATCAGTGAAGCGACATTCAAGGACCTGAAATGCAATAGCTCTCTCGAAGGGGAGTATGTCTACGTCATCGAGACCGAGAAGATTTACAAATGCGACAACATGAAGTGGGTCGAGCTGTTCGTATCGTCGTCTTCCGAAACCTCTTCGAGCAGTTCCGACGAAGACGAAGAAAGTTCCTCTAGCGAAGAACCGGATATCATCGTACCACCTTCCAGCAGTTCCTACATTGACGAGGAAAGTTCTTCTAGCGAAGAACCCGAGGAATCCTCGTCTAGCGAAGAGACCGTCGAAGAAAGTTCTTCCAGCGAAGAAGAGGAAGATAGTTCTTCGAGTGAAGAGGATGTTGAAGAAAGCTCTTCGAGCGAAATGCCCGCTTCCAGCGCCACGGGATACAACCTGATTTCTCCCGTCAAGCCCTGCCGCAATTCAGAAATCGACACCTGCCAATACGGCGTTCTCGAAGATGAACGCGACGGAAAAACTTACAAGACCATCGTCATTGGCGAACAGACCTGGATGGCGCAGAACCTGAATTACGACATAGAAGACAACCGACGACAATCCTGTTACGGTAACGAGCCTACATTATGTTTACGCTTCGGAAAACTCTACACTTGGCCGGGCGCCATGGATTACGACAAGAACCGTTGTCAGGATGCGGCATACTGCTCTCTGGCAAGCACCCAAGGAATCTGCCCTGAGGGGTGGCATATTCCCTCTATAAAAGATTGGCAAATCCTTTGGGACAACGTGGGATACGACCCCGCAAATATCGAAATAGACTCCCTTTGGAAATATAGGGTTATCAACGCTCTTATGACCGACTCATCCTATATCACATGGGACCGTTCCGGCAAAGGCGATTTCTTTGGATTCTCGGCAACGGAACATGGATATAAATCCGGCGGAGATCAAGGTTCCTTCTGGAGTCTCTATTCCTCACCTTCTTCCTACTGGACCTCGGGAGAAGAAAGCGTTTCCAAATCCTATGTGGCAAGCCTATACTCTGGCAGTGTTGGCTTTGACGAATACTCAAAAACCGGCCAATTTGCAGTCCGCTGCATAAAGAACCCCGAGGAGAACAATGATGAATAAGTCCAAAGCAGCATTTGCATTTTCCCTGTTGGTTCTTTGCGCCTGCAGCGATGATGACATCAACATTCACCTTGCCGAGATCCAATCGGCCAAAGAACTGCAAGTCATCGCTTGCAGCAGCGGCAACAGGGGCGACTATGTCTATGTAAAAGACGAAAACATCGAATACGAATGCGATGGCTACGAATGGGTTGCAAAAGAAGAGCCTTCATCGAGCAGTTTGGGCAAATCCTCTAGCGACTCCAAGTCCAAAGAATCCTCTTCGTCCGAAGGCTCGTCTTCCGATTCCGACGACGATTCGTCTTCAAGTGAAGCCAAATCTTCTAGCAGCTATTACTACTATGAAGAAGAATATAGTTCATCTTCCAGGCCCACCCGCGACGACTTTTTGAATCCGGACATTTCTTATGGGGAATTCACCGACAGCCGCGACGGACAAACCTACAAGACCGTCGTCATCGGTTACCAGAAGTGGATGGCGCAGAATCTGAATTATGAAACGGATTCTTCCTTTTGCCACCACTGCGAAGATGTTGGACGCTGTTACACTTGGGAAGACGCCCAAACAGCCTGCCCTGCAGGTTATCACCTACCCGACTCAGCCGAGTTCAAGGAACTCCTGGAAATGTCCATGGGCAAGGCACTGGCAAAGTACTATCTGCTTTCGAAGGCAGAATGGGGTTACGAAGACCTATACGGATTTTCACTGCCGACTGCCTACAGCTACTACGATGGAAAATTTGACGGAGCATCTGAATACGGCGTAGAACTCTGGGGAAGCGATTCGAGCACACACGACGACGGTACAACAGGACTTGCGCTCTATATCAGCAAGGACTCCGATTACGGATCAAGAATTAGCAAGGTATGGACAAGGTACGCATTCCCTGTCCGCTGCATCAACGACACCCTACAGCCATACGGCTACCAGGGCGAATATGGCGAATTTACCGACGAGCGAGACGGAAATATCTACAAGACCGTCGACATCGGGGATCAAACCTGGATGGCCGAAAATTTAAGGTATAACATGTGGAGTACTCCTAGAGAGGCCGATCCTAAAGTCGGTTTCTATTACGAACACTGGTATCAAGCCATTGATACCCTTGAAGCGACATGCCGGTCGGGTTACATTTGCGGCCTTCCGCCCGACGCTTTCCCAAGGCAAGGTATTTGCCCCAAAGGATGGCACCTTCCTACAAAAGAAGAATTCGAAACCCTACTCAGCTATGTTCGGGAAAACGGCACCGACTTCAACAAAGACCTGAGATCCATCAAGGAATGGCCCTATCGTCGTTACGGATCCGACATTTTCGGTTTTGGGGCAACCGCCACTCATCAAAGAAACATCGTAGGCAGCGACCAGAACAATGCCGCCTGCTACTGGAGCGCGTCAGAACACGATGAAAGCCAAGCTTGGGCTCTGACGCTTTACCCAGACACTACGAAAATGGAGCTTCTGTCCAAAAAAGACAACTATAAAATGACAATCCGTTGCCTGATGGATAAATAGCGCAGCTCGCAAATATTCGCCAATACTTACTGCGGAATGTCGTAGGGGGACTTGTAAATATGTTCCCCTTCTTCGTCCTTAACACAACGAATCACTTCGAAGGCTTCCATTCTGACCACGGCATTTTCATTGAATGCCATCGACGTTTCGTTATACATCGCATTCGACAAATTTAGAGATCCCGCATAAAAATCGTCGTATGTATCGCTTCGCCACATGGCAGTGGTATGGTTAGAATCATTTTTCGCGACACGTCCATTAGACTCCAACCTTGGAACAGTTAGAAATTTCATGTTCATACAATCCTTTCCTTTGAAAGAATTATTCGTAAACAAGCTCCAGTTTTTGCCAACGTAGCAGGCTTTTACACTGTTTTTGACGCTAGAAATATTATTGGAGTGATAATAATCGTCTACCATTCCATGGATTGCATCGGACAACTCCAAAAAATTTCTGTAGGTCGGCAAATGCCAGCCATTCGGGCAAATTCCTTGGATGGGAGCCTTGATTTTGAGCGGGTTATTGTTCCATTCCTTTTCAGACACATTTGCAGCCGTGTACCAATTGTATTGCGGTCCCTGTTTAACAGCATAGGTTCCATATTCCACCTCAGGAATGCCCTTAGTGAACATCAGGTTTTCCTGCATCCAGATATGGTCTCCGATTCCAACCGTTTTGTATTCCCTTCCGTCGCGGTCATCCACCATTGTTCCCGTATACTGGTCTTCAAGAAACCACGAAGTTCCATGACACGCAAACGAGGAATACTTCTTTTGCACCACAACATTCTGGTGGAAATCATCACATACAATGCCATCAAAGAACGTCAACACGGTTGAATTGGATTCTTCAAATGAATAGTAAGTCTTAAAAGAACCTTTTCTGCACACATAAAATTTCCGATAGGGGTTCAAGGAATCTTTAAGGTCATAAAAGTCATGGGTTCCCCAAGCAGTATCGGCATCCGAGGAACAAGGCTTTCCAAACGTGTCATACTCCACCAGGTCCGAAGGCATCCACCCATCTGCCATGCACCGGTAGTAATAGGTCTTGTCACTATAAAGGAGTACAGCGAAACTGTCAATTGTCGATTCGTCGCACGTTTCTTCAACATGGCGGCAATACCAATCATCCGCACAAACAAAGGCCGACGAGCTGGACAAAACAACAGCAGAAGAGGACAAGGCTACAGACTCTTCGGAGCTTGACGAATCTTCATCCGTATCGGAAGTTGCTTTTCCAGAAGAAGACCCGTCCTTCGAAGATTGCGACGAACTGGATTTTCCACCGGACTTTTCCGAAGAACTGGACGATTCATCTTCATCGGAACCGCCTATATGCGGTTCATCGTATTCCTCGTAGACTTCCCAATTTTTCAGACTACAGACATAGGCTTTGTGCCTGTTGCGAACATAGACGATAGTGCCACTGTTGTTGTCTGTGCATTTTTTTAAGTCATCAAGGCTGTCTACAATTTCAGAAACCGCAGAACTCGGGTAGAAAACGGTCTTTTCATCGCCACAGGAGTTCAACAGGATGAGCGTACCCAAGGCGGCAAATGTTTTCAACACTATTTTCATTTATTCCTCCCCCGCCAAATTTTTGCGGCGCTCGATTTCATCGGGATCATCCTTGACGCACCTCACCGGAATCGCCGTATTTCGACTTATTGAATTTAATTGCAGGTCTCGGTAGTAATATTCAATATAATACGCCAGACTCGAAGATTGAGTAAACCCGGTCTCACTTACAAAATAAAGATAACCCTTCGGGTATCCAGCAAATTCATTTGACCAATAGCGTTCGCCATTGCTCTTGACAGTTTGATATCCTCCTCCCAGAAAATTAAACCCAAAGCTATGGGCGATCAAGGTTGCACCCGCCGCATTCATTCCGCCGAACAGTTCAATCAGTTCCGCCACTTCGATGGAATCGGGCAAATGCCAGCCTGCGGGGCACACGCCACGGTAGGGATAGCTATACAATTCCGGGCAGCCGGCTTCACCACTGCATTCTTCGGGTCGGATATTCATCATGGCATACCATGTGTAATACCTTCCATATTTTTCGCAGTACAACGTGTCGTTATAGGCAAAACAAGCATCTGCGGTATCACCAAGATCAGGAATATCGTAGTTCAAGTTTTCGGCAAGCCAAATTCGATCTTCAATTTCTATGGTTCTATACAAGTATCCATCGCGTTCATCAACATATTCACCATAAGAGAAATTTTTATTCATCTCACGCCAACATTCCCGAACCGAGCTGGAGGATTCTTCCTCCTCAGAAGACGAGCTATATTCGACATCCTCTTCCGAAGAACTTGAGCGAATCTTTACCTCACTTTCTTCAGAACTGGAGGACTCTTCATCGTCATCGGAACTTTCGATATCATCATCGGAGTCAGAGGATTCGTCTTCGTAATCGTCGCTACTGAAAAATGACCTGCTCGAAGACGAACGGAATTCTTCGATTTCGTTCCACGACTCTCCATCCCAGGAATAGAAGCAGTCTTCGTTGCGGACAAAGATACGCGTCCCGCGGGAATAATTGGAGGCGTCCAAGTTAGACAATTCCTTGTACGACTCCACCATGACGGGATCGGCGTCGTACTCTACATACGTGGTTTCGTCAGAACACGACAGAAGCAGCGCCATCGCGGCGAGCAAAAGCAAAATTTTTCTCATTAGTTCTCCTCATCGATTTCATTCCCCAACGCGTTTGAAGCTCTTGGGAATGTTCAAACGCCAAGTTCCCGAACTGAACGACTTATTGCGAGCAATTTTCTTGATCTTGATTTCCAGGAATTTTGCACCATCGAGCTCAAATTCAATCCTCGACGGAGTTTCAACCCCTTCGAATTCCTTAAAGTCATAAAAATGAATCGTTTCGGTCTTGCCACCGCGACCCAAGCGCGAAAGCCAAGAAACACGATCGCCCTCTTTGGCAAAGTGGAACAGACGTCCCATTTTTTCACGGGCATAAATAGCGCCTTCGACCTTCGTCGAATCTTCAGGCGGCGCCACTTCTTCATAACCTTCGGGCAACAGGCGACCATCGAAAATATCAGCCACCTGGTGAATATGCACCATCGGGAGCGCATCGTTATTCAAAAGGCCTACCATGTAGCCCACGCCCTTCATATAGAGCTTTTCCGTCGGGAATGTCATCTGCCAGCCATCTTCTTGCCACAAGAGAGAGGCCACGCCGATGCCCAGCGGCCCCGTGAGTTCCATACGGTAGCGCTTGCCCGGCACCGAGAAGATGACGGCATCCAGTTCCTGCGTAGAGGCATTTCCAGTAACGCTGTCCTGCTGGATAATCGTAAGCAGGAATTTGGCACGGAGACTGTCGCGTGGAGCTTCTTGAACGCTGTCGACCGTGGCAGTTGCAGGTTCTACTACGGGCTTTTTGCCCGCACATCCGGCAAGAATGCAAAGAGAAAGTAGCAACAATATGGAATAGATAAACTTCAACAAAAGATCCTGCTCCTTCGAACCTAATTCAACTAACGCTCTAAAGAGCGAAGTTTCATATATCGACCTCGTTGCTCTCGCTCAGGATGACACATTCGAGTCACTTACTACCGTCTACTTCTTATAGAACTTTTTCACGGCAGGGTGATGCGGCTGCAGCTTTTTGAGTTTCTTGTATGCGGCCTTCGCCTCGGCCTTCATACCCAGCGCATCCTGGATTGCAGCCATATGTTCCCAGTAAACGTAATCATCGTCAAAGTGAGGGCTCTTGATAAGCTTCATCACCGTGAGTGCTTCGTTATAAAGGCCCTTGCGGTAAAAGCCCCAGGCTCTCGAATCCAAATAGGCTTCCGAAGGCTGGCCATTCTTTTCCATCAGGAGGGCCTGATCCACCAGAGCAATTCCCTTATCCAATTCTTCCGGGCTGCGGTTCAAATCAATCAGCGTATAGCCGTAATAATTCAAGACTTCGGCACGGTCAATAGGAGCCTTCTTGTCACTCAGGATTTTTTCAAACAGGGCGAAGGCTTCTTCGTAGCGGTTCATACGTTCCAGGTTCATGGCCATCAAAACGCGAACACCCATATCGGTCGTATCCCTTGCGGCCAAATCCTTATAGAAGCCGTCGGCACGTTCACGCAACGCCACCGCCTTCTTAATCCTGGCGGAATCGGCAATGTCCTTCTGCCAAATTTCCTGAGCTTCCACACACAAGATTCGAGCGTACACGCTGCGGAACTGACGCCTATTGCGTTCAACGTCTCCCTTCATCCGCTGTATAGAGGCAGAATCGGCAATGCCTTCCATGGGAGTCCACTTGTCCCACACCACGATTACCGAATCAAGCATCTTGTAGGCTTTGCCGTACTGCCCCGCCGTTCCGTAAGTCAAGGCGAGGGCGGCCTTGTCGCTGCCCAGAGCCACGGAATCGGCCTTTTCGGCATAGCGCACGGCATCTTTATTCTTCTTTTCTTTAAAAGCGATAGCCGAAAGGGCATGGTAGGCATTAGTCGCATAGACCCGCTGATCCACCAGCTGTTCTGCCGCAATTTTCAAGTGAACCTTTGCGCTGTCCAAATCGCCGAACATATGTTCATAATGGCCCAAGAAATTGGCGAGCATGGGTGTGCGCACCTGATCGGTATAATACTTTTTCTTGAGCATGGCGTAAGCGGAATCGCGGCTCTTTTCGGCAAGGGCGCTCATCAGGAGCACCACCATGGATTCATCTTCCGGAGTCGATTCCGTAAGGGTATCCACCACCGCGCCCACTTCTTTCAAGCGCTGCTGGAACACAAGCCCCTGCACCATCTGCAAAAGCATCTTCTTGTCACCGGTTGCCTCGTGGCCCTTCGCAAAGAGTTCCACGACTGCCGAATCCTTGCCCTGATCCAAAAGCAGCTTGAGCTGGCGCTGGAAAAGCGTGGGCATGTAGTTCACCTGGGGCAAGAGCAAGTCATAGACCCGGGTCAGTTCCTTGCCGTCCTGAATGGCTTCCAAGAACAGGCTGTAATCATACAGCAGCGTCATGTCCTGGTAACGGGAAGTATCCAGCGCGGCATTGAAATACTTGCGGGCCGAATCGGCTCGGCCATCCTTCACGTACAAGTGGGCAAGCATGCCCAACTGGGAGGCAGTCGGTTTCCCTTTCAGGGTCTGGGCGCGTCGAGCCTGAATCAGGGCCAGGGAATCTGCCCCCTGAGCCATCATGATTTCGGCCAGCTTAAAAGCCAGGTATCGGCTATTGGGATCCGATTCCGCGGCATGCTGCCAGAACACATTGGCCAAAGACCTTTCACCACGCAATTCCATCTCTTGGGCGCGGATAAAGGATTCGTGGGCTGCGTCAATATTCTGAGGAAGCGCCTGATCTTCAGTCGCCTTCTTGATAGAATCCAATTTTGCATTCACCGCCATGGCAATCGCGGCAGAATCCGCCGCTGTCAGGGCTTCGCCCTTCTTAGAGGACGAGGCACACGCCGAGAGCGAAAGCGACATCGTTACAAGAGTCGCCGCCATTGCAAGTGAAACAAACAAAAACTTCATGTACATCCTAGTCCGCAATCACGAAATCAATCTTGGTATCGGGCGGCAAGTAATCACCATGTCTAGGAGAGGTTTCAATCACGGTTCCGGGTGCACGACCTTCGCCGTCTTTTTTACGCTTGATCTTTCCGACCTTGAAGCCGAGCTTTTCGATCTTTGCGTACACATTATCGATCTGTTCGCCAGCAAAATCAGGGAGCAACGTATTACCCATGGTCACGCCGGCAGAAATCACCACCTTCACCGTATCGCCAACGCGAACTTTCTGGCCAGCAAAGGGAATGGTACGAATCACGACGCCGCGGGGAATGCTCTGGTGAGCGCCCTTCACGATGGCGCCCTGTACAAGACCGGCTCGGCTCAAAGAAATTGCAGCCTGTTTCTGGCTCTTGCCGCGAAGATCGGGAATTTCCACTTCGCGAAGTCCCAGGCTCTTCGTAAGCTTTACTGTACGGCCAAGCTTCGCAGTGCGTCCGGCAGCAGGCATCTGCACAAGTACCAGTCCTTCCGGAATCTGGGCATTATAACGGCCTTCAGCAAGCCATTCGTACTTAAAGCCCGCTTCGTCCAAAGCCTTTTCGGCAGCTTCCTGGGTCATGCCTTCCAAATTCGGGACTTCACCCGTAGAAGCAAAATGTCCCGAGAAAATGGGCATTACAAGCTTATCGACCGCAAAAGCGAGTATAATCAGGAGTACGACCCAAATGCCAACTGCCTTCACGACCGGAGCTGCCTTGAGCCACGCTAACACTTTATTCAAAATCGACTTTACTTTATCCATAATACAAAAAGCAACTAACCCTTTGTGGCCTTTTCCTGCAAGGCTTCCTCATCAAAGATCACAATGTCCTTGCCAGTCATGGCAATCGCATTCGCCTTTACCAACAAGGAACAGATGCGGCTCACCGTTTCGCGGGTCGTACCCGACATGTCCGCCAACTGCTGCTGAGTGGGGCGGTTGTGAATCACCGTCACCATCTGGCCGTTGTCCGTATGGATACGCATGCCGCGTTCTTCCATCAGGTTCAGGAGAGTGCCCGCAACACGGCCGCTCACCGACATGGTGGAAAGGGAACCGATCTGCTTATTGGCCTTGCGGAGTCGCTTGCTCATTTCAGAAAGGAGCGACATGGCGATTTCCGGAGTCTGGCGAATAAGGGTCAAGAAGGGTTCCCGGTGGATAATCATCAGCTGGGCATCGGTGACGGTGCGCACCGAGGCAGACCTCGGTTCGCCGTCGATGAGCGACATTTCACCAAAGAAGTCACCGCGTTCCAAGAAACTGAGAATCGTCTCGCGACCATCGACGCCGGTCATGTAGACCTGCACCGTCCCCGAAGCAATCAGGTACAGCGCCTTCATCGAGCAGTCGCCTTCGAGCACTACGGTTTCGTCGCGGTTGAAGTCCTGGACAACAACCAAATTGGCAAGCAAGCCAAGTTGTTCTTCCGTCAATTCAGAGAAAAGGTCAACCCCTTTCAAGAGTCCACATACATTGCTGTCCATTTCTTCTTTCTCCTTCGGTTAGATTCCTAGTCCAAATCCACGATAATGCTCTGGTCGCGCTTAGCACCAATCGAGATCATGCCGATCTTCACGCCTACCAGTTCCGCCATGCGGTTCAGGTACTTGCGAGCATTTTCCGGCAATTCTTCGAGCTTGCGGCACTTGGTGGTATCGCACTTCCAGCCCGGCATTTCTTCGTAGACCGGCACGCAGCGGCCGACCTTGGAAAGCTGGTTCGGGAAGTTTTCAATCTTTTCACCATCGCATTCGTAGTGAGTGCAAATCTTGATAGTGTCGAACGTATCGAGCACGTCGAGCTTGGTAATGGCGAGGTGGGTAAGGCCATTCACCACGGCAGCCTTGCGGACCACCGGGGCATCGAACCAACCGCAGCGGCGGTTACGGCCCGTGGTTGCACCATATTCGTTACCAATCTTACGGAGCGTGTCGCCCGTTTCGTCCAAAAGTTCGGTCGGGAACGGACCGTTACCCACGCGGGTCGTGTAAGCCTTGACGACACCGACCACCTGGTCGATAGCCGTGGGGCCAATGCCAGCGCCGCAGCTTGCGTAGCCTGCGACAGTATTGCTGGAGGTCACGAACGGGTAAGTACCCTGGTCCACGTCGAGGATGGTGCCCTGGGCGCCTTCGAACACCAGGCGCTTGCCGGCCTTCACGGCGGCATAGAGCATGGCGCTCACGTCGCGCACGAACGGCTTGATCTTCTGGCCGAGTTCCAGGTAGTCCTTGATGACCTTTTCCGGGTCGATTTCGGGCACGTCGTACATCACCTTGAATTCTTCGTTGTGAACCTTGGCCATGGCTTCGACACGGGGGCGCAGTTCGCGTTCGTCCATCAGGTCGCCCACGCGAACGCCGATACGGTTCACCTTGTCGCTATAGCAAGGGCCAATGCCACGACCCGTGGTACCGATAGCAGCCTTACCAGCCTTCTTTTCTTTTGCCTTGTCGAGAGTAGAGTGGTACGGGAGCACCACGTGAGCGTTGTCGGCAATGAACAGGCGGCCTTCCGGGTTGATACCCTTGGTGTGGAGGTCAGCAATTTCATCCAGCGTCTGAATCGGGTCCAGCACCACGCCGTTACCGATTACGCAAATTTTGTCTTCGTGCATGATGCCCGAGGGAATCAAGTGGAACACGAACTTCTTGTCGCCCACTTCTACGGTATGGCCAGCATTAGCGCCGCCCTGGAAACGCACGATGTAGTCTGCGTCCAGAGTCAGAAAATCAACAACCTTGGCCTTGCCTTCGTCACCCCATTGGGAACCGATTACAACACGATTTGCCATATATCCTTCGTTTTTATTTCTAGTTAAACACGAAAATAAGCTACCCAGGGGATTTCCCTGAGCCCTTTTTCGCCATAAAGATAGAAAAGTGAACCGTAATTGACCGCACACAACACGCATAACATCTGTTAAAACAGAAAAATTTGGGGGCAGTTGTAAAAAATGACATTTCTTGCAAACAGTTGTTTGCAAAATTCAAGGCAATGCCGTTTTTCAATAGAATCCTTGCTATATTCAACCTCTTCAAATTAGGAGATTACCATGCAAAGCCTCATTGACAAAAACGCTTTCAAGTGTAGAACGCAATCTTCACAAAAGGCAACCCCCAAAACACCCCAAAAAAACAAGAGAGGGCATATAAATAAACTCAAACAATTCTGTTTATACGCCCTTTTCGCCAAATTGCAGATAAATTAACAACTTTTGATGATAGGAAAATGAACAAAAAGCATATAAATCAATTACGAACACATCATTTATACGCCCTTCAATGCAAATCCACCACCATTTTTGCAACTACACACAATTTGGGGGCATATAAATCGCGGCTCAAGCTTCCGTTTATACGCCCCATCCTCATTTTTCACCATTACAGCCACCTTCTTTTTATCAAAAAAAATTTCTGGGGCGTATAAAGCACTCTAAAACAAACCACTTACGCCCCTCAATCACATTTCACCATAAAACATCTTTTCTCTGGAGGTAAATATGGACTCTTTTCAGCAAACGGCATTACCGCCGGACAATATCGTCACACTAGCCAACTCTCGCAGACAGGAATTCCAAACGCAACTGGACATTCTCCAAAAATCACTGAAGAAATCCCCAAAAGAATCCCTGCGAGTGCAGCCTCACAAAAAAAACTTCCAATACTACATCATCTCAAAGCGCGGCGACACAAAAGGAACGTACCTTCCTAAAAAGGAAATGCGTAAAGCAGCAGCAATTGCCCAGCGCGACTACAACAGGGCTACGGCGGCGGAACTCAAAGAGCAAATTGCGACCATTGATCGGTTTCTTGCCAAGTACCGGCCGGGCGCAATTGATGCCGCCTACACCGAGCTGCATCCGGGCCGCCGCGCACTTGTGACGCCCGTGCGAGAACCAGACGACGAATTCATCGCCGCATGGCTGCATCATCCTTATACGGGTAAGCCCTTCGAAATCAATGCCCCCGAATTCTACACCAGCACGGGCGTGCGCGTCCGCTCGAAATCTGAAGTCATTATCGCAGACGCGCTCAGTCGCGCTGGCATTCCCTTCCGCTACGAATACCCCACAAGCGTCAAGGGCTGGGGTACGCTCTACCCCGATTTCACCTGCCTCGACACGCGCACCCGCGAAGAAATCATCTGGGAGCATTTCGGCCTTATGGGCGACCCGGACTACACCGAAAGCACCGTTCAAAAAATCGCCCACTATACCGCCAGCGGCTACACCCTCGGCAAAAACTTCATCGCCACCTTCGAAAACGCCGCAAGCCCGCTCTCCGTCAAGCAAGTGCAGGCATACATCAAGTCATTGCTGATGTAGAGGCTCTGCTTTTAAAAAATTGTATGCTTTCCCACCCAGTACGTCATCTATACTATATTATTCTGAATCCTTGAGACAGCGGATGCTGCCTAACTCATTTTTTTCCGTAGAGTTGAGACGTGCTTTTTCTCCATATCGATCGTTGACCGAGGCCCCATCCATAGATAGCCGGTAGGCCAACGTGGAACCATTTTCTGTAGAACTCCAAAAAAAAGCTCGATACATGGTCGTTCCATCATTATAGTGGTAATAGCCGGTAGGAATCACAGAAAATCCGTATGTGTCATCTCCATTGCCAATGTCACCCCATCCGCCTTGCGATTTAAGATATTTGCCACCACGACTTATGTATGAAGAATTGTCGAAACCGTAAGACATGTCTATAAACCGGAATAGCGCATTATATTCATCTTGACTGGGAATATGCCACCCCTCAGGGCAGATACCTTGGGGCGCACCGTTCGTCGCAGCCGCCCAAGTGTAGCGTTGTCCATGCACGGCACAATCACCAGCAGTTAGCGAATCGATAACCCCGCCACCGCACAAGATTGCACCCTTGAGACTTGGGGATTCCGCACTGTCGGCATAGTTCAGATTCTGAGCCATCCATGTTTGTTCACCAAGCCTTATGGTCTTATAGACTTGATCATCACGTTCGTCAAGGAATTCGCCGTAGACTAAATCTTTGTTCAAGTAAGTTGCAGATGCAGCATATTTGCATTTGTGGCCTTCAGGGCAGTTGGCGGCATAATAGCCATCTTCCTTCACTCCTGCGGGGAATCTCTCGTCGATAAAAATATCATCGGGATCATAATCCATGAGACACCTAAGAGCGTGTTCTCCTCCACGCGCATAAGAATTGTCCATTTTTGACTCTGTCAAATTGAATTCAATACTGCTCAATTCACGATTACCACCAGGGTTATAGATAAAATAACTTGCAATTTTGTTGCCATAATACATGGCACCTTTGTCATTGGCGTACATGGTAGAATCGCCTACAGCATTTTTAAAGTCTAAGAAATCGCTCCAAGTCGGAATATGCCAACCCTTAGGACAAAGGCCTCGTCTAAACAGAGGATTTACTTCCTCAAACTGCCTTGCGGAATCAAGGGCCTGCGCCTCGGTATATGTAGATTGGTTACTGCCGTATTTGTAATCCAGATCGTGCGCCATCCACACTCTAGTATATTTCTTAAATTTTTCAGTTTTGTTGACGGTAAAGGTTTGGGACAAATTGATCGTCAGAGTCTTGTAGGTCCGATTGTCACGCAAGTCTGTGAGCGAGTTCGTTTCAGGATCGTACACACTATTGTCGTCTTTGGGTTGTTCGATGCGATTGTAGCAGTAATTTTTCTTCTTGGATTCAAGATCCATGTAAATATACCAGTCCCACTTTTCAAGATCTACATCATAATCGCATAGGAAAACATCGTCCGTTGGGGTGTAGTAGGCACGGGTACAAGCGAGTTCCTGCGTACAGGCGATTTTGTCAGACATCTTACTCCAGCAGAAATCCCAACTGCAGGCTACGTCTTTATTTACAGAAGAGGATGACAAGCTCCCCTTTCCGCTAGATGATGACTTTGCCGATGTTGAACTCGGTTTTGTCTGATCCTCGGACTCAATCCATTTCTCACCATTACACTCGTAATTTAGCTCAACATCCGATACATATACTTTCTCGCCCTTGACATCCATATTGCAGGCATAGGTTCTCAGTTCGTCTTTGTCGGCAACACTTCGGTCCGTTGCGGCAGAACTAGAATCCCCGCAAGCCAATAGCGTAAGCGTGGTTAACGCAACGGCACACACCAAGCATTTCCTTATCGTCATTTTCATAAAAAATTCAAACATATATTTTACCCCCGTTCGTAACTATTCAAAAATATAAAAAAACGCCACCGCCACCAATTGTGGAAATCAAGGAAAAAACACGTCAAATGTTACAAAAAAAACATACACTTTTTATACAAATTACGTATTGGAATGTTTACACATATAAACTAAATTTTGCCGGCACTCACTTATTGGAGAAAATATGAATAAACTAGCCACTAAAGTTGCTATAACGACCAGTTCCTGGTTCCGTTCGTCATCTCCATCAGCAAGCGCCCAATCCATGGCGAAGATGGACACGACTTGCGTTATCACAAGAGTGCCGATAATAAGCACTGGATTAACTACCTGACCGGTGTTGCCATCATCACGGATATGGCTGACAACATAAGAATCATCCCGGTCACCGCATTCGACAGCGGCTTCTTGCAGTAATTCATACTGACTTCAAACAAAAGAGACCTGGCTTCATGGCAGGTCTTTTTTAATGATTTTTTCAATTCAATTACGGCACTTCGACAGAGTCGAGAATCTTCTGCACGACGGTTTCGGCGGAGACTTCTTCCGCTTCGGCCTCGTAGCTTAAGATAATGCGGTGGCGGAGCACTTCCATGGCAACAGCCTTCACGTCTTCCGGCGTCACGTAGGCGCGGCCCTGAATAAACGCATGAGCCTTAGCAGCCTGGGCAAGGCCAATAGAAGCACGGGGCGAAGCACCGACTTCCACAAAGCCCACCAGGTCGCTGCGCTTGATGCTGCCCGGATCGCGGGTCGCAAGTACAAGATTCACGATGTATTCGCGCACGCGTTCATCCACGTACACCTGCTTCACCAGC
>JAEEGL014253554.1_pt1 | contig 21667 bp, 20 predicted proteins | sample 9134231 | NCBI WGS metagenome assembly JAEEGL01 (sample SAMN16246548, study PRJNA631951) | gut metagenome | biome: gut microbiome; feature: rumen; material: fiber-attached | host: Bos | place: Iran: Karaj | collected 2018-10
AACTGCACTCTCAAATTTACAGGTGGCTCATTGCGGAATGGCAAGATTATTGGCAATAATTCATTCATAGACAATCCGTCAAATCTTTCTATTTTTTATAATATTGATATTGAGGATAAACCATTCCAATTTGTTAATGACAAGTTTTACGTGGATTGGTTTAGTGGTAAAGGTGACGCAGACATAGTACAATCAGCTATTGATTTTGCTCAAAAGAACAGAAACCCCGTGTGTTTTCTTTCAAGGGAGTACGTGTTTAATCATACGGTTATCATTTCTATGGGTCAGGTTTTCCTTCAAGGGTCCGGGGCTGGAGGTGAATATCGAGAACTTGGAACAAAGATTTCAGCGGGACCTTTGTTTGAATCAGAGTTTGAAGGACAACCATTGTTTTATATCAAAGGGGAGAAAATAAATAAAGAAACTTCATTAGGATTAGTATCTGGTCATATTACTGGGATTACTTTTACTACAGATAAAGTACAAGATGTTTTTCACTTTCTATTATCAAGAGCTCCATCAAGACCCTTATATATAGATTATTGTAGTTTCTTGAAATGTGGTACAGCTATTCGTCTGCTGGATAATGGTTTTGATGCTGAACTTGGTTTCTTGTATGTGGAGCATTGTATGTTTTATGGGAATAAATGGAATATCGTCTCCCATGGTCAAAATGCTATAATGGGACTATACTTTTGTAAAAATGTTGCTGAACAGTGCGATGGCAATATTAATTTGGGTTATTCTGAGAATTATACCCGTTCGCCTTTTAATAGTCCAGCTCCGATGAAACAAGGAAAGTATTCTGGCTGTGCTAATATTGTTATTTCAGAGAATTTGTTGGAAGGGACGGTGGATTGTATCTATATCAATGGAGGAAAGTGTATGGTTTGCATCGAACGTAATTATTTTGAGAGTAAACAAAAACAATTTGTAGTGCTCTCCTTTACGAATTCGTATTCTACCGTTCGTTTCGAAGACAATTATATCGCCGCTTCAGATGATGTTTCCCTGCAACTTCGCAATTGCAGATACTCTCTTCAGGATAATTTTGCTACCTTAAATCTAATAACTACCAAGGCAACGCTTTTGCATTAATAATGATGATTATTGGATAGTTTTACCTCCTGATTGATGAGTTATATTGAGTATGAGGACATGGGACATGTTCATACTATTCTCTTCTTCGGAATGAGGTGTGGAAGATGGCTGCATACGGTTAAGCAGTTTTGTGTTCTACATAGGCATAAGTTGTTACGGCAATTGAGCTTAACATGTTTTATGAGATTATAATTGCCGTATAAGGTTAAACTGGCTTCTACAATATGAACGTCATTTTTTTGACCATGTCCAATATGCATGGTGTTGAGAATAGAGGTATCTATGCAGACCTAATGCGGAAATTCCGCAACGAGGGGCACCAGTTGTATATCGTGGCTCCTCGCGAACGGCGTACGGGCGAACAAACTAATTTGAAAGAGGAGGACGGAGTTCAGATCCTCGGAGTACATACCCTCAACCTGCAAAAGACAAGCGTAATTGAGAAAGGTATTGGACAGGTGCTAGTAGAATTCCAGTTCAAGCAAGCTATCAGGAAGTATCTTAGAGGATTAAGCGTAGATCTGATACTGTATTCTACCCCGCCAATCACTCTGATGGGAGTTATCGGATATCTGAAGAAAAAAAACCCCAAGGCGTTGTCGTATCTGCTGCTTAAAGATATCTTCCCTCAGAATGCCGTGGATATCGGGATGATAAGCAAGACGGGCATAAAAGGGGTATTATACAAACTTTTCCGGAAGCAAGAGAAACAATTGTACAGAATCTCTGATATGATAGGTTGCATGAGTCCGGCGAATGTGAGATACGTGTTGAAACATAATCCGGAGATTGATCCCAATAGGGTGGAAATAGCACCAAATTCCTATGAGAATCGGGAGCCCGTATTGTTAACTCAATATCAGCGGGAAGCTTTAAGATTGAAATATAACCTGCCGACTGACCGTTATGTTTTTGTTTATGGCGGTAATCTTGGGAAGCCGCAAGGAATTCCTTTCCTCATAAAGTGTTTGGCAGCAAATTCTAAACGCGGAGACTGCCATTTTCTAATTGTTGGAAGTGGTACAGAATATGGTAAGGTGGAAACTTGGTTCAAAGAAAGCAAACCTCAAAATGTATCACTGTATACCCGTTTGCCAAAAGATGAGTATGATCAACTGGTTCGTGCCTGTGATGTGGGACTCATCTTCCTGGACTATCGTTTTACCATCCCGAACTATCCGTCGCGTTTGCTACCTTATTTGATGGAAAAGAAACCTATAATTGCTGCGACGGACCTCAATTGCGATGCAGGAAAGATAGCAGAGCAAAATGGTTTCGGCTATTGGTGTTTCAGTAACGATGTGGATGGATTTACCCAATGCGTGAATAAGATGGTGGGGAAAGACTTGGCCCATATGGGAGAGAATGGGTATCAGTTCTATTTGAACAATTATACGGTTGATCATACATACAATGCAATAATAAATCATTTAAAATAGTATTAAAATTGACTGATTACGATCGTTTGTTAGAGAAGATTCGCGCTCTCGGTATGGATTATCGGTGGGCAGGTATGTTCACGAAAAAGCTTAAGGATGACGAAGTCGCTTTTCCTGTAACTGATAATGAGAAGAAGCGTTGGGCTTTGGAACGTGGCTTCTATCCTGGCCGTATTGAGCTTTATGGTTTAAACGACTTCAACTATAAAGATTACGTGCCAGACTACAACTATTTTATGCTACATCCCATAAATAACCATTTCCTGAAATGGCTTGACAAGACTACATTGAAGTATGTCCTGAACCAGAATGGATGTGAAGACACGATGCCGGAGTACTATGTTTATGTGGAAAACGAATTGTGCGGCGGAAGATACACTTACCTAATGGATTGTCCGAAGGACATCCCCAAAGACAAGGATTTTTTGTGGAATCTTCTCCAGAGTAAACGTATTCTTGCTATGAAACCAAATTCAGGGTCTTCTGGCGGATTCGGATTCATCAAGCTGGAATTGCGTGAGGATGGCCTGTATGAAAATAACAAGCCTATCGATATGCAGAGGTTTGAGGTTATTCGTGATACGATGCGCAATTACATTGTCACAGAATACTGTCATCAGCATCACGACTTGGCAGCGGTGTGGCCTGATAGTGAATGTACGCTTCGTGTGATTATGAGCAAGAATCCGGAGACAGATAAATATGCGCCTACTACGTGGTCTTGTGCCGTGTCCTATGCCCGTTTTGGTACTTCCGTCAATGGGGGCGCCAGCAATTTGTCATCAGGCGGGGTGGGTGTAGGATTTGATTTCGAGACAGGCAGATATAAAGACTTCTGCATACGTTATAAGCGTTTCACTCCAGATGGTAAATGGAGACTGGACCAGCATCCAGATACGGGTATTGTATGGAAAGACAACGGACTCCCGAATTGGGCATTGGTACGTCAGAAGATTGATGCCATCTGCCAACACGTTTCTTCTTTGGACTATCTCGGGCTAGACATCATTATCACGGAGGATGGAATGAAGCTTTGTGAGATCAATTCTCATCCGGCCATTGACTATGAGCAGATTATGTGTGGGCCGGTGTTGAAAAGAGCCCGTGTTCGCAACTTTTTTGAGGCCAAAGGTTTGACTCGTTATTCAGGAAAGGACTTCTGTAAAGCTTATTTTGAATGTCAGCAATAGTCTTTGAATATGTACAAGCGTTTTCTAAAAAGGTTTTTTGACTTTTTCATTGCCCTATTCGCCATTATTGTCTTGAGCCCTGTTTTCTTGGCAATTATCCTTTTATTATCCGTAGCCAATAAAGGTGCGGGGGTTTTCTTCACTCAAAGGAGGCCAGGGCTGAATGGTAAAATCTTCAACGTCATCAAATTCAAGAGTATGACTGATGATAAAGACGAGGATGGAATTCTTCTTCCCAATGATAAACGAATCACGAGTATTGGTAGGTTTATCCGGAAGTTTTCAATAGATGAATTACCTCAACTTATCAATGTGTTAAAAGGTGACATGGCCTTGATTGGCCCTCGCCCTTTGTTGGTCCGTTATCTTGAGCTCTATACACCGGAACAGGCTCGTCGCCACGAGGTTCGTCCCGGGTTGACGGGTTGGGCACAGGTAAATGGCCGTAACAACATTTCATGGGCAGAAAAGTTTAAGCTCGATGTATGGTATGTTGACCATTGCTCGCTTTGGGTTGATATAAAGGTGGTTTTTATGACTATTAAAAGCGTCCTTTCTGGTAAGGATGTCTCTGTCGTGAGTGGTTCTTTTGACGGTACTAATTGATACGAGTTCAATGAAAGCATTAGTAATTGCTGGTGGTTTGCCACAAATTGAGCTGATAAAGCAACTGAAAGAACGCGGCATTGAAGCGTTACTTGCCGATGGAAGCTCCGCTGCCGTTGCACGACCTTATGCTGATAAGTTCTTCCATATAGATGTCTTTGATATCGAAGCAATAAAACAGATAGCTACAATTGAAAGAGTGGATTTTCTAATAACTGTTTGCGCTGACCAGGTTCTTCTTGTCGTTGCTGAAGTGTCAGAGATGCTGGGTCTTCCTTGTTATATTGACCTTGAGACTGGGAAAAATGTGTCTGACAAGATTAGGATGAAGCGTATTTTTAAGAGGAGTGGTATCCCAACGACGGACTATGTTGAGACCGATAGGTTGGATTTGGATGTCATCGGACATTTGAGATATCCCCTCGTGGTGAAACCTGTTGATGCGTACAGTTCTAAAGGAGTCCGCAAAGCAGGGAATGAGGTTGAACTCCGTCAATATTATGAAGAAGCGCATCGAATCAGCCGCAGCGGAGGAGTAATAGTTGAGGAGTTCTTTTCTGGTGAGGAAATCAGTGTGGATGCTTTTGTGGTCAATGGAAAGTCGAAGATCCTGACAATTACAAATAGTGAAAAAGTTAAGAACAAAGATCGTTTCGTCATTTTCCGCGGGCGCTATCCTGCCAGAGTATCCGAATCAATAAAAAAGAAAATCGAAGATGTCGCCCAAAGGATTGCAGACGGTTTCGGACTTGTCAATTCCCCGCTTCTTATTCAACTCTTGAACAATGGCGATGAAATTTCGGTCTTAGAGTTCTGTGCACGAACAGGGGGGAATATGAAGTATCTTCTTATCAAGTATTCCAGCGGGGTTGATGTAATAGGCGCAACTATTGACATCACACTTGGCAGAGAACCCGATTTGACCCCTAAGAGTAAAACGCATGCAATAGTCGTCAACGACTTTATATACTGTTCTCCTGGTATATTTGATCACTTTGAGGGGTTTGAGGAATTGGAATTAGCAGGTGTCATAAATGAGTTTCATCCCGTTCGTTTAAAAGGAACAACAATGCGAGGTGTTATGAGCAGCAGCGACCGTATCGCAGGGATGAATATCGTTGCGGATACGATTGAAGAGTACAATGCGAAGCTATTACAAATAAAACAGGCGGTTAGAGTTGTTGACAGCGAAGGAGTTGACATCATGCGGCATGATCTACTACCTGAATTAAGATAGGTTAAATAATATTATAATCGTTAATAACATGAAGTATTACACAATGAAGGATACCCGGGAATTCCTAGAAAGTATCGGCATGCCCGGTGGCGATTTATATGACCTCCCCACGTCCGAGAAACGTTTCCCAGATGGTGGTCAGTACCGTTTCGAGGTGCCTGGTATCCAGGGCCCCGGACCAATGAAAGCATTGCTTGAGGCATTGGATGAGTTTGGTATTCAGATCCATCGCGTTACTCAAACCAAGGGAATCATGTTCCTTACTGATGATGAGATTAAGCAGATGGTCGAATATGCTGGGAAATGGAAAGTCCAGCTTGTTTTGGCATGTGGTCCTAGAGCTACGACGGATACATCTGCTTCTGTTAAGACGGAGGAGGGCCAACGTATGGGCTACCGTCTTCGTGGTGAGGAGCAGATAGTTCGCGGTATTGAAGAGATTCGTCGTGGTGTTAAGTTAGGGGTTCGCGCTTTCCTAATCTATGATGAAGGTTTGCTTTGGGCTTTGGGTGAAGCTCGAAAGAATGGCTTTATTCCAGCAGATGTTCATTTTAAAGTTTCCGCTCATTCTGGACATGGTAATCCTTGCTCAGCTCATGTGTTGGAAGAGTTGGGTGCAAACTCTATAAACCCTGTTCGCGATATTCAACTTCAGATGCTCTCCGCAATGCGTGCTGCTATTGATGTTCCGATAGATCTTCATACTGAGAATCCTAAATCATCTGGTGGCTTCATTCGTCATTATGAGGTGCCGGACTTCATTCGAGTTGCTGCTCCCGTTTATCTTAAGACTGGTGGTAGTGTGGCTGCAAATCATAGCTATGATACAACAGAGAAAGAAGCTCGCCAACGCGCCAAACAAATAGTCTTGGTAAAGAGGATGATAGATGAGTATTACCCCGAGGCAATAGTATCACCCAAATAAGTAATGAGACATCACTCTTATAATCCGGATTTTAAATTTGTTAAGGCTCCAGTGGAGTTCAACAAATACACAGATCGTGACACTCTTCAGTACTGCCTTGGTGCTACCTTGTATATGCCTGGTACGAAGGATATTCGTGCCAAAGTTGTGAATCGTGAACTTCCTGTCACATCATTCGTAATGTGTTGCGAGGATGCCATTAAAGAAGAGGATCTGCCAATTGCTGAGCAGAACATCCTTGACACGATGGATTTCTTCGCTGACCAAATAGAAGCAGGGAAACTAACTTATAATGACATACCCCTTATCTTTGTCAGAGTTAGGAATCCTCAGCATTTCAAAAGCTTTGCAGCTAGAATTACTCCCAAGCAAGCTTCTGTGCTGACAGGGTTCAATTTCCCTAAGTTCAATAGTGGTAATGCCTTGAATGTACTTCGCACATTGGTTGAGGTTAATAGCCGGCTGGGCGTTGTCCTTTATGGAATGCCAATCTTAGAGGGTCCAGAGGTCGCTTTCCGAGAGTTGCGTAATAAGGAGTTGTTGCTGCTTCGGAACATTCTTGAACCCTACAAGGACTTGATTCTTAATATCCGCGTTGGGGGTACGGATATGTCTTCGCTTTTCGGTGTGCGACGTGGTATCAATTCCACCGTGTATGATATTATGCCGGTCAGAGATGCCTTGTCGGATGTCGTGAACTTCTTCAACCGCTATTGTGACTATTGTGTTTCTGCTGCGGTCTGGGAGTATTTCCGCGCATATAACGATGATGACATTGACGAACTGATCAAGCAAAACTTCCACAATGCTCTTATCAAAGGTCAGGATATCGTGAACCCTGCCATTGATGGACTTTTGAAGGAAGTGATGATTGACAGGGCCAATGGGTTTGTTGGCAAGACGATCATTCATCCCACTCACGCCAAATTCGTAAATGGTATGTTCACCGTGGTCGAGGAAGAGTATAAGGATGCAATTCAGATACTTAATACTTCCGGCGGAGTTATCAAAAGCGAGGAAGGTGGCAAAATGAATGAAATAGGACCTCACCACCGCTGGGCGGAGAAAATAGTTAAACGAGCCGAGGTGTATGGCGTAGTGAAGAGTGAAGACTCAGTATTGGGTCTTGTTCTTGGACACAAAGAATAAATGCATTATGAAGATAGTCCTTGGAACAATGAATTTTGGCCCCCAGCTTGATTTGGAGGCCAGCCGGCAAATGACCGAGTCTTTCCTTAAGACCGAGAATAAGGAGCTTGATACTGCCTATGTCTATAATGGCGGTGATACAGAGAAGTATTTAGGCGAGATATTGCCTAAACTGGACGGCTACTATCTTGCAACGAAAGTGCACCCACGCATAACAGGGAAACTTGATAGGGAGTGTATTCTGATGGAATTCAACGAGTCTCTTCAGCGAATGAACCGCGACAAAGTGGATTTGCTTTACTTCCATTTCCCGGATGGTAAAACTCCTATTGGTGAGGCTCTGGAAACTGTTGCTGAGCTCTATGAACAAGGCAAGGTAAAGGAACTGGGGTTGAGCAACTATCCCGCATGGCAGGTAGTGGACATTTGGCATCAGTGCGAAAAGTATGGCTGTCCAAAGCCGACTGTTTATCAAGGGATGTACAATGCGTTGTGCCGTAATGTGGAGCCTGAATTGTTCCCTGCCATTCGTAACCTTGGGATGCGCTTTTATGCCTTCAACCCTTTGGCGGGAGGTATGCTTACCGGCAAACATCATCATTTTGAAGACACTCCAGAACCTGGTCGTTTTGCCCGTTTGAAGAGTTATCGCGATCGCTATTGGAAGCAGAGCTATTTCGATGCGGTGGATGAGATTCGTAAAGCTTGCGAGGCAGAGGCTATTCCTATGGTGGAAGCTGCCTATCGCTGGCTTTGTAATCATTCTAAGTTAGATGCTACTAAAGGTGATGGTATCCTTTTGGGCGCATCCAAAATTGTGCAGATGGAGCAGAACATGGAAGCTGCTAAGAAGGGTGAGCTCCCGCAGTCGATTCTCGATGCGATGGATGATGCCTGGGAGATAGCAAAGCCCGACAGCCCTGCATACTTCAAGTTTATCTAAGGAATATGAGTATATCGCGAGCATATTATGATGCAATTGACAAGGTGGCAAAAACACCTGTCCCTGCCAAGGTGATGGAGCGGGCACGACAGTCACTGCTGGATTATCTGGCAGTGACATGCGCTGGTGCCCATTTCCAAAGTGGCAAGATGGAGCAGTATTTTGCCTTTGCAGAACCTGAAACAGGAGCGTTCAAAGCCATCGGGACAGGGAAGAATCTTGCCCTGAAAGAGGCGGTGTTCCTGAACGGTCTGAACGCGCATGCATTGGATTATGATGACGGGACCAACTCCGGTATCATTCATCTGGGGTCGCCCATCTTTTCCTTGCTGATTCCACTTTCGCAGCGGTATGGTAAAACCTTGGAACAGATGCTGCAGGCGGCTGTGATAGGTTATGAGGCATCCTACACGATGGCCGTGTCCATTCAGCCTAGACACAAGGCATTGGGATTCCACGCGACCGGCACTTGCGGGATGTTGGGAGCAACGCTGGCGGCTTCATATATGCTTGGCTTCTCAGAAGAAGAAAGGTTCCATGCGTTTGCTGCAGCCTGTGTATCAGCCTCTGGAATGCTGAAAGTGCTGGATGACGGATCGGAGCTGAAGCCTTACAATGTGGCGAAGACCGCACTGCTCTCACTTACTAGCCTTCAACTGGCCAAGGCAGGATTCAAGGGGCACGAGGACCCGCTTGGTGGTTATCGCGGATTCTTAAAGATGATGGCTGGGGACGAGAATGTGGCGATCAAGCCCACCTTGCTGAATGGCACTTACGCTATTATGAAAAGCTACACCAAACCGTATGCATCCTGCCGCTATACCCATCCGCCGGTGGAGGCTGCTATCCATCTACGAAACCAGTATGGCATTACACCGGAGCAGGTGCTTAGTATAAAGGTGGAGACATATGACTTGGCTGTTTCCGGCCACGATCACCAGGAGGTGAAGGGCGTTTATTCCGCCAAGATGAGTACGCCTTACAGTACTGCTGTGGCTTTGGCATATGGAAAAGCCGGTTTGCAGGAGTTTGAAAGTGATGTGCTGAAAAGCGAAACCATCAAGGCGCTGTCCAGGAAAGTGCAAGTCGTATCGGATGGGGAATTGAGTAGAATCTTCCCAGAAAAGCAGTGTGCTGTCTTGACGGTTACCACGGGATCCGGTACCTATTCGGAACGGGTGGATTTCCCTAAGGGCGAGCCGGAGAATCCGTTTACAGAATCGGAATTCCTGGAGCGCTATGAGTCACTGATGTCATACGGTGGTGTGAAGGAAGAAGTGTTCAAGCATATTTACGGATTAACCAAGGATTCAGAGACTATAGTTGCGGACTTGGTGAGCAAATTATAAAGAAATGGTAGATCAAAAGCTATTATTTGATGCTTTGGGCAAAATGGGCATTGACTTCTTTACAGGAGTTCCTGACTCCTTGCTCAATGATTTTTGCCTGTACATGGTCAATAACCTTCCAGACGGAAAGCACGTAATGGCAGCGAATGAGGGGAATGCCATCGGTATTGCAGCTGGGCATTATATGGCTACCGGGAAGATCCCTGTCGTGTATATGCAGAACTCTGGAATAGGCAACGCGACAAATCCGTTGCTTTCGCTTACCCACGACTGCGTGTACGGCATACCAATGATTCTCGTTATCGGCTGGCGCGGAGATCCGGTCGTTTCGGATCATGCCCAGCACAAGAAACAAGGAGAATTGACTCCCGTCCTGATGAAGGATATGGATATCCCGTATGAGATTCTGGATTCGGAAGATACGGTGATCGAGAAGTTCGCATGGGCAGCTGCCAAGGCAAAAGAGATTTCGTCTCCGGTCGCTTTGATCGCGAAAAAGGCTATTCTGACCGAGAAGGTCAAGAAACAGGTTTATCCCGAGAGCAGGTTTATGAATCGTGAGGAAGCGATTTCTGCTGTTGTTGAGGTGCTGGGAGGCGATGCTGTATATTTGGGGACAACAGGTCGTACTACCCGAGAGCTTCACGAACAACTGAAGGCTCACGGGATTGGAGAAGGCCATGAGTTCCAGAATGTTGGTTCTATGGGGCATGTTTCTTCAGTAGGCCTGGGACTCGCTTTGGCTCGGCCCGATCAGATTGTTGTCGTCTTCGATGGTGATGCTGCCGTCGTAATGCATATGGGAGCACTGGCGACCAACTGCCGCTATAAGGCGGGTAATCTTATCCATATCGTGCTGAACAACGGCGTGAACGAGTCGGTCGGGGGACAGCCGTCGGCCGGTTATGTTGTCAGCTTGACGGAAGTGGCTGCTGCGTGTGGCTATAGGACACCAGGACATGCTGTCGAGACAAAGGAAGAACTTCAGGGCATCATTCGCGGCCTTATCAAAGACGAAATGCCGCTGTTTATTGATGTTCATGTACGCCAAGGTATCCGCGGTGATATGCCTAAGTTGAACATTGACCACAAGGCACAGAAGGTTGCCTTGATGAATAATCTAATCAAATAGCGATGATAGAATTGACGACTCCTTTTAGTGAGGATGCGATTAGAAGGTTGATAGTTGGCGATGTTGTATCCATTACCGGGGACATCTTTTGCGGCCGGGATGCTGTCTTGCCCCGCATCTGCAAAGAACTTGAAGCCGGTACCTGGAATAAGAGGGGGATTGACCTGCACGGTGGTGTGATTTTCCACACGGCGGTCAGTCCAGCAGGTGTCGGACCAACTTCCAGCAATAAACTAGAAATAGAAGGTAGTTTTGAGACTTTATCCAAGCATGGCATCAAGATGCACCTTGGCAAGGGCGCTATTAAGTCGTTGACCGTGAAGGCTCTTGAGGAAAACAATTCTGTTTTTGCTATCATTCCACCTGTTACAGCGCTTTTGGAGAGCCAGACGCTGGAACGTGAATGTGTAGCATGGCCAGAACTGGGAATGGAGGCTTTGTATAGAATCAAAGTAAATGGTTATCAGGCAATCATTGCCGCAGCAAAAGGGGAAAGCATCTATGAGTAGCATACAAGAAAAAGTCGCAGACTGCCTGGTTAGAGCGGGTTCCACGTTCCGCGAAGACCAGAAAGAGGTTTATCGCAAAGCAATTGCCGATGAAACAATAGAGAGTTCATGCTGGGTTATGCGTCAGGTTTTGGATAATGCACTAGTTGCGGAAGAGAGACGTAGCCCTCTTTGTGACGATACCGGTATCCCGCATCTCTTTCTTGAAGTAGGCAAGAATAAAGCAGTTACGGGAGAATTAATCGAGCAGATTAAGGCAGGTGTAGCTATTGGCTTACGTCGGCTTCCAGGGCGCCCTATGGCCATAAAAGGTGATGATTATGCCCGTATTGACCAAAGCGGTGGTTTGAATGAAGATAGCGGAGCACTCGCTCCATCTCCTATTTTAATCAAGCCAGTGGATGAAGATGTCATTCGCTTGACGGTTCTTATGCTCGGTGGTGGTCCGGCCATTCGGGGTATCACCCAGCGGGTGTTCCATAAGCATAGTGTTGACGTGGTGGTCGATGAGATTGTTACTCGTGCTATTCCAGCTGTGAGTCAATTAGGATGCTCTCCCTGCACATTGGCAATAGGTATAGGCCGTTCTCAGTTTGAGGCCACTTCGCTTATGATGGAAGCAATGGCAAAGGGACGTTATGATGTCCAGTCTGATTTCGAGAAAGCCATTACCTTGCGGGTAAATGAGGCCGGTATTGGCCCATTGGGGCTAGGTGGCAAAACTAGTGTGCTGGCAACCTTTGCTAAGGTGGGGCCTCAAAGGGCAAGTGGAGTTAGGATAGTAGCGTTAAGGCCATGCTGCTGTTTTGAACCAAGAAGAGCATGTGTTGAGCTGTAGTGTCCAGATGCCTAGCATATTAACTAACCTTCTTTCATTGGCAATGGCTTCAGGCCATTGTAACGAATCTTTTGAAAAGGTAGAAGATTGGGAACTGTTTATTGAGCGTGCTGGAAGTCAAGGCGTCGATGCGATAGCCTATGATGGTCTTCAGAAGGCATATGAGACAATTCCTGAGGTAGCAGAGTATTTGGATAAGCCGGAGAATAAGTCGTTGAAGTACGATTGGTTTGGGCAGGCGTTGTCGGCAGAGGTCAAGTACGATAAACAACTCAAGGCTGCATCGGAGTTGAGCGCGTTGTGGGCTTCTCATGGAATACGTGCGGTAGTGATGAAGGGGTTTGCGTATGCGCGGTTTTATCCCGTGCCACAACACAGGTATTGCTCCGACTTAGATTGCTATCTTTTTGATAAATGGGAAGAAGGCAATAGAGTGGTAGAGGATAGTGGCGTGAAAGTATCCCGCGGTTTTTATAAGAATTCTTCTTTTACGTTTGCTGGGTTGCCAGTTGAGAATCATCGTTTCTGCTCTCCAGTGAGGGGTGGGAAACGACGAAAGGAGTATGAGTTTTTTCTACGTGGTTTATTGGATGAGGGACCGTTGGCTCCTCTTGATGAAACAGCTTTCCTTTGCCCTCCGCCGATGTTCGATACCGTTTTCTTTATGTCGCATGCGCAGAACCATTTCCTAGCAGAAGGGGGTATTCAGCTGCGGCATGTTTGCGATTGGGCGATGCTGATGAAGGCCTATGCATCTGTGTTGGACTGGGATGTGTTTCTGATGAATTGCGACCGTTTCGGGTTGCGGAAATTCGCGGAGTCGATGAGTCAGGTCGCGAAAAAGGTTTGCGGTGTTGAGATCCCGTTTGAGTGCCCGGTTAGGGAAAAGGCGGACGATGCTATGTTGGAGGAAATAATGAATCCGACTTGTGAGAAGGTTGAGTTCGGGAAAGGCTGGCATACTCGCAGGCAGCTAGTCCGTTCTATGCTGAAATCCGGATGGAAATACCGACTGTATTCCAATCAAACGATGTTCGGTGCGTTGTTGGGGAGTGCATGGGCTTATTTGTTTGAGAAGAATCCTGAGTTGAAATAAGTAATTGATAAGATATGAGCATTTTTGCAGGAAAGACATTGATGATTACCGGTGGAACCGGTAGTTTCGGGAATGCTGTTCTCCGGCGTTTCCTTAGAACGGATATCGGTGAGATCCGCATTTTCTCTCGCGATGAAAAGAAGCAGGATGATATGAGACACGAGTATCAGGCGAATTATCCTGATGTCGCGCACAAGATCAAGTTCTACATCGGTGATGTCAGAAACAGATCGACACTGAAGACCGCGGTACGCGGGGTGGACTATATCTTCCATGCGGCAGCTTTGAAGCAAGTGCCGTCGTGCGAGTTCTTCCCGATGGAGGCGGTGAAGACGAACGTCATTGGAACGGACAATGTACTGGATGCGGCCATCGATGCGGGAGTGAAGAGTGTGATCTGCCTTTCCACAGACAAGGCTGCCTATCCTATCAATGCGATGGGAATCAGTAAGGCTCTGGAGGAAAAAGTCGCAGTTGCGAAGAGCCGTAACTCTCTAGGCACGAAAATATGCTGTACTCGCTATGGAAATGTTATGTGCTCGCGCGGGTCGGTGATTCCGCTCTGGATTGACCAAATCCGTAGTGGTAATCCGATTACGATCACTGAGCCGTCGATGACGCGTTTCATAATGAGTCTTGACGAGGCGGTGGATCTCGTGTTATTCGCTTTCGAGAATGGAGAGAATGGAGACATCCTTGTTCAGAAGGCTCCCGCTTGCACTATTCAGACGCAAGCGGAGGCCGTGTGTGAGTTGTTCGGAGGCCGTGCAGAGGATATCAAGGTGATAGGTATCCGCCACGGAGAGAAGATGTATGAGACGCTGCTGACGAAAGAAGAGTGTTCCAAGGCGATTGATATGGGCGATTTCTTCCGAGTTCCGGCTGACAATCGCGATCTCAATTATGACAAATACTTCGTTGAAGGGGATCTGAAGCGGGTGACCATAGAGGAGTTCAATTCCAACAACACCCGTAGGTTGAACCTCGCTGAAACTGTCGAGAAGATCGCATCCCTGGAGTACATCCAGAATGAGTTGAAGGGTATCGCTAACATAGCAAAGTGATGAAGATACTTGTTACAGGAGCTAAAGGGTTTGTTGGTAGAAACCTGTGCGCTGAGTTGAAAAACATCCGTGACGGGAAAGCGAAGTGCTGGGGAGACCTGACGGTTGAGGAGGTGTTTGAGTACGATATCGATTCTACACCTGAAGAATTGGACAAGTGGTGTGCAGTTTGCGACTTCGTGTTCAATCTTGCCGGAGTGAATAGGCCGAAGGAGGCGTCTGAGTTTATGAGCGGGAATTTCGGTTTTGCGTCATTGCTGCTTGATACTCTGCGCAAGCACGGAAACAAGTGCCCGGTGATGTTGTCATCATCTCAGCAGGCTTCTCTGACGGGGCGGTTTGGAAACTCCGAGTATGGCCGTTCGAAGAAGGCCGGAGAGGATCTGTTCCTTGATTACGAGGCTGCAACTGGGGCTCGTGTCTTGGTGTACCGTTTCCCGAACTTGTTCGGAAAGTGGTGCAGGCCGAATTACAATTCCGCTGTGGCGACGTTCTGCAACAATATCGCGAATGATTTGCCGATTACGGTAAATGATCCTTCGGTTGAACTTGAGTTGCTCTATATCGATGACCTGGTAGCTGAAATGATTGGTGCGCTGAAGGGTGAGGAGCACAGGTGCGAGTTCGATGGGTTGGGGGTTCTTCCTTCCCGTTCCGGGCGTTATTGTTATTGCCCTGTTACGCATCATGCGCGGCTTGGCGAGATTGTGGACTTGCTGTACAAGTTCCACGACCAGCCGAAAACTCTTCTGATTCCTGAGATTCCTGCGAGTTCTTTCGCGAAGAAACTTTACTCGACTTATCTGTCCTATTTGCCGGCTTCCAAGGTGGCTTTCCCTTTGAAGATGAATGTCGATGCCCGCGGCTCGTTCACCGAGCTTTTGCATACTGAAAAATGTGGCCAGGTCTCGATCAATATATCGAAGCCGGGTATTACAAAGGGGCAGCATTGGCATCATACGAAGTGGGAGTTCTTCATTGTGGTGGCAGGGCACGGCCTCATCCAGATGAGGCGCGAGGGCTCGGACGAGATTCTCGAGTTCGAGGTCTCCGGAGCCGAAATCAAGGCCGTGCACATGCTCCCGGGATATACGCACAACATTATCAATCTTTCCGATACCGAGGACCTTGTCACGGTGATGTGGGCCAATGAGATCTTCGATCCTTCTCATCCAGATACTTATTTCGATCCAGTAAAATAGATTTGTCTTATGGCAGAATTCAAGAATAACGGGAAGCTGAAGCTTCTGATTATAGTGGGAACCAGGCCTGAGATCATCCGACTTGCTGCGGTGATCAACAAGTGTAGGCAGTACTTCGATTGTTTGCTGGCCCATACTGGGCAGAACTATGATTACAACCTTAACGGTGTTTTCTTCAAGGATTTGAAACTTGCGGATCCGGATGTGTATATGGATGCTGTGGGATCGGATCTGGGAGAGACGATGGGTAATATCATTGACAAAAGCTACAAGTTGATGGTTGCTGTGAAACCGGACGCCGTTTTGGTTCTGGGTGATACGAATAGTTGTTTGTCGGTCATTGGGGCGAAGCGTCTCCATATCCCTATCTTCCATATGGAGGCGGGGAACCGCTGCAAGGATGAGTGTCTGCCTGAGGAGACAAATCGCCGGATTGTTGATATCATCTCCGATGTGAATATGGCGTACTCGGAGCATGCGCGCCGCTATTTGGCGGACTGCGGTCTTCCGAAGGAACGCACTTATGTCACGGGATCGCCGATGGCGGAGGTTTTGCGAGCCAATTTACCGGAGATTGAGGCTTCGGATATACACGCACGGCTTGGGCTTGAGAAGGGGAAGTACATTCTGCTTTCGGCCCATCGTGAGGAGAACATAGATACGGAGAAGAATTTCCTTTCTCTCTTTAGTGCCATCAATGCTATGGCTGAAAAATACGATATGCCGATCCTGTACTCGTGCCATCCGCGTTCGCGCAAGCGGCTGGAGGCATCTGGATTTGTTTTGGATTCGCGCGTTATCCGCCACGAGCCGCTGGGATTCCATGACTACAACTGTCTGCAGATGAATGCTTTTGCGGTAGTGTCTGATTCCGGGACGCTGCCTGAGGAATCATCTTTCTTTACTTCGATAGGGCATCCGTTCCCGGCGGTGTGCATTCGCACGTCGACGGAGAGGCCGGAGGCGCTCGACAAGGCGTGCTTTTTCATCGCCGGCATCGACTCCGGCAGCTTGCTGCAGGCAGTCGATACCGCCGTGGCGATGAACGCCGCCGGTGATCACGGCACTCCAGTGCCGGACTATTTGGATGAGAACGTTTCCACCAAGGTGGTAAAGATCATCCAGTCCTACACCGGCATTGTGAACAAGATGGTTTGGAGGAAATTCTAAAAAGAGCACTGCTCCAATAAAGGAGACAATGCTCTATGTGATAAACATAGGCCGATTCCACGACCACAAACTTGCTATACAAAGATAGAAATAAGTTTTTGATAATCAAATGGACCAGAGGAAGTTTGTCAAGCGAGTTGCTGTATGGGTGGCATTGGTGGCGGCTGTGATCATAGCTGTGATCGGGCTTTGCTTCGGGAAGGTGATCGAAGGGTCGCTTGCCGCCGAGGTGGGGAAGTGGGTGGTGATGGGGTTGCTGGTGATAGGGATACTTGAAGGGTTTGTGTATTTCCTTGGTCCGTTGATATGGCATTTTACTTACGGTAAACGGAAGTGAGCGCCTGGGCATCCAGGGGCTCTTTTTTTTGTAAAAAATGGTATGAATCCAACTTTATCGTTGCATAATTAAGAAACTCGTCGTATTATTGTAAAAGTACTATGACAGCGAACAGTCCGTACACAGGCAAACCAATGAGTGTCATTTATGAAGATGACACTTGGGAGTTCCGTGGGGAGAAGTATCCCTACGTCCACATTGCGTTCCGTGATGACGAGAGTGGCGAGCGGTTTACGACGACGGAAAGCGATACTGTCGGCTACGAGCAGGTCACCAACCAGTACCGAGCCGAATACGGAGTCCCTTATACGGACGAGATCATAGCCCTGCGCGAGCGTTATGGGCTCAGCGCTGCCAAGATGTCCGCCATACTCGGTTTCGGAGTCAACCAGTACCGGCTATATGAGATGGGTGAGGTTCCAAGCGAGAGCAATGGCAAGATGATCCGAAGCGCGATGAACCCCCGAGTTTTCCTTGATCTGGTGCACAGTTCGCGTCATCAGCTTTCGGAAAGGGAGTATGCCAAGATTACTGCCCGTGCAGACGAAGTCATTAACAGCTCTGGCGCTTTGTGGGAAGAACAGCGTGCAGTGTCACAGATATTCCGCAGTGGTCGCGGGGTTGAGAACGGATTTGCACCTCAATCCACAACCCGTTTGAGAAATCTTCTGCTATATCTGCTGAATCAGATGGGCGACACCTTCCAGACCAAGATGAACAAGGTGTTGTTCTACATTGATTTCCTTTCCTACCGCGAACGCGGAATGGCCATATCCGGCCTTGCCTACAACGCCATAGAATTCGGTCCGGTGCCTCAGCGTTGGGACAGGGTTTATAGCGCTTTCGATGATATCATTCCTGAGCCTAGGATGGTTAAGGAGCAGGAAAGCATCGCTTTGACATCCAACGTCAAGGCTGACATGAGTTGTTTTTCGGAGAAAGAACTGGCCATTATCGATTCTGTGTGCGAGAAAATGAAACTCCTTTCGGCACACGATATTTCTGAACTCAGTCACTTCGAGCCTGCCTGGCAGAATCATCTGCACCAAACCGGCACCATCCCATATGTTGGGGCGTTTAGTTTGGTCGCGATGTGAGATGGTTTGTTTATATGTAGTACCCGTTGGAAGTTAGGATCAAATAAAAGTGCGCATGGAACGAAAGGCTCTGATGGGGTTCTGCCCCAGCAGAGCCGGAGCGGGGGAAAGAAAAGGAATAACGAAATTAAGTATAAGAGTATGGCTAATATTGCGCTAATCATTAATACTCTTCTTCAACGTACTGAATTAGCTGCAATTCAGTGGCGGTTGGATGCTGATGGTTCCTATCTAACGGAAATGGATGGAGCAAAGTATGCTATTGAACGTGATACCTACCTCTATGACGAATCACATGAATGCTTTGGCTATCGGCTATTTGTATACCATAAGAAATGGATAGAACTGGCCAATGAAAAAGAAAATCCCGCATTTGCCGACGAGTTATCCGAATTAGGGGGAGCACTAGAGAAGCTTTATAAAGCAGCAATGGGTGCTTGTGCTGGAAGAATTGAATCAGCGCATTATTATTTTGCCGTAACACCAGATTATGATGCGCAAGAATTATCCGTAGAAAGTATACGCAGGAAGGAGAAAGACTATTTGGCGGCAATTAACAGGACGCATGAGAATTCGGCTGAAGCCATTTCCGCATTTCATGATTGGTATACTTCTGCAAAGATCCTATTTGACCGGTATTGCGATTCATCTGATAGAGAGCTCAAAGCTTTTTGTGATGTGGACACATCGGGGAACGGTCATTCTTTGTTACATATTTACCACATGGTCATCTCTTCGTGTTCGGTTCTATTAGACAGAATAACAAGAAGGCAAAAACAGGAAGCAATGAAAAACGAGAATACAATACCATCAAACAACGAGGTGTTTATTGTTCATGGTCATGATTCTGCTATGAAGGAATCTGTGAAAAACCTCTTGCTCAAATTGGGCTTGAAACCGATTATTCTGGCAGAAGAACCCAATGAAGGTAGAACAATCATAGAAAAGTTCGAAGCACATACGCAGAAAACAGAGTATGCAGTCGTTTTATTGTCAGATGACGAAGATATGGGGCATGCTCACAATGAGAAAAAGAATAGACCCAGAGCGAGACAGAATGTCATTCTTGAACTCGGATACTTTATCGGGAAGCTGACCAGGAAAAGAGTTTGCGTACTGAAAAAGAAGAACGTGGAGACACCGTCAGACATTCTTGGCGTAGGCTATACAGAATATGTTCAAGACAGTAAAGATTGGCAGATTAGACTTGCAGACGAATTGATTTCAGCTGGCTATAAGGTGGATAAGAATCTGATATAGCGCGGTCGCCTCGTCTTCGTAGGGAGCAGCAGGCGATGCCGTGGCGTTAGCCCGGCACGGCCGGAGCGGGGGTAATTGAAAATCTTGGGAATTTTGAAGGGTTCGGTTAGAAATATAGCATTAAAACATCTGATAAAACTTTAATATCAAATAAAAAGCTGATATTTCTTTGTTATCAGGAAAATTATTGATATTTTGCAGTCGGATATAAGATATTTATTGTATGATAGCTACAATTTCGGCAGACATCGTTCGTTCTACCTCGTTACAAACGAAAGATTTAATAGTCCTTCGCGATAGATTACGAGTGTTATTGGATGATTTTGAGGAAGACTTTCCGGGCTTTTGGGCCAGGATTGTAAGAGGAGACAGCATAGAATGTGTTGTGCCCGAGTATCGTTATGCACTCCGGATAGCAATTCTGATAAAACTGTTCGTTAAGATTCAATCCGGAGAGTTTGACTGCCATGAATTGCTCCATCGGCACGGTATAAGGTTCTCGATTGGCGTTGCTGACATCAGCTACGCAGATAAGTCAGAGGATATGATCAACGGCCCCGCTATTTATTTGTCGGGTAGGAACCTTGATGAGATTGGCAGAAGGGACTTATATACGGCTATGGAGGTCGAGGCAGTTCCCAAACCGTTTAGTAACGTAATGGATTCATATGTGGCATTGCTGAGTAATCTGGTAGATTCATATTCGATGAAACAGGCAGAAGTAGTGTTTTATAAACTGTTGGGATATAAAGAAGTAGATATCAGCAAAAGATTGAGTATTTATCAGTCGGCAGTGAATATGAGGTCGACTAGTGCCCAATGGGGACTGTTGAATACAGCAATAAAAGATTTTGAAGAATTAGATTATAATCGGATATGTGGATAGAACTGGTTTTATGTCTGGTGTTGGCCCATCTGGTGGCTGACTTCGTATTGCAGACGGGGAGGACATGCAAGGATAAGAAGGAAAGGCATTGGAAAAGCCCGCATCACTATGTGCATGCTCTCATTGTGTTTGGATTAGCATGGTTAGTGTCCTGGGATCTACGCTTCTGGTGGGCTGCACTTATTATAGGAGTGGCGCACTTAGGTATTGATATATGGAAATCGTACCGTGAGGATGAGGTGAAATGGTTCGTGTTGGACCAGGTGCTGCATTTGCTTGTGATTGCCGTTGTGGCTTATGTATGGACCAGGTGCCATGATTTGAGGTTGCCATTTTGCGTTGAACTGTTGCATGTGGCCGCCGCTGTTGCCCTGCTGGTTTGCTGGAAGCCGGCAAACATCTTTATCAAGCTTATGTTGAAGCACTACAGTGTAAACATGCCTGCTGAGAAAGAAAGCGGATTTAATGCAGGTGCGTTGATTGGAACTATTGAGCGGTGGCTGATTCTGTTATTTGTATGCTTGGGGCGTTACGATGCGTTGGGCCTGTTGATTGCGGCAAAGTCAATTATCCGGTTCAGTGAGAAGGATACCGCCAAGACAGAGTATGTGCTGGCTGGAACGTTACTGAGTATATTTATTGCCGTGCTTGCAGGGATGATGGTGATTGGGGGGAAATAGAGGATGTATAAATGTAGCCACCCCTTAAAATGCGTTTTGTTTTCCTGATCGCGGCGATGCTTGTTCTTGCGCCTCTGCAGTCCTCTGCGCGGACGATGCGGATATTGTCGTTCAATATCCGCGAATGGACGCGGGACAGGGACGAGGAGGGGGAGTACTACTGGCGCAGGAGGATGGAAGCGATGACAAGGATGATTGAGGATGTAGATCCGGATGTTATCTGCCTGCAGGAAGTGCTGCCTCCGGCTGCAAGGTATGTTCCGGATGGGTACAAGCGTGTAGGGGTGGGGGTGAGCCATCCGATTTTCATACGGGATACGATGGTGGCGTCAAGGCATTCGTTCGCGATTTTTTGGGAGGCGTGTACCGTGGAGGGGGTTCGTGTGGTGAATGTACATTCCCGGTGGGAGAAGGAGATAGTGGAGCGGACGGTCAGGCAGGTCGGAGGCCAGCTGAC